>JAAUYK010150601.1_pt1 | contig 11615 bp, 3 predicted proteins | sample 7278021 | NCBI WGS metagenome assembly JAAUYK01 (sample SAMN14350223, study PRJNA611818) | marine sediment metagenome | isolation source: surface marine sediment (1.8m) | place: French Polynesia: Moorea | collected 2018-08
AGGTGCAACACCTGTGTCAACTGCATACCTGTGCAGGTGTTAACAGGTGCCCTATCCAGGTTGACTAACTAAACTCTACGACACGATGTTGCAGCTTACTTTACTGTGAAAACTCCGATTCGTTCGCAAATAAAGGTAAACTTTTTGGTCCTACGCGGCATCCAAAATGTTTATTTTTATCTGTTTAAAAAAGGACTGGAAACTAGAGGTATTTCCGATTTGTCGGTCGGCCGTCTGGTTCTTCTTTCATGGCGCATCCGCTTTGTAAACTAGGGATAAGTGTTAACTTTCGTTTCTTGAGTCCTGATTTAGCAGTAGGTAGTGTGCGTTTTGCGCCTCTTACGATAATCTCTCTCGCGCGGCGGTGCGAACGTTCTGTTTTGTTCGTCTGTACGTCTTCTCGATCACTTCCTGCTTTCGATCTACCAACAGACTTAATTTATTAATTTGCCCTTCTGTCGCGTCTCGGCGACGGCGGCGGCAATAAGGACGCGGCTTAGCAAAATCTAACGTCGTCTTCATCACAGCAAAAAGTCTTCGTCTCTCTGGTTGTAGTAGTGGTTGTCCTGATCTAGGCAAAGCCGAATCCCTCGGAGCACTCCTGCACCGCCTTCAGCAGGTACGTCCTCAACTTGTCGTACGTCTCGTACGCCGGCAGGTCCAGCTGGTTGAAGCAGGTGTGCGCGGACGGGAGCCTGTCCGTGGAGCGGTCGTCGCGGTGGATCTGGAACTTCTGCGGCCCGTTCATGCCCTCGAGAGCGCCGAAACCCTGTAGCGGCACCTTCGAGCTGCCAGTCACGAACTGCATGAACTTTGCCTTGTCCGTTTGGTCGAAAGACCGCAGCGCGCGCCAGAACCACACGATCTGCAGGGAGTTCGCCTGATACTTGTGGTACTCGGTGTTCACCTTCAGGTCGTCGACGTCGATGGTGGGCAGGCCGGAGAGCAGGAGCTCGAGCTCCTGCTCGTTGAAGATGGAGATCAGGCGGCGCGGGATGATGTTGTAGAAGCCCTCAAGGAAGGCCGAGAGCTGCTTCCTGATCGCTCCGGTCATCTTCATCTGACAGACAAGCCGCACGTAGTCGTGCTTGTTCTCCGCAGTAACTCGGATGTTGCGCCCGTTCGGAATCAAGTCCCTGACCTCCGTCACCCCGAACTCGCGGATCTCGGTGCTGAACGTAAGGTCGTAGCCGAGGTCTTCGACGTTGTGTTCCATAAGAAATTCGAGACCTTTGTAGAACGCGTAGTCCTCGGACTCCATGTCCGTGTACTTGACCGCAGTGGCGAGGATGTGCTTGTAGAACGAGCGGGTGAAATAGCACTCGAGCAGCTTGTTGTCGTAGATGGCCTTGGCGATGACCCGGCCGACGAATTTGAAGTAGTCCAGGTGGTTGTGGTTGGTGTGCGAGTGCTCGTAGATCATGTACGTCACCTTGTCTCCGGGTGACGTCTTGAACAGAGCGTACATCGGGTTGAAGATCTCCCGACTGATGATCACGTACCACTCCCTCAGCAGTCCGCCGGCGTCCTGCCCCTCCTCGCCCTCGAACACGATGTAGAAACGGTTCTTCCACTCCTCCGGGCTTCTCCGGTGAAGCTCCCGGAAGCTGTCCTCGAACACGTTCTCGCGCTTGACGTGCACGGCGAGGTCCTCTCTGCGCATGCCTTCGTCCATCCGCTCCAGTTCGGCGCGGAAGTAGCGCCGCTTAATGTCAAAGTCGAGCACGCGGGTGTGGTCCACCAGCACGGAGAACGGACCGTCGGCCAGATGCGTCGTTGACTGGCGGAGGATCTGGTTCAGTACGGTGCGGTGCGTCTCCGCGAACGCGAGGAACTTTTGCGTCTCTTTGGACACGACGGGCGCCGCCGGCTCTTGCGTCTTGACGGCGGTCGACGCTGACGCAGGCTTGCTCGGGCCCGCCTCGCCAGTGCTGTCGGCGGTCCCCTCGCCCTCCTTGGCCTGCTCCATGCCCGCGATCAGCGGCTGCTCTAGTTGCTCCTGGATGTGAGCCAGCTGCTCTTGCCGCGTCTCCTTCAGGTGAATCTTCTTCTTGCCGTCGTCCGGCTGCGTGGCCGCAGCGTGTACGAGGAAGAAGGCCTCGACGGTTGCCTGAAGGACCAGTACCGCATGGTGGTCGGGGGTGTCGGCCAAGTCTTTCAGGCATCCGCTCAGGGCCTCCCAGAGAGACTCCAGCTTGAGCTCCTCGCTGAGGCTGGCTAGGCAGTCCTCTCCGATGACCGGCTCCTTCGCCTCGGGTTTCTCCTTCTCCTTTTCTTTTTCCGCGTCGTCCTTCCGCTCGTCGGCGCTCTCTCCGTCCACTTCCATCTTCACCTCGCCTTCGGTAGCGGCAGGATTTTCCGCGGAGGCGGCGGCGGCCGCCTTTGCCTGCTGTTCTTGCAACTCCTTGGCGGCCGCGTTCTTCACCATTTTCTTCTTCTTCATCGCCAACAGGGCGGACTCCCGCAGCTGAATGATCACTTTCAGCACCCTGAGGAAGAACGCCTGACTGGACGTCTTGTTGGTGAGGGCGTTCATCGCTGGCAACTGCAGTTCGGATCCGCCCTTGACCTTGGTCGGTGCCGTGAGAACCACCTCCTGGTTGGTGAAGCGGTCCTTCAGAGCGCCCTTCTTCTTTCCGCCGGCGTCCTTCTCCTTGTCTTTGCCTCCGTCGCCCGCTGCCTCTGCACCATCCGTCGCATCATCCCCGGCCTCGTCGTCGGCACTGGCAGCCTGCTGCGCCTTCAGCGAGCGGAGCTCCGTTTGCAGGTCCATGACGTTCTGCCGAACGACGCCTCCGAGCTCCTGCGCGCCCTGCAGCAGAAGCTCGAGGATTGTGTCAATGGTCGGCTCGGGCCCGTAGGACAGGTTGAGCAGCAACGCGTTGACATCTTCCAAGCCCTCCTCGCTGCAGGACTTCGACGTCAGCACCTCTACGGCGAGCCTCAGGTGCTCCCGGCTGATCAGGCTCCTCCTCTTCTCCTTCTTTTCCTCTTCGGAGCCGCCACCGCCGGCCGCGGCCTCGTCCTTCTTCACGTTGTCCGGCTGGCCGACGGAGATGAGGGAGAGCAGGCGGAGCAGTTTGTCCGTCAGCACGGAGCTGCGTCGTATCACAGGGCTGGACAGCATGCCCAGCAGGTTGCCGAACGGCGACGACTCGAAGCTCGGCCCGGATCCGTCGTCGTCCTCGCTGCCCCTCAGGTTGGACACGCTGCTGTGGCTGCGCGCCACGCTCTTGCCCTTCTTCGACGTGGACTGGAGGTCCAGCTTCAGAAGCGTCTCCCAGAACTCGGGGATGCCGGCCGCCTCGCCCGGCGTGGCTGCCGATGCCGACGCGCCGGCCGACGACGAACTCCCGGACTTTTTCCCCTCCCCCTTGCCCAGTGGAGTCGACGTGACTGGTTTCTTTCCGTTGCCCTCGGAGGCGGTGGACGCCGTACCGGCTGACTCAACAGATTTCCAGGGCAGGAAGTGACCTGGGAAACTCTTGGCCAGCGAGATGAGGACTTCGAGGGTGTGCCTGCAGACGACGGTTGAGGCGCCCGGATGGATGGAGATGCAGCTCGCCTTGTCGTTGCCGCCGCTCTTTTTGCCTGCTGAACGATTGACCTGGAACACGTTTGCCCTGAAGCCCAGCGCGGCGTCCATCGAGATGTTCAGCCAAGAGGGCTGTTGGCCGCCGGCAACGGGCGTACTTTTCCCGTCCAACGGGCCAGCCACGCCCGCCTTGGACGTGCTCTTGCGCATTTTTGCCGCCGGTGGCATGTCCGCTCCGCCGACAGACGCCAACTGCTGCTGCTCCGGCTTCAACTCGTTCGACTTCTCCAATATAGAGAGGAGGGAGGCGACCACCCACTCCCTGGTCGGGGCGTGATAGCAAAGGTTGCGGAGGATGCGGTGAAGCCTCGTCGTGTTGATCTTCGAGTCGTCGATGAAGAGCAAGATCAGTAGGCATGAGAGGCCCTCGTTGTCGAGCAGCTGCCTGCCGCGGAATCGCTCGTGCGCGGCCGTGATCAGGGAGGGGTAGGCGGAGGCGCCGTTTCCCCCGGTGCGCGCCGCGAACGTTCGCCAGTTGTCCCTCCCACCGAGTCCGCTGATCACATACTGGCTGCCCAGTCTGTTGACGGTGTTCCGTAGGATGGATGACAGGGCTGAGGACCCGCCGTGATTCACGTGGCTGAAGAATCGTTCGTGCATCGCGGCCCGGGTTCTCAACTCATACTCCCTGCGGAGTGACTGGGCCTCCGCAGCCAGGTCCGCCGGCAGGGCGGACATCTGAGACTCTTCCATGTCTGCGAGCACGGACTGTCGAAGGGGCGCGGGGAGCGTCTGCAGGAACTCGCCTGGGTCGACGGGCGCCTCCGGATTGCTCTGGGCGGCGGCCTGGCGCTGCTGCTCCATTCGCTGCTGCGCGAGCACCTCCTCCTGGATGTTGGGAGGCAGGGCCGCGAGGAACTCGGGGTTCACCTCCTGCACTCCCTGCTGTTCTTGCTGCTGCGCCGCCCGCTGCCGGATGTTTTGCAGTCGCCGCTGCTCATCGATCACCTCCTGCCGCATGTCCTCGGGCAGTGCGGCAAGGAAGCTGGGGTCCACGCCGTCGGGAAGGTCGTTCACGTCCATACCCAGAATGGCGGCGTAGTCTGTGTTGCTGGAGGGAGCGTTTGAAGTGCCGCTGGTTCCGGCAACGGGCTCCACAGCCGCGTCCTGCGAGCTTCGTTGCTCCTCCGACTGTTGCGATTGCTGCTGCTGCTGTTCCTGTTCGCCGCTCCTCGGAGTCGACGTCGCAGCGGCTCCCTCGAACGAGGACGGGCCGGACGATGCGGCGGCTTGGCCGACCGCTGGAGCTTCCTCGGCCTTAGCCGCGTAGTCGCCAGTCATGGTCACGTCCTCGGTGTTGCTTCGAGAGCCGTCGTTGCCAGCCGACAATGGAGAAAGGGGTCGACTTGACGCAGCGCCCGCCGCCGCAGTGCGAGCGGCTTCGGACGCCGAAGGCTGCGCACCGGCAGCGGATGAGCTGGCCGTTGTAATGCTCGCCGACTGCTGCCAGAGGCTCTCGAGAGCTCCGGGCGGAAATAGCGAGGTCGCTGTCGTTGCTCGCGAGGCGGACGACGTCGAAGTCGAGGCCGCGCTCGATATGCCAGGCATGTTGGACACGCCGGCAGAGATGGCGTTGGCGAGGCCCTCGGCGAGTTGCACTGCTGTCTCAGAAATGGTCGGTTGCTGCTGCTGCTGCTGCTGTCCCGCAGCAGACGTCGTGCTCGCGGTGGTCACTGTGGTCACCGCAGGCGATGATGATGTCGGCGTGGATTCCGACGTTGTGGGCGGAGTGGTCTCGTACGCGGCAGCCGCTGGAACAGCAGAAGGACTCACGGTCATTGGTTCTTCTTCCGTCTCCGTATCGACGACGGGAACGGCAGTGGCGGCGGAGGCGCCGCCGGCGGGAGCAACTGTGGCCACGAGGGGGACCACCTCGGGCTCCTGCTGTTGTTGCCGCTGCTCTTCCAAAACTTTCTCGGCCGACGCGAGGAGCTCCTCCTCTCTTTTTTGCTGCTGCTGTTTCTTCTTCGCCTCCTCTTCCTCCTGCTGTTTCTTGCGCTTGGCCCGACGCTCAGCAAGCTCCTCATCCTTGACCTTCTCGATCACCTGAAGTAGGTCGGGTTTGAGGGCCGTGACGCAGTCGTGGATGGAGTCGCCGTCGATCACCCGGCTCTCCTCGTTCCACCGGACAAGCGCAGACGGGATGGTGGATAGAGCGGCACGACCGCCGGCGCCAAGCATGTTACTGTCAAGATCCGGGATCTCCGTCTCTAGAGAGTCGAGAATCGCGAATCCGAAGTCCATGAGCAGGCCTCTCCTTAGACCCTGGTTGACCAGGTCGGTCTGGCTTCCGCCGGCTCCGAGGAAGTTCTGGATGATGGTCGGCGCAGTGGGGTTGTTCTGCCCCCTTGAGTTGAGGTGGATGTATCCCCTGAAGCCGCCGCGGTGTCTCTGCAGCGTCCTGGCCGCGCGGTTCGTGCTGGCCCCTCCGTCCGCGCCAGGCTGCCTTCCCATCAAGAGCGGGTGGCTGGGAGTCACGTGGTTCATGCCGGCCCCGAGGCCGCCGCTTCCGTCCAGCCCGCCTCCGGCCCCGAGTCCGCCCCCGCCGCCGATGCCACCTCCGACGTCGGACCAGAGCGGCAGGTGCACGGCCCTCGTCCTGTCCGCAGCCCCGTCGAGATGCGCGACTGCGCCCAGGCCGTTCGGGTCGTCCCCATAGTGGATCATGAGGTCGATGTCGTCGGCGTCGTTGTCACCCGCCAACGGGTAGCGCAGGATGGCGTCCTCCAGCTCGTGGATGTCGTCATTCTCGTCCTCGTCGAAGTGTGCGCCGTCCTCGTCGTCGTCATCATCGTCTTCATCATCCTCTTCTGCAATTGAAAGCGAAGGATAATTCGATTAAGCCCGATTTCAATCTAAGCTATCCCATTCACTCGCTCACCATCGTCCTCCTCCTCTTCGTCGTCCTCTTCGTCCCCTTCCTCTTCCTCCTCCCCGTTTTCGTCCTCGTCCTCCTCCACCTCTTCCATGTCCCCGTCCTCCTCGGTGTCGGAGTGACTCGACCGACTCTCTCGGTCTTCCTCGTCTTGGCTCATCTGCTGAGCCTCGAACTGAGATTCGTCCTGAGTCATCATCTGGAAGTACATGTACGTACAGATATTTAGAGAATGTACGTACTACTCCCTATAGATAGCTTCCGTACATAGAACAGGTAACGTTTCGCACCTGTGACAGGTATCGCACCTGGAACAGGTAACGTTTCGCACCTGAACAGGAAACGTTTCGCACCGGTAACAGGTAAGGTATAGCGAAAGGAACAGGTTATGTTCCACGAAAATATGCTTAACAGCGATAAATATACCTGCATTACACGCGCGTAGCGAACTTAACCTTGTTTTACCTGCGAGTCATGTTGTGCGGCCTCCGAGTCGTCGATGTGTTCAATGTTGATCTCGCCCAGGATTGGAGGCGGTTCAGCGCCATCGCGCTCCAGAAGCTGATCCATCATTTCATCGAACACTTCGTCGTTTCCTTCCTCGACCGTCTGGAATGAATTAAGGAGGAATTCATTTAAGTTTAGCCGAAAAAAATGCCAAGATGATCGCACCTGTAGCTGACTTTCCGAGTTCGGTTCAATGCTTTCGGCCGCGGTCGAGATGTCGTGCTCGGTGGCCTCTGGGTCCGGCTCGACGGTCTCGTCACCCTGAGCCCTGGTCGCCTCAGAGTTGGTCGTGTTCGTCCCAGCACCGTTCGCTCCGGCGTTGGTCGCGCCCGCGGATTCGCCCTGGTTGGTAGCCTGGCTGGCGTCGCCGGTGCCGCTGCCCGCAGCCCCGGCGTTCCCGGCACCCGCGCGGTTTTTCGCCCCGCCCCTTGACGGTAGCGCCGCCATTGTCGGTTGGTTGACGATCCGCGTTAAGATTTCGAGCGGCTTCAGCGCTGCATTCACGGTCGACGCGACGTTCGGGCTGCTCAGGTCGAGCGAGTGGGCGACCCTGGCCAGGTCTGAGATAAGATTCCTCTTGAGCATCATCTTGACGATGTTGTTCATGGCGAATTGTTGCTGCTTGTACGCGTTCAGCCCGTTGTGCTGGTTCTGCTGCGAGCTCGACGGACAGCTCTCGATCATGGTGGAGACCAGCGTGGTCAGCGACTGGATTTTGAGGTGCTTCTGCGCGCTCTCCGGCCAGGCCAGCGCGCGCGACAGAGCCGCTTTCACCTCTGACACGAGGGCGGCCTGCGCGTCCGAATGCTGGTTGCAGCTGGCCAGTGCTGCGACCAGGGTCTTGATCAGCGGGCCCAGCTCTTTGTCCACCTTGCTGATCAGCAGCTCATCCAGGAGGTATGCGAGAGCCGTTGTGTCCTCCTTGATGTTCTCAGAGATGCCGGCCTCGTAAACGTGCTCAGTGATCAGCTTTGCGCAGCTGCCGTACGACTTGACAAGCTCAGCGAGGAGTCTGCACACCGCCGACTTGGTCATAAGAGGCAGCTTCCTCTTTGCCGCCTCCTCCTCGGCCGTTGGAGTGCTCGGCGACGACTTCTTCTCCTTGGCATTTGCATTTGATGAGCTTGCAGCAGTGGCCGTAGCGGCGGCGGCTGCGGCGGCGGCGGCCGCCTCAGCGTTGTTAGAACCGGCCTGCAAATCGCCAGAGGACGAATTTCGAAGAATTACACTCTGTGTGCGGTTGGCGGCGGGGGCGGCAGGAGCGGCCTCGCCAGGAGCATGTCCCGCTCCCGCTGTCTCCGCAGTCTCCTCGTTGGCTGCCGCGCTGCCGCCTGCGCCGCCGTTCTCCGGCTCTCCCTGGACGAGGAAGTTCAGCAGATCACAGATGACCGAATGAGACACTTCCTGCAGGACGGGAGGGGCTGACGGGGCCCCGGCCTTCGGCGGAAGGGACTTGACGAGCAGCCTCGGGTCCTCCTCCGGCTCAACGCCGCGCTTGTTCAGCAGCGCCAGGTCGACTCGGAGGATGTCTTTGGAGAGCTCGAGGAAGAGGTCCGGCGCACGGCACGCGGCGGATGCGAGTACTCGCAGGAGGTAGTGGATCTCTTTGGTGTTGGCCGAGTTCGTTGTGACGGTGGACGAGCGTACGACCTTCTCCATAGTGAATCGGATGGTGGCCGGATCCTCCATGACGTGTCGAACGAGCAGCGTCGCGAGGCTGGCGAAACCATTGAAGTTGGAAGACTGGTTGAGACCGAGCAGCATCTTAACGCCGCCGAGCTTCGTGAACAGGGTGGCCTGCTCAAAGTCCTGGGTGAGGCGGAGACACAGCCTGAGGACGGCGTTGAGGGCGTCCCTGTCGACCGGTATGCCGATCAGACCGACACAGGAGGTCAGCAGGGATGTCCTCTCCCGGTGGCTGAGACCCTCGAGGATCGGGATCGGAGAGACGTCGCTGCTGTCCTCGTCGTCGTCCTTCTCCTTCCCCTCCATGCTCTCTGTTTGGTCCATTGGCGAGGTCGCGACCACTGCCGGCGTAGACTCCTCCTTGGACTCTGCGACCGCTTCTTCTCCTTCCTTTTCTTTGTTCTCCTCGTCGGGTTTGGCGGCTTTTCGAGCCTCCTTAATCGAAATCATCACTGGGCGACGATTTCCTGTTTCCTCGTTGGCCTGTAAATCACGCAATCAGCATTTAAGGCATAGGCATGGAAACAGTTAAAGGACCAGGTGCAACACTTGCGTCAAGTGTTTTATATGCATGACAAGGGGTCATACCTGGACAGGTGAGGTACTACATATGCCTTTTACAGTTGTCAAAATAAATTTAATGCAGCTTCCTACGTATACTTTTAGAAACCTCCTATTACGTACCTGCATCATGCTCCCGAACTGGATCGAGTACTTCCTCCTCCCGTTTTGTATTTTAATACTGGGTTCTCCTGCCCAAAAGGCATCATCGATCTGCTTGTTGTTGGCGGCCGCGTACGAGCACCACTTGCCGCTCGCTATGTCGAACCACTTCCAGTTGTGAGAGCAAATCTAAACCAGAGGAAACGGCGTTATAGTGACTTGTTCTGTCGATGTCGCGGAGTAAAGATACCTTGGACAATCTTGCTCTCCTGTTCATCCCCAGCAGCACCTTCTCGTGCAGATCTATGAAGAGGAGCATTGGCGTCATCCACTTCGGCGTGGGGAGCATCGGCGTTGACGCGGCGTCTCGACCAGCGTACATCGGGGACGTCTTGTTGGCCTCCATGCACTCTCTCGCGCAGTCGAGCAGCGCGCACATGGCGGACACCACCTGAGACTCGTGTACGATCTTGGCGCATAAGATCTTGCAATCCTCGAAGAGCAAGGTAAAGAGGTGTATTCTGGCGGCAGCCTTCTGCGCGTCCACGCCCACGGTGAACGCTTCCAGATCGGTGCGGTTGTCCTGCGAGACTAGCTTGGACACCGACTGGCGGACCTCCTCGATGAGCGAGCGCAAAACGCGCTCCTTGAAGTCGATGCCGTTCCGGGCGAACACGGCGAGCAGGAGGTCGCAGACGCGGTACACTGTGTCGGGAAGAGTGTCGAGGAGGCTAAGGCAGCCGGAGAGCGCGTGCTCAGTGAACTCTTCGATAACACTCTCCTCGATGGGGGCGAAGTCCTCGGCCTCGAGTTTGTCTTCCTCCTCCTCTTCCGTCGACTTTTTAGTCTCCTCGGCGTTTCCGGTTCCCGGCTCAACGGTCGAGACCATGACGCTGCCGCCGAGGGACATGGCGATCGCCCGCTCTAGTTCGTCCTGTTCCCCACCGCCACCGCCACCACCTCCGCTTCCGCCGGCTCCCTCTGCCTCTCCTTCAGCTGTCGCAGCGCCGCCCTCGGCACCGCTTCCTGCCTGGACGCCCTGCATGCTCACCGCATTAAGTGCTGGGAGTGGGTAGTGTAGGAGGTAGTCTGTGGCCTGCTCGAGTGCGTCGGTCATCTGGAGGGCCTCGATGCAGCGCTCGCGAGGAAAGCCCATGTCCATGAGCGACTGCAAATGGGCTTGGTTCACCTCAGGTTCGCTTGGCTCCTGTAGCGAGCCGAGACCCATTGCGGCCGCCGCGACCGCGGCCCGTACAGCGCCGGAGGACGAGGAGGAAGTAGACGGTCCGGCCGTGGATCCAGACGATGCTGCAGAGCTCGTCGCTTTCGCAGCCTGCTCGCTGGCTGCCTTTTCCTTCTCCAACTTCTCCTTGATCATCTTCTCTCCTTTGAGTATGTGGCAAAGGATTGAAAGAACAGATTCAGACATCCTGGCCCCGTACACCTTGAGGGGCTTCTTGCCCCAGAGCTTCATCACAGCGAGGAAGGCCATCTTGTGCGTGCGCGAAAGGTACTTCATGGGGTCGAAAGGCTTCAGGTTGCCTGAGGCCCTAGCTGGCAGAGTGTGCGGAGACTCCTGCACCGTCTTCGGGTTGACCATCTTCTCCAACAGAAGGAGCCATGAGTCGAGGAACTCTCCGGTCCCGTCGGGCAGCTCCGGGTGCTCCAACCCGTTCTCGGCCTGGACCGTACCGCCGATGGACAGGGCCCAGTAGAAGGTGTCGAAGAACGCCTTCTGCCCTCCGGACGTCATGAATTTCATGAGCATCAGGTGGTAGGGATACTTTTTCTCGTCGAACAGCATCGGCGCCGTGAAGCCGACGGAGCAGATGAAGAAGGTCAGCCTGAACCTCGGAACGGGCGACGTCGGCGGCGGCTCCCAAGACAGCCCCGAGGCTAGCAGGCGCGTGAGCGCGGTGGCGACGGCTCGCGCAGGCACGGTCGGAGGGACGGGAGTGGGCGGGATCTGTTGTCCGCGTCGTTGCCGCAGAGGTGAGCCGACGCAGAGCTTGACGAGCAGTGCGAAAAGTTCTGCGAGGGCGCGCCCCAGTCTCGAGGACCCGCTGAGCAAGGGCTTGATCTGCTTAATTTGGTAGTGCAAAATAGGATTCGGCTTGTCCTTGGAGGCAGAGCTGATCTGCCCGTTGGAGGACGCCGCTGGCGCCTGTGCCGATCCGGACGTAGAAGGCTTGTTCTCCCCGTCGACCTCCATGCCGGCCAGCTCGGGGTCCGTGCTGAGGTTTTCCATGGCCGCGGTGACGCTGCTGTTCGAGTCCGCAGATGTTCCCG
>JAAUYK010231238.1_pt1 | contig 11613 bp, 5 predicted proteins | sample 7278021 | NCBI WGS metagenome assembly JAAUYK01 (sample SAMN14350223, study PRJNA611818) | marine sediment metagenome | isolation source: surface marine sediment (1.8m) | place: French Polynesia: Moorea | collected 2018-08
ATGGTCGCCTCGTGGCTGCTTACCGGACTCAATTCGAGCTCACGCACGACACGATATCACGATAAAAAAGTGGGAAGAGTATCCGGTCATGTGTCATCCTCGGGCTAATTCAAAACTATCCAGCCGCAGGCGTCCTGTTCGACAGCTACGGATATTTCTCGTCTTGATATTGGATTTCACCGGAACGTGGGCGCCTAGCTAGTACACAAATGACCAGAGCGATAGCTAAGAAAGTAAGCCCTTCCAAAATTACGCGTGCATAATATTTCTCATGCTGTATCGGCATATCACCGGCGTCGACACGGCGGGTTTAACATGGCGCGTGTCTCGGAACAACTCAAACGAGCGGATGAACAGACGGACGGACGGCATAATTGCTCCTGTTGTTGCCTACCTACCTAGCTCGATCCTAGCCGAGGCTGAAGATGAAGCCGATCTTGGCGGAAGAGAATCAACTTTCAGACGTTTGTCATCCAGCGAACGAACGGGCGCGGGCGGGCGGATGCGGCTTCGGGCGGGCGGGCGGGCGGACGTCGACGTAGTACGGACTCAGAACAATGTCAGTACTAAATTATAGCGTGCTACTGATACACCTACGGGCACACGTACGCGTACGTACGTCCGACAACAGGTCGGCAACTAGTTAGGGAGGGAGGGAGGGCCCGGCCCCGGCCGTCGTTGTAAGGAGAGGATGAGGCCGGAATGAAAAATTGCCCCCGCGTCATATCTGGTGCGGGAACAAAAAGATATACGAACGTATTCCTCGTAGTACGGTACGGACGCATGGACGGGTCCTCTGGCGTGTGACTAATGGAGGGCGGAGACACAGACATTAAAGTGTTGCCAATGCAGACGAGACTTTCCCCGTGCGATATGTACGTATTTTCAAGCAAGTTGCTACGCTGTTCATTAGGTCGTCCGCACGTCCCCAGTTTTTTTGCCCACTCGTTCGCGAGGCCTTTGTTTCTCCGCCCGCTCTAAGGACACTATTAATTTAGGCAACGCTCCTTGCCCGCAGTTCGCACATAAATCATGCTACGTAATGAAGGGGTTGAGGAAGTGAGGCAGCCGCCAGCAGAAGCCTGACTAACTAAATTGTCTCTTGGGGCACGCGCGCCACGCCGCCTCGTAATAAAGCATTCCACTTATAGTTGGACACTAGCCACACCTACAAGGTCGATTCATATTCTGGCAGCTCCTTTTGTCCGCACTCAAAGGGAAATCTTAAAGCGTGAAAATGCGCCCCGCGGACCGTAAAGATTTCTCTGCCGCGATCGAGATGCGACAACACTAGCAACTTCTTTTCCGCCTCGCTCGCACTCCGAGTCCGCTTTCAATTTAGGAAATCATTTCTCAGCCACCGAGGATCGGATATCATATTTCTTTCCCTCGCGTGAAATTGGCCTCGTTGCCTAGCTCGCCTCGATCCGTGTTTGTGCCCTTGAGCCAACCATCAGCCACCTCGTCCGTCCGAGCGAGTAGTCACAGACATCTGCGGCGGCGGCGGCACGCGAGAAGACGGATCATCTATCCATTATTTCTCGCTCCTTTTTTGGCGCCCGGCAGGAAAAGGGGTCATAAATTTTACGCAGAACTACAAGCGCGATCAAGATGGCAAAAATCATATAGTAGCGAATACATTAAATTTGTCCTCATTGGTGCACTACATTTCCTCTAGTAAAAGTCCCGTTTCCTACGTTGCCCATATGTCGCCAATCCGCCACCGCAGCATTGATATATTTCTCCCCCCCCCCACACACACACATCGAGCAACGTGGACGTAATTACGCACATCCGCAGTCGCGGGATGAAAGATGGCTCTTGCAGGCTGAATGATCGAGATGCGCGCTATATGAGCGTATGCACGACCGATATATTCCGGACGTCAACATGACTAAATGGAGCTGTTGTCTGATCGAGAGCCCATTTGGGTTCACTGAATTAAAATAAAGAATTTATCAGTATAGATGGAGTTCTTGTCTCATAGCTAGGGGCCATCCATCTACCTTGCTATATACGTCCCGCTAAAGAATGGAGGACGTTCGATCCTTAAACAATCATCAATCGGAACGACCGACCGATCGGTGGACGCCTCAGTCACGCATTATGCAGCGGCAGGTCGAAGGCCTTTTCATTCTCCCTTCCTTCCGTCCCTCATTCAAATGGCCTGACAGACAGAGAGACAGACAGGTCACAGTCAGCAACGGTATTGGCCGCCGCGCCGCGTCGTCCAACCCATGCAGTCAGTCACTCAAAAGTGCAATTGTTACAGACAGAGGACGCCGACCGGCCGACCGCCATTAGCTGATCAGTCGCTAGCTCAGCTCACTCAGCTAGTCTTTATATTGAGCAGTAAAGTTCATGAGAAAGGCTGTAAATCAGCGCGTGCGAACCTTTTTCGCCCTCCAATTTGAAGTTTGTCGTTGGCGCTAATCTATCGGCAGACAGGCACGCGAGCGAGCGAGCGAGCGAACGAACGAAGCCTGCTGTGGAAGATTCTTTATTGCCCTCATTTGCCGTTGTTCGACCGGTCGGTCGGTTCGTTCAAATACCAGCATGCGAGGGGAGGAATCTTCTGCCAAAAGCAAATATATCCTGCGAGATTCAAGGCAAAGTCATAGCGTGATCGAAAGGTCTCGAGTTCGTTCGAACGCTCTCGCGCGAGAACCGACGGCGAAATAGAGGATTTCCAAGCATGCAGCGCGAGAGGGGATCGAGGCCCGGAGGGAGCGACGTTTTGCACGCTACGAGAGACTATTCGCGGCGAAATTGTGAGACCGTCGGCATGTCGATCGGTGGCCTTAGAACATATCAGTGAAGTGCTCCATGGCGAGGAAGTTGGCAGGCAGCGAATTTGAGGTCGCCTTAGGAACGAAAATGATGCCTCACTTACTTACTTTCTAGCTCCTAGCTCCTGGATTGAGTCGCGGCCTCCAGCTGTCTCCTGTTTTTAACAAGCTGTCGTCTCCATCCAACGTGAGGTGGGCAAAAAATGGTGGCGTCGGCCAATAAGTGGGATTATTAATGCATCGACGCCGCCGCCTTTCGAGTCATTTCCTTCCCACCTATACGTATATCCGATTCCGCCCTACGAACTACACTATACCTTAAATATTCGCTAGCCGGACCACTGTGTTGTCGGAAGGCCGCGAGGAAAACGAACGATGATGCATCCATCCTCTAACGACCGGCCGACCTCCTCTTTCACTTACCGTCCGTCCGACACGTCTGCCAATGTGTGAAATTCGTGCGCCGCTTCCGAAAACCATTTCTCCCACTGACTACCTAGCCACCTTCGCTCGCTCGCTCGGTCGGTCATGAATTCACGAAGCCAGTAATCATCGTCGAAGTCTGAACATCTCTTTGAGCAACTGCCGAACGGACGGGAGAAGGTTGCGTCCTCCCGGCTCGTTTCCGCATAAGAACGAAGGTGCGGTGCCCCGGTTAATGAATATAAAGGCACCTGGCCGGGCCACCTGGCCGATCCACTGCACTGCTCCTCTGCCTCCTTCCCTTCCTTCCTTCCTTCCGTCCGGTGGCCGATCTCCTCCGCGACGGTTGCGAGCGAACGAATGAGCCAGCAGCGCTCATTTGCTTGCTAATTGCGAAGAAGAGGCAGATGGAAATTGGCCCCACGCACGGTAGCTGGCAACAGCGCGGCAATTAAGCGGCAACAACAACAACGATATTGATCTCGCTCGAGTTGCCGCCGTCCGTCATCAGTCACTCTGGGACAGAATTTTCAATCTGCCTGGCCTTGATGTGCATGGCCGTGGCGCGATCGACTCGATCGACGGCCCCTCCCCTATAATGCTCTGTTAGAACGGGATTTTCGCCCAAAGTGGGATTTTTGGGCGTCTCGCTCGGTTCGCCGGGTATTGCGAGGTTATGGTCTCCCTTATTTGTCGTCGGCCGGTCGGTCGGTCGGATGGTCGCTCCCACATTCGTCTCCGACTTGACTGTTTCGACGGGGGACGTCATCCGTCTTGTTCACTCACTCGCTCGATCTCAGAAAACAGGACGGCATCGGCGACGCGACGCCGACTAAAGCTTTAATTTGAGGCAGTCAGGGGATACGTACGTCTCGATCGTAAGAGGCCAAATGGACGGAATGCTGGAGATGGAGGACAAAAGATAATGCGCCGACGACCTTTTCCTTTCCTCGAACGAAAGTCGTTTCGATCGTCGTATACTAATACTCGCCGTACGTATCTATCTACGCATACGAGGGCAACGCTTTCGCGTCAATCGATCGCCCGACCGAATGTCGCGTCCGTCGCTCGATCGCTCGCTCTTGTTGTCTCGATACGACGCCGCCGCCGATATCATCGAACTTGGAATTGCGCGCACGCTGCCGCGCCTCCGATCGTCAAATGGAGCCGATCTGTCTTGGCCTCCCGACCGACCGACGATCGAAGCAACGCCGATGTTGTTGAGCGAGCGGACGGACTAATGACTCTGCATGGGAGCCAGTTTACGTGCTATGGCCGAATTAAGAGTAATTTGGTTGGAAGGTAAGCAGTGAGTGCATTTTGATGAGCAAAGCACGGTTGTGTGTCACATAATTGGCGGGAACCGGCGGCGGCGTAGCGAGCTAGGAAATAGAAAACAGTTGTCTGGAGTCAGAGCGCGATTGCGTCTGCGGGTGGCGGAAATAACCCGCCGCTGAGAGAAAGGAGTTATTTGCGACGAGTGAAAACGCGCAGAGGCAAAAACGGGCCGCGTAGCTCGCTCATCTGATGACACAGCTAGAGGAAAGTGGAAGTAATGTGAACGAATTGCAAAGGCTGCTCGTAACCTGAGGAGAAAATGGAGAGCAGGCAGCAGAATATACCTTGCAATTAACGCACGCCCAGCAGCCAGCTTCAGAGCAACGATGTTCCGGAGACGTGTTCTCACGTAGCCCTGATTAGCAGCGCCTGACAACGCGAGTCCCTCCTAGCCGACCGACTCTACCTGCAAGTGCTTGATGCGAGGAGGAAATATTTCGAGCAATAACCCCCCCTCTCTCTCTACGCCTAAATATGCAGTGTCATCAAGAAAGTTGGAGCTTTATATTTTGCGCGCCTCTTAATTAACCTTCCCTCCCCCCTCGCGGAGAAGAAAGTAGATCAACGGACGATAGGATAAGTGTTCGAATAGGCGCTAGATCGTTTCTCGGCCCGAGTAAAAGAGGCGCCGCCGCTAGGTGATCGCTCGAGCATCAATCGACAGATCCACTTTAACGCGGCTGGTTGGCCGTGAAATATCTTCACCCCTCCAAGGCCAGATTCGAGTTGCTCTAGTATAGCTTAATTTGCTAAAAAAACGTAACTTTAACTGACACGTACACACACACGCTATATACCTAGTAAAGTCACTTTATTGTCCCCACGGCGGCACCCCTAGTTTCACACCCCTCTCCGTCCGAGCACGCGATCGAGGCGGATTGGGAAACGCACCCTCATATTCGATCCACGCTCGGCTTGACTGTGTACGTATGTGTGTACCCAAGATCCAGATCAGCCTCATCTGACGCGAGGCAGGGCGATAGACAGATCGCTCGGCTTCTCCAAACAGACATGCTATAAGAATCTGTTTCCATTTTCCAGGTGTTGGACTTGATGCGCGAGGTGTCCGACGAGAAGAAGCGGGCTGTCCACGGTGGCGGAGGCGACGTCCACATCGATGACCTGGGCAACAACGACATGGGCGGGGCCCCGGGTGAAGGCGACGGCTACCACTCGGACTCGGACTCGACGGTGATGATGTCGGGCAACTCCCCGTTCGTTTCCAAGAGCGCCAGATACAACTTTCTTCAGAGATCGGGTGAGGAGATAAAGGCGAATATTTGTACCATGCGATACGTATGTTGAAGTACGCGGTCCTCGTTGCCGTTGTTGAGATGGCCAATCTCGACAAGCGGAAACACCGCTCCATCCCAAGTCGTTGCTTCCAGAATTTTATTCCAACGTACCGACTTTCTCGGATGGGTGAATTCCGACCGACTGAGATACATGTGGCCTATTTGTTGTTTCGGGCGCTTGCAGCCGATCGGGCTATGAATAAGTGCTGTAGGCAAAATACATATAGCTACATAGATGAACAACGTTATAACCAAGTTAGCTGGTGGCGTCGCCGTTGTCCCTGGGTAAGAGTTGCTCGTTATCTCTGACCAAAGTCGATTTTACGATAATGTTGAGGTTAATTTCTTCAGCAGAAGAATCCGTCGCCATCTCGTAAATGGATGTTTTCCTAGCTGTTGCCGGCAAAATTTTATTTCCTTCGCTTCGGGCAAATCTGCGAGTGGCGGTAGCAATCCGGCAGATGCGCAGTACGAACAGACCGCGAGCGAGCGAGCGACGGAAGCGACTGGCGACTGAAATTGACACATTTCGGGAGGCGAGCTTCGCAAACCGAGCGTGGCAGCAAAAAGGATTAACTGTACCCCAATGCGCGTACATCTAGCGGTTGCTATCTTCCAGCTCCCGGCTTTGTGAGATTCGCGATCGAGCTTAAAGCGCGACAAGAGCTCGGAGAGCGAGCGAGCGAGCGAGAAGGCGATGGATGCTCCGACCGATTGCCAACCCGCCTGTCAACAATAGTCGGGAGTGGGGGAGGCGATGATGATGATGATGGCGATGACGCGGAGACGGATCGCGCTAGTTGGCAAGAAACACACACGCCGACCGTAGTTCGTCTAGCTGCCTGTCGGTTTGATTCGGTCGGCTGCTGTGGGGGTCGATCAGGGAGCATATTTGTATACTGTACTTTTATTTCTGCGGAGGAAACATTTTGACAACTACGTACAGTCAAGCTAATTTCCATCTGTAGACGCCACATTGTTTGCTATTGACGTCAGTCCAAATTCACATCCTGAATCAGATTTGGAACGGATGCGGTTGCACGACAAGCAACTCCTCCTCGAGGAGAAGGGCAAGACAGACGTACGGGGCCACCCACGCCATCAAACAACAGTTGTTGTGCCGCCCGCATCGCCGCCGCCGCGCCGTCGCCGTCTAGCTTGCTGATTGACAAATTGAGCCCCCATTCGGAGTCGGAAACGGCCCTCGGGGCTAGGAAAAGGGGCTATTGTTTGTGTCAATATAGTACACATAAACGTAGTAGGGGTCTGCGTATTATTTGCTTCTCTGCATTAAATGAATTAGATTACTGCCAGTCTTTGCTGCATTAATTAAATGACTTGCCCTCGCTGCCTGTACGGTATGTCGTATGTGTGTGGTGTTATACTCCACTACGCATTTTAAAGGGCGGCGAGAGGCAGCTAAACGGCAAAAGCTTGCGAGCAGTGACGGCGCATCTTGATGCCAGCGCCGACTTTTTTATAATTAAAGGTGTCGCAAGTGGGGCGTATGCGCACCATAGGTACGCAGCCAGCAGCGGGTGGCGGCAGCTAGGCTGCAAGAGAAATGCAAGCATCTAGCTCCTCCGCCTTCTCCGGCCGACGCAATATATGCTCTTGATTCTTAAAGAGGTCTGGTCGACTCGCTCGCTCGTTCAGCTAGACGCGCCCTTGCATCGATTGGATGGGCTCTGGGTGTAGGCGCGATAGACAGACAGGCATCGACATGAATGGATGGAGTATGAATGGAAAAAAGTGCTAGACATAATTGTCATTGCTTAAGCTCGTGTGGAGATCAAGTGGGAGATAGGTGAAATTGTATTCGTACGATTTCAGTCCGCTCCGGAGGAAAGCACAACCTTCGCACCGCCTTGTCCTTCGAGAATATTAAGGCCGGCGCGATGAAGAGCGCGTCGGTCAAGGGAGGCTCGCCTGGCGAGAACAAGGCCAACAAGTCGAGCAACAGCAGCTCCGGCGTGAGTTCGAACGACGGCTGCTTCAGCGGCGGCTCCTCCTCCGGCACCGTGTCCCCGCCCGACTCCGACCACAGCTGCTACGACCCGTCTTCGTCGCCGCCGGCGCTCAACAAGCACGGCGTGGGCGGAGTCAGCGGCGTCCAGAAGAGCATCGTCGTCATGTCCTCGGACGGGTCGGCGTCCATCATGGTCGGCGCCTGCGACTCGAGGCCGCCGCCGCCGCCCAACGGCGTGACCGTCGCTGGCCGGCGGACGGCGGAGGAGACCAGCTCGACGTCGTCCACGTCGTCCCTGGAGCCGATGGGAATCTCGTCGCCCGGTCCGAACGGCCGCACGCAGAGGAGCAGGAAGTACAGGAAGGAAGTGACGCCGTCGCCGGGAATGGGCAGCAGAACTGTATCCACAGGTAATTTACGTCTCAGGCATCTTGTATCTTATGCAGTAATTAAAACACTGGAAAACCTGCGTAGGTGACCTCAGCCAATGCGACGTCTGCGAGTATCGAGATCGCATGTCGGGCTCGGGGAATTCGCGCTACTTAAGTCAAGTGATGCGCCCCATCTCCGCCTCCGTCTCTGAGATCCACAAATTGAGGGACGAGGTGTCCACGCTGACCTTCCAGCTGGAGCAGGCGAAGAGGACCATTGTTCGAATGGAAGGAGACCAAGAACTTATGAGGTGGTATAGCGTTGAAAGTGGCCAAATTATGTTAATGAATAGCTAATTTGTCATCCTCTCAAATCGCAGCCACCCTGACGACTTGCAGTCCATCGCCGAGTCGGCGGTGTACGACGTTCACAACGGCGACCGGCGGCCCGCCGGCCTCGTGAGGAAGTTCGGCGACCTCTACTCGATCGCTCGGCTGGACGCCCTCGACGCGCTCGACGGAATCAAGGAGCTGGAGGACGCGGCCGAGCTCAAGAACAAGCTTCTATTCTCCGTGGTTGTGGTAAGTGCCAAGCAGGGCGAGCTTAATTCAAGTCGAGTGGGTCACTTCCGCCGCTGCACGCATGCATGATATGCAAACAGGTTTCCCACAAACAGATTTTTCTACGCCTCGGTGATTTCAACGCTCAGGCCGGATGCTTTCAGCTGTTCTTGTAGCTACGTACTGTAGCTATAGTGCAACCTCATGCTGAGTGAACGAAATTGGTTCACGTACTGTCGTAGCCTCGTGCAATCTACGGCAATCTTCTTTCCGGAAAAAGCCTCCTTTGTCTCCTCGCTCACTAGATGCTATGCAAGATTTGTTCGCATTTCATTCTTTCTCCCTCTTCCCATGGCATGGCAGTTAACGGGCCGCGGACGTTGCACACGTACTACAGAGCATGATTAGTGTGTCATAAAAATTGCATCGCGCACTTTCCAAACTGCCTCGTCGACGTCTGAAATGGACGTGTATGACACTAACTGTTTGTAGTGCGCGGCGGCACGATTTTCACTTTCGCACGCAGTTTATCTTGGATACGTCCAGGTAGGAGCATGATTTTCGCCCCGCCTCCAAATTAACACTCGTTAATTCTCACGATCCTGGAAGTGTACGTCGAACATTATTTTCTTATTATTTCAGCTCTCGTTCCGCTCTTCAACCAACACCCTGTCTAAAATCCGCGAGCAGATCCGCCGCCTCCTGCAACTGGCTCCGACCCCGCCCCAGACCGGCGGACTGTTCGCCCCCTCCTCTCCCTCCTCTCCATCATCATCGAGTCCGTCGTCGGCTTCGAATCGCGGCGCTCTGAATGCGGCCGCCTGCAGACAGGTGGAGCAGGCGTTCAGCAATTACATGAGGCGGGTGGCGGAGAACTTCGATCTGGCCAAGAACCAAGAGGTAAGAGAATACCTCCCGTCACGCGAATAATGGAATCGCATTTGAGTTGCGAACAGCTAGGCAGGCCTAATTTCTTCCTTTGCTTTGCACTCGCCGTAATGGCGCCTACTAGAGAGCCCGTTTTCTCAGTTCAACGACTCCTCTAACTCTCAAATTACAGTCGCGAAAATGAGGCCGAGGCGCCAGCTGCTAGTTAAGAATTGAGCTCGTCCGGCCGCGGCCGTCCGCTCATTGTTCGTGTTTGCGCGACAGATGCGTGCACTTCGCGTCTCGTCGTGTCGTTCGCGCCTTTTTTCTTCAGCCCTCATTCCTCCTTTCTTTCTTTCTTTCCTCATTGCAGGAGGTGACTGCGCAGCTGTGGGCCACCCTCTACGACTACCCGTGCCTCAAGTCGTGCCGGGGGCTGACCAAGTACATCGAGGCCTGCGTCAGGGTCTCGTGGGGCCTAGTCAACCAGGTGAGAGGACCGTCTCGTCGGCCGGCCCAGAGGGCAATGATACGAGCCGCGGATGAAAGGAGATAGAAATCTGGGCGGCAGATCGAAGTAACGGTCAGATCCTTTTATTCTGCCTCGCTGCCGACGCCGGCCGGCCGGCCGGCCGCGATCGAGGTCGAGCTGGAGATCGAAAAGCACTTAAGATCAAATATTGTACCGTGTACAGTGTTGCTGTCCGGCCTTGTAGCAGCGTTACCCTCGGTCCCCTTCTTTCTTCTTCCAGATGCCCCAGTACGTCATCTCGTACGACTCGCGGACTTTCCAGCCCGACCTGCACGTCCGCTTCCACCTGTCGAACCCCGCGTCGAGCGCCGTCAAGACGTACCTGTGGCCGGCGCTCAGGGAGGGCAAGGAGGGGCCCTGCGTACACAAGGCCGTCGTGCTCACATAGGAGGAGGAGGAGATATACTGCTACTGCCGTTGCCTGTCTAAATGCATGTGACTGAGTGGAGAATATAAGCGATGGCGAGATTGATCGATCGATCTGTCTATCGATCTGCTGAGCGTATCCGCATACAACTCATTCACACTCGTCACGATTGATACTGCGGGCTCGAGATGGGAGGAATGAATCTCTTTTCCGATCGGTCGGCCGGGATTTCGCCCCAAGCGCACAGTCCGCCCGCCCGTCAGAAGAAATTACGTAGTCAAGGTTGCAGGCCAATTTAATTTCGGCCTGACCAACTTAGTTAAATCAATGATATCCGTAGCAACATTCTTTCGTTAGGGTAAGCCGTAAATGGGCGGAAGAATTGCCTTCTTTCTATTCCACATTACCCCGGCTCATATTTTGGGTTTTCGTATCACGAGATGCCCAAATATTGTGCAATCATGCCGGCTTGGCCTGAGAGCTCGGGATCAATGGCGCGGCCGCCCGACCGATCGACAGACAAACCCAATAAAAGCCGTGGTGGTCGGTCGCTCGGTCGGTCTGACATCGAACTAACCGTGCCGGCATCGTTTCAAGTCGAAGAAGCTAGCTAGCCAGGCCATTTCATGGCTGGAAGCGAGCGAGGTGCGATGACGATGCCAAGACCCATCGGTCGAGCGGGCGAGCGGGCGAGCATGCAGCTAGGCGCTAGGCCTTTATAGCAATAACCCCGAGGGATCGAGGAGCGATCGGCCGGCCGACCGCCCCGCACGTGTTCGTGCCCAGAAGCGAACCGGGGAGAAAATCAGTTAGCTGCATGGTTTAGCTGCCTAACTGCATGTGGGTGCCAACATTATGTAAGACATGACTGAAGACGGCTGATTCACAGTCACAGGTATTTGAGGCAGAGAACTCGTACACTGGCAGGTTAGTAGTATTGGGTGATTGACACGAGCGAGAGCGGATCTGCTTCAAATTCGGAACTGTCCGTTGCTTACACGTACTAAGGTAACTTCGCCTTAAATTGTATCTACGTAGTACCCATCAATTGAACCACTTGTTAGAATATTTTTATTTAATTCGATTGTCCAATAAGAAACC
>JAAUYK010040042.1_pt1 | contig 11601 bp, 8 predicted proteins | sample 7278021 | NCBI WGS metagenome assembly JAAUYK01 (sample SAMN14350223, study PRJNA611818) | marine sediment metagenome | isolation source: surface marine sediment (1.8m) | place: French Polynesia: Moorea | collected 2018-08
CCTCCTCGACGACGATCTTGTGCCAGCAGTGCAGCACGTGCCGGTACGGCTTGAGGGCGGCCTGCGCCTGCGCCGCCGTCGTCGTCGGCCCGTCCAGCTGCCGGCTGCCCCTCGCCGCCAACCTGGCGGCCTCCATGACCTGCCCCTGCAGCTGCATCCGCGTCTTGGCCAAGTCGATGGGGAACGCCGAGGCCTCCGCCGTGCACGCCGCCATCCCGCTGAAGAGGAACGGCTTCGCGTCGAACGCCATCGCGGTCGCGGCAGCGGGAAGAGGGGTCGAGTCGCCGGCGACGCCGCCGACGTTGTTGGTCGCCGCCGCCGTCCTGCCGCGGGATGCGTTGGTAGACATCTCCAATGGTGATTAGTCCCCACTCATGACTGCTTCCTATGCACTCTCCAGTCGTCGTTCCTTGCTAGCTTTGTCCTCTAGTGTCCTTAGTGCCTACCAGAGGCCGCAACGTTGCTGCAGTACCACTCCCATGCTGGTCGTGTTTACAGGCATGGAACGAGCTAGCTCTGCAGTCTGCGTTCTGCAGTCTGCACGCCACTTCTAGAGCTCGCTCCGAGGGAAACGCTCTCGTGTCGTGTCGTCTGGCGCAAAATGAAATCCCACAACAGCAGCTCGATCGACTCGATCCGTCCGTCCTAGCTTCGGCAACAGCCAACAGCAGTTTCATTTCACGAGCCAGCGGAAGCGGAGGAGAGGGAGAGAGGGAGGCGGTGATGATGACATTCGCCCGACAGACTCGACCGACCGACCGACCGACCGACCGACCGACAGCCGGACGGACGCAGACGCACGCGCACGGGCGGGAAACACCGAAGCGGGCAGCGCTCGCTCGCTCGCCGGACCGAGCGCCGACAGCTGCGCGCGCGCCCGGCCGGCCGGCCGGCCGTCTCGAAAACGCGCAATGCCCATGCCCCCAGCCACCAATATAAGTTGGCTTTCTCCACCTTGGAAAGGTGTGTTCGGATTACATTAGGATGGACCTCATGGAACTCGAGAGCAGACTGTTATGTGCCCATGTCCAATTGTACTATGTTCTCCTTTTATTATGTGATCAAGAACTTTGACCGTCTGACAGTGGATAATATATCATTTCGGCAATTTCCTAGCTATATATTCGAGAAGCAGAAATAAAGCAGGCTTTCCAAAGCTATAGTGTTAATCTAGCAGACGGAATAAAATATTAAGCCGGCTGCCTCGCTCCCATGGTTCCCGACCCGACCTACTACACGTAAAGTTATTTTTAGGACGCCTTGCTGCTTTGGCATCGGCATCGGACATCGCCTGTCGCATTGATTAAGACGTAAGGTTCCACAGACGGCTGGATTTACGTACGTAAACGCCATTATTCGTAAGTAATTTCTCTATGGGATAAATCCATTCTCTGGCCACGATTACTGCCTCTTACGTTCACAGAAACGGGCAAAAAATATTATACGAACATAAATAAGGACGCATATGCCTCCCCTGCAAGGTGTAGGTCAGCCGGCAATTAGGCACATCTCAGCAGAGAATAAAGGCAGACACGCGACGGTAGGTTAATATATATGTATTTGCCCAACTGACTAGACGAGAGTAGATGTAGCAATCAGAAAAAGCCGTCTGACACTCACTGCTTGTATGCAGCTACAGCAGCTCAAGGGAAACAATTAAATATAGCGAAAACCAAGTGTCATAACCAGATCTGTAGCGATATAACAAGAATCTTTGGGTAGCTAGACATACAAGTATGTACTAGTACATATATAGGGACATCAAAATATGTAACGTGTTCTTTTAGGCATTCGCGCCCTGCTCGCTCTCGATGACGCTCTCCAGGTCGGAGCAGCTCTCGTTACTGTCGTCGGACAAGCCGGACACCCCGCCGCCTCCGACGGGTCCCGTCTCCGACGTCGGCATCGCCACTCGGGCGTAATCGTCGGTGTCTGAAAGTTATGTGGTTTTAGTAGCATAATTCGTCTCCATTAAAATTTAATGTTCACTCACCGATGGCCTTGCAAAAGTGTATGGCGTACTTCAGCTTCTCCCTGAGCACAGCCTTGGCCGAGTATCGCGGCATCTTCAGGAGGAAGAAGCAAGTGTAGGACTCAGGAAGGAAGCTGTCCGGCGGGTTGTACTTGTCCATGATCTGGAGTACGAAGTCGCGGCCGCGGAAGTCGGCGATGGATCGCGGCAGACGCGTCCGGCCCCAGACGAAGCGGAGGAAGAGCGAGCGCTCGGTCGTGCTGAACTCCTCCATCACCTCCCAGAACCACTGCACCAGCGGGGAACCGGAGTCCACTCCTGATATGACAACAGACAGTCAGTGACTCTTGCCGCCGAGCATTTTCCTCATATCGATCGATGGATTTCGATTTGGGCCAAATGGGAATACAGCACGCCATCGAGCAAGCAATAGCAAGCCCATCTGCAGTACGTACGCATAGCAACGCGGGCCAGATAGACAGTGAGTCAGGCTGAGGATTTGGTGGGATCATCCCTTGTTACCAATCCCTCAGACATCTTAATGAGTAAGGAAGCGTAGGCGGCCTAATTGGGGTGGGCCCTCGTTTTTACACGTGTATTAACGTTACGTACCTTTGTAGGTGGCGACGGACTTCAGGAGGTGAAGGGGGATGTCCGGGCTGCCGCAGACCATCGTCTCCAGCTCGAACCCGGTGAAGAGGGAGAGCAGCGGTACCGGCACCACCCTGGCCATCCCCTCCCTGACGGCAGCCGCCGCGGCGTCGAACTCGTGTAGGCGGTAGTCGAGGGCCAGCTTGACGTACTCGCCGCGGTTCTCCACGGTAACCCTGGCGTAGCGCGCCGACAGCTGCACGTCGTGGCCGGCGGCGCTCGGCGTCGAGAACGGAAGCATGTCCATGGCGGCGAACGACTTCGAGTCGGCGTCCACGTCGCGCACGCACATCAGCCCGTTCACGTAGTCCTTGTCGATCTCGGTGATGTCGCTCGGGGCGAGGTCGGAGCCCGCGAGCAGCTTCCACATGGGCTCGGCCAGGTTGAGGCTGAGCGGCGACCCGGTGCGGATGGAGATGCCCATGAGGACGCCGAGAAAGCGGAACATGTTGGCGCCATCGGCGGAGGTGGAGCAGAGCGCAGGGTTGAGGATGAGGCAGTCTCGACTCGTGCCCGACTCCTCCCGGCCGTTCGGGGTGGCGATCAGCAGCGGGAGGAGGGAGCTGTTCTGAAGTTCGTCGCACATCTCGGCGATGCTCTCGCTGTAGCCGCCACCGCAGTCGTCAACGCTCTCGCCTTGAATAAGAATATTTCATATTCAATTCACAGCTCACTACTAATGTTGTAAATCTAGTACTTTCGGCGTGGCTGGACCCTATACTACGTAGAGTTATCGGTGTTTATGGAGCGAAATGCTAGCGCAGGAAATAAGGCGGTGTTAATGTTCACCGAAAGTTGTGGCAAGCGCTCTTCACTAGTAGCAATCGAGGAAAATATTATTAGACGATTCCAGCTTTCCATCTTATATGACGCAGCAAGCAGCATCACTTTCGGAAAAAGGCTCGCGGCTAGGTTATAATTTGGGTCAGATCAGAAGGAGGGAAGGAAGCCGAGAACTTCCTGCCGGCCGCCTACGCAGTCATTGCCGGATATACGCGTACGCGTGGCAAAATCTGGTGCACGTGACGACTAATTGGGAATGCGGATACGAGAGTCCGCTGGGAATAAACGCACGCGCGCGTATAGCAATTAATGATTCGTGTCAGATCGATCGGCTCGCTCACCTACAAACTTGACCTTCCAGACTCTGTGTGGGAGGAGCAGAGATTCCGATCCTAGCGTCTCCATCCTGGAGACCATCTGGGCGAAGACGGTCTTGCCTCCGGCCGCGCCGCCGACGGTCGCGCCCTCGTTGTTGGCTTTGCTTCTCGCCCCGCCGGTCGGCGCCGACGTCGCTGTGGAGGCGGCTGCGACAGGCTTCCTCACACTGAACCTGTTGAGCTCGACGATGGGCCCATGCTGCCTGTCTCGCACCATGGTCGCCTGCACCACCTTCCTGAAGGCGGCCTCCTTGGCGGTGGAAACGAGCAGCGTGCGCAGCTTGTCCAGTCCCATCCGGTCCGGGTGTCGGTCGTGTTCGTCGGCGCCCTGCAGGCCGAGCGGGAACGCGGCGATGCCGGGACAGAAGATGTCGGAGAAGTGGTGGAGGAGGACGAGCCGGTTGCGAAGCAGAGAAGGAGGCATCTCCTTCAGAAGGTCGTATTCCAAAGGCACCTGAAAGCAGGATGTGTGTATGCATCAACCAATCCTTCGCAGACGCTTTTTGAGAGCCCATGACGTATCGAAGAAACAGAAACCTATTGGACGGAAATTGAGGCAAGGTGGACAAAGTACAAATCGGAGGGTGGAAGAAAACCCGACCAATTCGGAGGAAAGCATCCGTACTCCACTCCCTTTAATTTGACTTACCGCCGCTGGCATCTTGCTGGTGGCCACCGGCTTGTTGGTGGACCACGCGAGCGTGTGCGCCGAGCCGCAGGCGACGCGATTGATCTTCTTGCACTGCTGCAGCGAGGCCACCAGCCTCGGACGCTGGATCGCGTTGGTGCTGCCGTCGCCGAGCTGGCCCTCGTCGTTGTCACCCCAGGTGAAGACCTCGCCCTGGTCGGTGCAGGCAACGCAGTGCAAGGAGCCCGTCGCGATCGAGACGACCTTCTTGCCCTGCAGGGCGGCCACCTTGCGGGGCCGGCGAACGTGGTCGTCGGTGCCGTGGCCCAGTCGGTGGTAGTCGCCCTTGCCCCAGGTGAAGACAGACCCACTGCGCGTCAGGGCCACGGAGAACTGAGAGCCGCACTCGACTTTGAGCGCGCCCAGTCCGGCAAGGGACTCGATCTTCATGGGCACCTTGCAGCCGTCAGAGCCGCCCCTGCCAAGCTTGCCATAGTCCCCGTCACCCCAGGCCCACACGTTGTCGTCGTCAGTGATGCACAGGGTTTGAGCATCGCCACTGCCTGCAAGTTCGTACTTTAGTTCCCTGTTTGCTCCCCGTGATGTACTATTGCTACGCTCACCGCAAGCCACGTCAATCACTCTGCATCCCAACAGGGACTCGACGAGCTTCGGCTTGAGCTGGTCCTCGGAGTCGCCGTGACCTAGGCGGCCGTAGCGCCCCTTTCCCCAAGTGTACAGCTCGCCTGGAAATAGGAAGAAGATCGATCTTTCAAGTCAATGCCTCTTTGCGGCGTCCGTCTATGTTTTTCCTGCTCTTTTGTGACTTTTGCCAAAGAATGTGGGTCAATACTTCCTCGCCTTTGAAGAACGTTGCTAGCAGGGAACCCCACTGCTCCGGCGTCTTAATTTCGTTCAACGCTTTTCCTCACACAAACGTACGTACCCGATGCCGTGACAGCCGCGGAGTGTGCGCCGCCGCAGCTGATGCCCACGACGTCTCTGCCCCTCAGGGCCTCGATCACCCTCGGCCTGTCACAGGAGGTCTTGTTCCCATGGCCCAGCTTCCCGTCATCGCCCTCGCCCCAGCTGTAGACCTCGCCCTCCATGGAGAGAGCAAGGCAATGCTTTCCGCCAGAATTAACAGCGACCTATAAATTGAGGGTTTGAAATGAAGTCAGGGGTGCTTTACATGCAAGTACTAAGACGTAGTTACGTACCTGCTTGATAAAGACGTGTTGAATGGACTCAAGAAGGTTGGGCTGGCAGACCGAGTCGGTTCCGCCGACGCCCAGCCTCCCTCCAGCCCCATAGCCGGTGGCGTACACCTTCCCGTCGGCGGTGACGGCGAACAGCGTCTGCTCTCCGCCGACGAGCTGCACGGGCCTGAGTGCGGAGAGGGACTCGCACGGCGTCGGCACCTTAACCTTGGCGCCGTCGACGCCGCCCAGCTGACCCCTGTGGTTGTGTCCCCAGCCGTAGATGGTGCCGGCGCCGCCCCACGAAAGCGTCCAGTCCTCTGGCCTGCGGTGCAGCCACGCCAGCAGCTGCCTGTCGTGCTCCGAGCTGAACACCTCAGCGTGATTTTCATGGTCCAGGGTGAACTCGTCCTCCTCCTCGCAGGACATCTCGATGATCTTCTTGCGCACCTCGATGCAGAAGGCCTGCGGGAGCTCCCTGCGGTGGACGAGGGCGTCGGCCACCCTGGCGGCCATGCAGTAGCGGCGGAACCAGGCCCACTTGTACGTCTCCGAGCAGCAGGGAAGGGAGTCGAGGCCGAGATCGCAGGCGAGAGCGGCCAACTCTTTGAAGAAGGCTGAGTGGAGCAGGTGCTTGCCGCCCCGAACGATCGGGTCTTCGTACTCGAACTGGCGGAGCAGCATCTCAGGCAGTCCCTTGACGAGGACGGACAGCGCAGTCTCGGCGTAGGAGCGGAGTCCGACGGCCACTGGGGCGGCGGGGGAGGCCACTGAGGCGGCGGCAGCGACAGCCACCATCGACGACGCCATGGTGGCCATGTCGCCCGAGCTGCCCACGGCGACCGCGGCTGCGGCAGTGGCTGCGGCTGCTGCCGACGACGCGGCCGAGGACGACGAGGCGGAGGTCTGCATCATCTGCGATATGTTGAGAGAGAGCGCGTCGCTGCTCGCGGCGAACGTCATCAGTTTCCTGAGGCTCTGGAGGCTCCACATGCGCTGCGAGGCGGGCAGCGCGCTGAGCTGGGCGCAGGCGGCGAGGGCGGCCGCCAGCCTCGGCCCGATCAGCCGGTCGTCGGTCAGCGCCGACGACGAGAGGCTCGAGTCGAGCAGCCACATGACCAGGGCCATGGAGGGCCTGGAAAGGACGGACCGGTCGGAGAGCGTGTTCTGCGGGCCGGCGGCGGGCATGATCGGGTAGACGGTCATCCTCCAGCCCCAGCCGTTGACGGAGCCGTCCGAGTTGAACTTCCACTTGATCTCGTCTCCAGAGACTCTGAGCTCGGCCGACCAGTCGCTCCAGTCGCGGCCCGACCGAATGCTCACAATGCGGCCCATGCCGTCCATGATGGTGAGCGGGTCGTGTCGGCGCTCAGTCGAGCACTGCCTGTCGAACTCGATGCGAAGCGCCTCCGCGCCGGCGATGCGCACGTGGCCAGTAAGCATTACATCGTCTGCAACGTCGAAGAATACAATGAGATTAGAAAGGATTTCCCCATACGTATCTCATGGAGTTTTGTCGTCTAATGAACTTATGAGATTACCAAATTCTTAGAAGGAAGGAGACTATGACCTACTGTTTTTGTACTGTATTTTCCTCCAAATAAGTAGGTAACTCGCCTGTGTATGGGTGGGTGCTCTCCTGAACCACAGGCTGCGGCATCGACTTGAACCGCTCCGTGTCGGTGGCGGCGTCCTCCAGCTCGGTCACGCACAGTTCGAGCAGCATCTCTCCGACGGCGGGACTGGCGACGCCCAGCGCGGACAGCACGTTGGAGAGGGACTCCCGGGATCTGTCTCGGCACCGGCCGGCCACAGCCAGCTTCAGAAGGTCCACGATCAGTCTGGCGTCGTCCTGCAGCAGGAGCCGGGTGAAGTCGTCCAGCTGGTACTTCTGGTCCAGGCGGTGGTGATCTTGGTGCGACTGCTTGGCGCTTCGCCTTGATGACTGCCGCCTCCTTTTGGTTGCCGCCGGCTTCTCTTCGGCTGCAATCATGATTTCGTTCTCGTCGCCGTTCTTTGCGTCCTCTCCCGCGGGTTCGTTGACACCTTCCGAGGATATCTCCTCCTCGTCGTCGTCGCATTCCACAGATCTCGGAGATATCTCTTCTGAGGCAGCGGAAGCCGATGAGTTGGACAGTTCGACTGCGCCCTCCTCATCGATCTCGGCGGGCGCTTCACCGCCACCGGCACGCGACCCCAAGAAGCCGTCCACCGAGTTGGACTCGCTAATCTCGTTCGCCAGTGCCTCCGAGTTGTCGCTCTCGGGCGAGGCCAGCGGCGGGACTGCAGAAGCAGCGGCGGCTGCCACCGAGGCTGATGGAGGCTCGACATCTTTGGGCAGCGTCCCGGACGGCGTCGCGGTGGACGAGGCCACGTTGGCCGCCCCGGCAGCCGCGCCGGTCCGGTCGCTCACCTTCTTCAGGGAGCTCGGAGAGCCGCCGTGAGGGGCCAGGGCCGCGACAACTGCCTCCCGAGCGCAAAGAATCTGAAGGCCGTTCAGGATGTGTTGCAGGGCCTGCTGCTTGGCGGAGTTCGACTCCAGGGAGAGGAGGATTCTAGACAGAGACGGTCTGACGACCTTCTTGCCTGAGGAATGTCCAGAGCTGCCTGCGCCTCCACCTCCGCTGGCGTGACGGGCCGGACTCGTGTGGCACACGTTGGAGTCTACCCGCCTGGCGCCGCCGCCGCTCACTTCGGGCTGGTTGCCCTCGGCGGAGTGCACGTTGCAGTTGCTCACGAAGCCGGCGCCGAGGCTGTCCTTGGAGGCGGCGAACAGCACCGGCTCGTGACAGTTGGCAGACGGGGTGTCCAGTGTGGTCCAGGCGACGGAGTGCGACGAGCCGCAGGCCACCTTGGAGATCCTGGAGCCCTCCAGTCCGTGCACCAACGCCGGCTTCCTGTTCACTGCCGTCGTGGCGTTGCCCTGCTGGCCGTGGTCGTTGTCGCCCCAAGCGTACACTTGTCCGGCGTCGGTGACTGCGAGGCAGTGGAGCGCGCCAACCGCCACGTGCACAATTTTCTTCCCGCGGAGGCACTCAACGACGCTCGGCTTCCTCACGTGCTGGTCGGCGCCGTGGCCAAGACGGAAGTAGTCGCCTTTGCCCCAGGTCCAGACGAGGCCGCTCTTGGACAAGGCAAGGGAGAATTGGGCGCCGCACTCGATCTGTAGAATTCCAGCTCCGTTTAGCTTTTCCACATTCTGTGGAAGGGCGCAGCCCTCGCTGCCACCACGACCGAGCTTGCCAAAGTCGCCGTCGCCCCAAGAGTAGACGAGGCCCTCGTCCGTCAGGGCCAAAGTCTGCGCATCTCTGCTCCCGCAGGCGACCTGCACCACCCTCTGTCCCGCGAGCGCTTTCACCTGCTTCGGGCGCAGTTGGGTGACGTTGTCACCGTGGCCGAGTCTTCCGTACTCGCCGCAGCCCCACGTGAAGAGCTCCCCGGAGGAGGTGATGGCGGCGCTGTGCGAGCTGCCGCAGGCAATGTCGCGGACACGCTTCGACTTCAGCGCCTCGATGAGTCTCGGCTTGTCGCAAGACATCCTGGAGCAGTGGCCGAGCTTGCCGTCATCGCCCTCGCCCCAGGAAAACACGCGCCCGTCGACAGTCAGGGCCATGGCGTGCTTGCCGCCCGAGTGCACCGAAACCTTCTTGACAACGTACTGCGCGAGGGCGGTCACCTGGCGCGGGGACGAGATGTTGTTCGAGTGTCCGAGGCCGAGGCGGCCATTGGTGCCCTCGCCACAGGCATACACCTTTCCTTCCTGAGTGACGACGAACAGCGACTTGGACCCGCCAGAGATGTGGACGGGCTTCAAGTTGCTCAACGTCTCCGATAAGATGGGAAGCTTGATCTTGGACCCCTTGAGGCCGCCTAGCTGGTCCTTGTCGTTCAGACCCCACACGAAGACCTTGGTGGACTGGGCGTCGCCGCGCTGTTGCTTCCCGTCCGACGCGCTCAGACGGATCCTGCTGCCCGAGTAGGACATGGAGCCGCTGCCGAGGACGGCGGCGGCGTGCTGATCGTCGCACTCCTCAGAATCGGACGCGAGGAACGACATGGAGCTTGAGAAGGCGTCCTCGTCTTCCTCGTCGCCCCTCTTCTTTCCGACGACCTGCAGGCCGTGCACCTTGCAATCGATGCCGCCGTTCCTGCACTGCTTGATCGCAATCTCCACGTAGCGGTGATAGTCCTTGACGTTGGACAGCAAGGTGACAATGCTGTCCGTGGGAGCCAGGTTCACAGTGGACAGTTCCCGTAGGGCGGAGACCGAGTCGCCAACGTTGACCTGAATTGATTAAAAGTGACAACTATGCAGCTACAAGAGCACTATAATTGACATCTAGGAGTTTCACCTGAATGACGGATGGCATGTATGTGGAGTCGGCCGGGTCGACCTGAATCCTGAGCGTGTGCACGGCCACGTCCTCCTGCATCTCGAGTCGGATCCAGTGCTTGCCCTGCGTGCCGCAGCTCTGCCAGTAGCTCGACGTACCGTCCGTCAGCCTGAAGGCCCAGCTCTCGCGAGAACTCACTCCCATCGACTTGACGCACTCGCCCCACTCTTCGACGAGGCCGACGGCGGAGGAGGCCGAGTAGAGTGAGGTGGCCGACGCGGCGCAGGCAGCCAATCCTGATCCTGCCGCCGCAGCCTTGGCCGCGATGTCGCTCGCTCTCCGGCCTCGGAGGCGTCCCGGCCGGCCTGCGAAGACAGCAGCGCCTCCTGGGTCAGAGATCCTGGCGAAGGTGTGCTTGTGACCGCGATTTCGGCTGCCGTAGAAGCACTTCTCGCAGAAGTCGAAGTTGTCGCAAACCTTGCATCGGAAGCGGGCTCCGGCGATCGGGCAGGTCTGACATCCGTCGCAGGTTACTCCAGGGTGGCAGGAGGGGACGGGCTCCATTTCGGATAGCACGCCGACCCAATGGTTCTGCTGCGGGAAGTCCACTGTCACGTCCCTCCCCTCGATTGCCGTCACGACGCCGACAGACAGGTGGTTGATGACGCCCCACTTGTACTTGGGGTTGGAGACTGACGGCTTCACGCGGACGCGGTCGCCGACTTTGATAGGTGTTGCAGCGGACCCGGAGATAGACGCCGACGAGGCGGCGGCAGCGGCGGCCAGGAGCTCAATGTGGATGTACCTGACCCAGTAGGTGCCTCCCTTCCTCTGCCAGTCGACCTGGACATTGAGGTCATGGAGATTGTCTCTGTCCAGCTTGACAACTCGACCGACATCGCCTTCATGCACCTCTTCGTAGGTCCTGCAGCAGCGAACGGTCATCCCGCCGGCGATGTGATCACGCACGTAGACGGCGTAGTCGTCGTTGGTGCTGAAGTCGGCGCGCCGCTTGAAGGCGACGGCTGCTAAAGGATCTTGATTTTGAACGCTGCCCAGGACCAGCCCATCGCTGGCACCGCTGGCGTCAATGTCCTCGAAAGAGTCGGAGAAGGAGTCGCTCTCCTCGGAGCAGGCGTCGCCGTCCCCGTCCGCTGCGGCGTCGGCAGCCGCGAGGAGAGAAGCAGGAGGAGGGGGCGGCGGAGGCGGTTCTCGGAGGTCGATCCGATCCTGATGCTCCAGCAGCCAGCCGACAATGCTCTCCGGACTGGGCGTCATGTCGCCGATGCCGCCGCCCAGCTCCTTTACGGCGAAGTCGACCGCGTGTCGAGGGAATCCCATCTCGACCAGTTGGCGGACTGTGGCGCACATCGGCGGTGGCGACGGCGGAGACGGGGGCTTCACCTTGGGCCGACTGCGACGTGATTGCCGCAAGTCCTTGGACGTCACTGCTTGCTGTTGGACGGGAGCGACGATGTGTGCGCCGGCGGAGGCGACGCTGTTCGACCTGCGCACCGAGCGTCCTTCATCGTTGTCTGCCGACCTCATGAACGAGGTCGAGGGGGAGCCGAGTTTGCTCTTCTTTGTCGCTGCGGCCGCTGACGCCAGGTACTGGGAGACGGCCAACGCGGCCGCCTCCAGCTCGTCGACATCGAAA
>JAAUYK010136536.1_pt1 | contig 11601 bp, 12 predicted proteins | sample 7278021 | NCBI WGS metagenome assembly JAAUYK01 (sample SAMN14350223, study PRJNA611818) | marine sediment metagenome | isolation source: surface marine sediment (1.8m) | place: French Polynesia: Moorea | collected 2018-08
GCCTAAAACCCTATGGACCAAAATTTCAAGTTCCTATTGTCAACGATCGCAGAAAGGACTACACTGAATGAAGCGACTCCCAGGCCTGCGCTTCGCTGCAGGCAAAAAGATTATCTCTCATAACTTCTAATATCTTTGTCAAATAAACGATACGGTTCGCTTGCATAGACCCGAAATACCCTCGGCTCAATTTGGAATTCAAGAGCACCGAAGTGGTTGAATCACGAAATGGGTCTTGGTATCGAATATCGAAGCAGACTGTAGTTAGCCGACGTAGATGTATCCGTACACGCAAAGAATGGGCGGGTATACAGCAATATGCGTGTAGAATATGGATGTACAGTATGTCCCGAGTTTTAGGGCCGATTAAAAAAAAGAAGATCTCAGAAAGTTATGAGCTTTCAGCCATAAAATTTGGCAGATATCAAGACCCACCTTAGGTAAATAATCGATTAAATTTTGAGAGAAATTTGTGCATGTATGTGGTGGTGGCATAGTCAACACTGAAAGTGGTCTGCATTTTTCCTTTTGGGGCCTCAAAAATCACGCTATATTTTTATTTCGAATTTTGTCACCAAATATACCCTATCTTATGTAAAATTTGACGCTGATTCCAAATCTGATTGAGTTTTTGTTGTAGGACCAATATTAAGGGAGCTACAGATGCGAGATCGATACAAATGTTGAAACTTCTCACCAGCAGATCCGATTTGACCCACCCTCACTGTGACCCATGTTCCAACATAACAAGCCATCCGATTTTCATGAAAATTGAATCAATTATGCACCTAGGGTGTGTCTTTATATCCTTCAAATTTCATGCAAGTAAGTGCTCTAGTTTCAGAGATCTTTTTTTAAAAATCGGCCCTAAAACTCGGTACATGCTGTATGCTTCCACTGCTGTATGTCGTGTGCATGACAACGTAACGCAAGGTATACATGCGTATATGTGGTGTGATCGCATCCCTTTGCGAAAATTGTTGCTTGTACGTACTACTTTACGTCTACGTGTACTCCGGTAGAGAAAGAAATGGAAAAGAACACGAGTAAAGGCGAGGAAAGATCTCGCAGTGTGTCACCAAACCACTCCATGCTCTGCTTGACGGAAACGCGAAGTTAACTTCCTCATTTCTATATTTTACGCAAATGAATTGCATTTTAACTATGGCATGGATTATAAATCGAGGTAGTTAACTAATTTGGCGCTTTTATGTATGTGGCACGAGGGAACTACTACAAACTTGATCATCTACGCATAACTGATTGGGACTAGAACGCAGACTCTTAGTTAACCCTTCGATAGTGAAACCTGCAGAGATCCACCAATGGTAACTAAACAAATACGACTGATAATTGTGATTGAAGGACGGCGGACGGATCCAAGGTCGTATTTCCTCTACCTAGTAGCTGCACTGGTGTTTGGCATGCAATATTTCCGCCCTCAATCTGAGCTTCTCCATCTCAGCCTGAATCACGGCAGTGAGCGTCCGTCGCCGCTCCACCTCGTCGGCCTTCCTCTCGTCCAGCTCCCGCAGGGTGTCCTCCAGTCGAATGGGCTCTCCCACGCAGATGGTCACCCGTTGGCCGAAGTGGGGGATGTAGGGCTTCCTGTTGGGCAGCACACGGTCCATGCCCAGGTGGTAGATGGGGATGACAATGGGCGTGGGCAGGCACTCAGACAGGAGGCGGCCGACGCCCCACTTGTAGCGGAGGTAGGTTTGCGCCACGTTCACCTTTCCTTCGGGGTACAGGTGCAGCCAGCTGCCCTCTCGGAGCCGATCAAGGGCAAAGTCCATGCCGCGCTGAAAATGCATGGCATATGCATCGAGTAAGTCGACCAGGTTACTGTATCTATTTGCCTCAAGCGCACCTGGTAGACCCCGCTTCCCCTGACCACGGGTATGGACTTCCCGTATGCGAAGAAGTTTGCGTGCAGCCGCCTGGAGAAGCAGATGTCGTGCGCGGCAAGCGCCCACCGCATCATGGACTGGTTGAACAGCTGCCTGAATCCCAGCATCCCCCAGATCAGCGGCTCGTCCATGCAGCTGTGGTGGTTGGACACGGTGACGAGGGCGACGCCAGGAGGACGGTCGTGCAGCGCAGACTTGAGCCGGTCCAGACCGTCCACCACAGTCGAGTTGAACACTGCAGAGTGGCATGGAGGGTCACGTGCTGTCATTGTACGTATGTATAAGTGCGACTATGTCTGCTGCCTTGCTTGCCTTTCATCCATATCCTTGATGCCGTTCCGACGGCGCCGACAGTGACCCCTGAGATGGCGCTCCACGTCGGCGTCTTCTTTCCGCTGCTCCACTCGGGGACGGGGAATAGCCGGTCACAGTCGTAGAGCGACGGATCCAGGGACGGATTCGACGTCGACGTCGACGTCGGAGGATCCCCTGGCTCCTCCGACATCGCAGCCGCCGCGCCGGTAGGACTCGTCACTCGTATCGACGCCCTAACTCCCTATATTTGTGCACGTCCTCCAGTCCTCGTCTGTCAAATTGTTGCAAGCAATAAGCACTTTAATTTTACTGTAAGCAGAGATCGAGCAAGGCAAAATGACACAAAGCAAATACAAGTGAAACGTCCTTGCTGAAGTCGCAGTCGCACACGCACACTGAACTGGAGTACTGGACACTTCAGCTTGAGTTATCGTAACTTCGTAATAGAGGTGCTATGATTCAATGAATCGAAAATCGGGAATCGATTCCGATTCAGGCTTTTTTGGGAGAGAAAGAGTCGACTCATGACTCACCTACAATCTCCCAAAAGAGTCGAGAGCCGCGGTTCGCAATTTTCGAGAGTCGATAACAGCCCGGGTCGGGTTTACTTCATCTTTCTTCTCGCCGCAACCGCATCATATTTATCGAAATCAGCTGTTCCCACACTCGGCATTGTACACAACGCCAAAGACATCTCGTCCGAGCTGTGAGTCTGTAACCCTACTATAGATTTACTTCTATTTTGAAATATTGACAGGCACTGTATGCGTCCTGAATTCTATATTAATTAGTTAATTCGCTTACTTCAACATTGTGAGCTTGTTATCGTATTACAAATAGTTGTCTGTGCTAACCCACGTTCGGTTCAATCTGCAGAGTGCAGCTAGATGCAGAGTCGGCAAAACAAACATTAGCTCATTAATTTTTCTTTCATTCAGTGCTGCCCAAATCGTCCACCGGTCCCGGAGGAACACGACGACGAAAGAGAGGGTCATAGTGATACTCCAAGAGTGACCTGAGGAGCTCAACCTACCGGAACTTCCTGCCTGTCGAGTGTCGACCGGTATACATAATACGAAGCTTGTCCTGTTGCTGTTGGATCTGCCATGACGTCTACTGCTGCGATGGAGGCCCAGGAGAAGGTTCAGCGCTCGATCCGCGCCTTCATCACCACGGTGGACAAGCGCTTCCTGCGCTCCATGGACCGCGAGATGCACCTGTGCGCCGCAGAGGCCTGCAACGACCTCGACGCGTCCACGGAGCGCGTCAGGGCAGAGATGGAACGCTGCCAGCAGAAGAACGCGAGGGCGCACAACTACATGCAGTCGGAGATGCAGAGGTTCCAGGTACGGAAGGAAGGAAGACCATCACATACTACGCACAAACGTTAAAGTGTTTAACATACACTCGTAGTACATCGAGCAAAAGTTTTCATTATTTCATAGCACATAGTGAGCTGATGGATGTATACGTAATTTGATCTACGTGAACAATTACATATGTACACGGTTCGAATAATCGTATCTGTGAAATTTCACACCTCGAAGTTAATGAAACTATTCTGTCCCATCAGGAAAGTCTGAACCGCTGCGTGATGTCGTGCCAGGACGCAGTGCGGGACAAGGTTTCGCCTTCGACTCCGGAGGCCGAGGTGAACAAGTACCGGGCGGAGTTCGAGACGTGCGCCATCAACTGCTGCGAAACGAGCATCGCTCGGCTCCCGGCGCTCACAAAGAAAGTCGAAGAGACGTTTAAGAGTGGACAATTCTAGGTTGGCGGACGGATGCGGACGCGCTATCATCTCAAAGTGCTTCACCGTTGCAATGCTGATTACTGAAGTGTGCTGAAGCAGTTGACCGTACTCTGAACGTAGTAGACTTTTATAGCACGTACTGTTTCCTATATGAACTGCTTATAAATAGAGCGTAATAACTCTGGAGCAGGTGGCGCTTGCTCAACGATTGTAATGTATTTTCAGTGATTCGTCGTAACTGGTGCAACTATCATAAGAAGGCCAAAATCTACGCGATATCTAAATGGTACTCGAGTCTCAACCGATATTGTAGATCATAATCACAGCCGTTAGACATGTATCTGGTGGTGGACTCTCTTGGTCTTGGGCAAGTCGGTCCCGGGAGCCCCGCCGTGCGAAGGCCGCTGTCGACCGCCCTGCTGTGGCTGCTGCTGGTGGTCGGCTCCGATACCGAGGAAGGCGGGCGGGGGAAGTATCTGTGGTGAGCCCAGTAGGTTGCTGAAGAAAATGATAAAATGAGTTGATACCCATACGTGAAATGACGAAAGGAATGAGACCTTACATGAAGTTCGTCTCTTGCTGCTGCTTCGGTCCCTTTGTCGGCACTGGGGCCATCTTGCCCTTGCCTCCCGCGGTGCGCCACTGATCTTTCCAACTGTGCCCCTTTAGACTGAGACGGCGTTGCTGCTGGTTGCGGCGACTCTGATCCAGGGCGGCCTCGATCGACCTGACGCGTGGAAGCGGCGAGAAGTCTATGTCGGAGGAGGAAGAGGAGGACGTCGATGAGCTGGACGAGCGTCGACGGCCGCGACGGCCTCGGCGGAAAGGAGGCGGCCTAAAATAGATCAGAGACATGTTTACATCTATAGTACGTACATGCGAAAGAAAATTATTATGTGCTCACCTGGGTGGTCGGTTTTGCCTGTAGTCGAAGTCAGAGTCGCTGTCGTACTTTGCATCTGGCGGTATGTGCAGCGTGATCATCTGCTGCGGCTTCTTGTTCCCCTGCTTCTGCTGCTCCTGTTGCTGTCGGTGTTGCTGGAGAAGCTCCTCGCGAGTCGGAATCCGCAGCCTCGTCGTCACCCCGCCGCCGCCAGCGCCGCCCATCAAGTTGCCTCGCGAGCCGGGATTCGGAGCTCTTCGGAGCAAAGTGGCGTATACGGGCTCGCGACTCTGAAACCGAATCCAATCTCTCGAAATACATTGATCTAGATTTTCGACATAATCTTATATACCGGTTGCATATGAAGCATTTCCTGTTGTTGCTGTACCGTGGCGGATGCGCGCGGCTTGAAGCTGGTGGTTGTGCCTTGTAATGAGCGGAGCGTGGCTGTTCCGTCGGCAGTGGTGCTGAAGATTTCGGGCTTTGCAGCAATGAGATCAGTGTTCGCCGCAGTGTCCGTGCAGAAGGCGGTGAAGTTGTCCGGAATTAACTTTAAGGTAACCTGTGATATATTTCCCATGGTCAAAGTCTGCTGGATTATTAGCCTTGAGCAGAGCGTACGTATACCTGCTGTTCTTTTGGCATTCGAAAGGAAGCGTACGGACAAATGTCGGGGCCGGCTTGGTGTCCGCTGGGGTCGGCCCATGCCACGATCTCACCCGGCTGAATAAAAACGTTTCCTCCACCGGTAGAGACGGATCCGGATGCCGCCATGGGCAAGGATCCGCTGCACGGAGGAGTCGCCGAAGCCAGAAGAACGCCTGCCGCTGAGTTCGAGGCCTAAGAAGTTAAATGTGGATAAATATAGCCACCTCAATGCGCGTTACAATCTGATGTGCGAGTACCCGAAACGTATTCGGTGGCAGCATTGGCGATCCGTCGCCGCCCTGCTGCTGTCGTTTCAGGGTCCCGACCGCCGTGGCTGCGGCGATGGCGGCCGCGGAGGCACTCGCGCAAGTTTGCTGAGCAAAACTCCCTCCCGACGCCGAGGCCAGAGATGTGGTCGTCGCCGTGTCGAAGATGAGGCCGTCGGTGGACTGGTTGTGCGAGGGGGGAAGAGGAGCCTGCGATGCGGGGGGAGGCGGCGGCGGCGGCGGAGAGCGCGGACGAAATGGATAGCGGTAGTGAGGCAGTGAGACCAGAGAGATGTCTGCAATAATGTTTACGATGGTGTAGCTATAGGTGGAGCAAAAGGAATGCCAGCGATGGGGGCGTAAAAATTGATCGCCGGCGAAAGGCTATAGCAGTAGTACGTACCCCTCTTTTTCTTCCACTTTCTCGCGTAGATGGCGACGTAAAAGGCGCCGACGATGAGCGAGGCGGAGAGGAAGAGGATTGATATGACTTTGACGGCCGTGACGAACGGTCTCTCGCCGCTCCCGCCGCCGAGCAGGTCGCCGCCCGACATCTCGCCGTGGGTGCCTCGCGGGGGCGGGATGGTGGCGCCGTGTGACGTCAGTGTAGCGAACGGATATTCAGCGATGGAAGACCTATCGAGGTGTATTACTATTTATAATTTATGTAGCTTGAAAGAGTTATAACAAAGACATTACCCGGCGTCGTTGTGCGCTGTAACTTTGATGTAATATCTTGTGGCTGGCTCCAGACCACGGATGGAATACGCCTTCTCCCTGGGTGAGACGTTGTTGGCGACAAGGGAGAACTTGGGCGCGGACTCCCTGCGGTATTCGACGACAAAGTAGAGGATGTCGCAGCCCCCGTCGCGGAACGCGTTCAAGTTCAGAGTAACCATGCTCTTGTTGGCCACAAGGAGGTCATGGAGGTGCGGAATGTCAGGCACTTTAAAGGTTTAAGGATTTTTTAGTTACAAATTCGAATACAGGAGAAATGATTAAACTTATACCTCGTCCCTCTGTTTTCGTGGCCAGCACGGTCGACGGCATACTCGCCCCGATGTGATTGTAGGCCGTCATGTAGACGGAGTAGTTGCTTCCGCAGGTCAGTCCCGTGATCCACGCCGACCCGGAGAGCGGATCGAGGTCTTTCTGCTGCCACTCGCCGTGCTCTCGCCGGTAGTTGATGGAGTAGCCGAGCACGGGCTGCTTCCGGCTGCGAAGGATCTGCCACGCGACCTCCACCGACGACGACGTCGTATTGCGCACAGCGACCGAAGGAGTTGAGGGCGGGACTAAATTAAGTAAATTAGTGCCGGAGGACATTCAAATAGTTCAAAGCATTCTGCAATACCACTACACACTGTGGCTAGCCACGTTATGGCCATCACCTCCCCGCCCGGCCCACACCCACCCTCATTCTCCGCGTGTCCAACGCGTGTTATTAGGCGCCGTCAAGCTGAGTTGGCTGGCATCACGTACGCGCTGCTTTACTACGCATGCTTACACAGCGGACGGACGCGGACGGACGGATAGCTTGTTTAACATTTCGGTCACATACTACGCAACGCCCACGTGCGCGCGACCTCTCTTACACCCGGAAGCATTTTTTCACCCGGCTGGCGTCAGTACACACACATACCCTGTATAATGATTTCGTAGCTGATTTGGTCCTTTCCGTGCATGTTTTGCACACCGCACGTGTAGTCGCCCTGGTCAGACTCGGCGAGGCGGTGGATGCTCAGAGAGCCGTTCGGAAATATCTGAATGAGGAGATTACGCAGGTTAATGGAAAAAGATCGAATCACGTGATAACCTATCTGTCTTACTTGGTACTTGGAGTTTTCGAGTACGGCAGCCCCGTCGTGCTGCCACTGGATGCTGGGCGCGGGGTCGCCCACGTGGAGACAGTCGAGCACGAGGTAGGACTTCCAGGGGACGGCCAGGATCTCGCCGAAGGAAACGATACGCGCTCGGACTAAGGAAAGAACGTAGAGCAGATGAGGATTATTTCTCGGGGGAGCTGAATGCGGGTGACTTTTCTTTCTTCGACGGCTGGCTTTCGACCGACCGGCCGGCCAACCAACGCTCGTTCGGAAATCCAATTCTTTTCCAGCAGTTACTCCAATATAGCAGGGGGCACGCGACGCGACCGAGCAGCGAGCCACTCTTCGACGGCGGCGGCAGTTGGCGTGATAAATCGGTTTTATTCCTCCCCATTTCTGCGCCTCGCTCGCTAGTGAGTAAAGCGGGAACGACGTCGGAGAGAGCCGTAGGTGCGGCCGAGGCGGAACAGGAAGAGTGGCTGCGTGGCGGGGGCGGGCGGCGGGCGGATGCAATCAAGGCCCCCATTGTAAATATTTATAGCATTTCTAGAACCGGTTGCGAAAAGGGCGAACAAGGCTGAGGCCGCATGGCGCGCGGAGGCGAGGACGAGAACGGAAGGAAGAAAGGCCGCGCTCGCTCGTTCAGCGGGTGGCACCGCGCTCTACCGATGAAATAAACGAAAGAATGAAGAAAGTCTCGAGAACAGAATGGTAAAACTAAAAGTTCGGTAGGCGGCTTTCATCTGATTTCTGAGCAGACCTCTCCGTATCCTTTGGTACTCTGATAGAGTGCACTACTTTCCCGAGGCAGCGCCCAACACTCATTTGGTCTTATCTGTCTGTCGGCCTGCCTTCCGAGCGAGTGAGGAAACGGAAAGGAGGTCTGCTGTGCTGGCTGGCTGGCCGGTCCAGGAGAGGAGACCATTTCCATCAAGAAATCGCCAGGGCGTGGAATGCAGTCAGACAGACAGACGTCTACAAAGATCTGTCGACGTACGAGCTGGCTACGTAGTACGTTGTGTGCAACGATACGAGCGAGTAAGAGCTAGAGCACCACTTTTCCCCAACTGCTTTTTATCGTTGGTGTACCTGGCACACATTAGTAAGGCCGAGATCTAATCTTTTGCTGCGACTTTCAATCTCCATTTCCGCGGTCGCGGCTTTGATGGATCTCAAAGAGCCTTCCAATTCAACTCCCTTTCTTCTATGGCCTCTTCCTTCCTTCGCTCTTACGTATTCTTCCTCTTCCGCCATAGAAGCCGGCCGGCGGCATTGACCCAGTTCTCTTTCGCGTAGCTGGGGCATTCGACGTCGTGTTCGCGCGTGCATGCGTCACTCACCGATCCTTCCTAGGATGACGCTCGTGATGATGGAGGAGGCCCCGTAGCCGATGTCGGTGGCCGCCTTCACCCAGATGTCGTAGCGTCTGTTCCACTGCAGCGACGTCAGCTCCAGATAGTTAGGGCCGGACAGCACCGACTTCTCCTTCACCTCGACCTCCTCGCCGTTGATGACCTCCCGGCGGAACACCGTGTACTTCTTGATGATGCCGTTCGGGTTGGCCGGCTGGCGCCAGGACACGATCACAGAGCTGTCGCCGCTAGTCACGGCCTTGATGTCCGCGGGGCCGCTTGGAACTGAAACAAATATACGTAGGTATACAGTACACCAAGTTATAGAAGAAGGTGGTCAACGGATGCAAATTTTGCAACTAACCGTCTTCCGCGGTCTGACAGAAGATTTGCGCGCTGCTGTCACCCTTTCCCGCCCTTGTGAAGGCGGACACGCTGACGCTGTAGTTAGTGTAGGTGTCGAGGTCCTCCAGCTCGGCGTTCTCGGCCGCCTTCTCCACAGTCTCCAGCTGGCCGTTGGAACCTGCAATAGGTTTACACTTTACTTACTACACAAGCTGAAAGAACAGACAGTCGTCTTCCAGTCCGCCCGAGAAGAGCTAGGAGATTATCCCATCGGACGGTTACTTGGACATTGATCTCGTCGAAGCCTGCGCAGCAAATCCGGTCGCCGTGGCTTTTTTTGCGCGTCCGTCTCAGACGAGGCCGAACCGAGTGCCAAATCAATTAGGATGGCCACCTCTGGGGTATCCAGCTAGATCTTCGACCTTGGTCTTGCTTTGGCCGATCAACGCAAACTATGTCGACCTGGTTAATTGATTATTTCCGCCCCACTTGGTAAAGGCTGCTGGTCGCTCGTTTTTTGCCCGAGCCATCCGTTATCCATAAGACAGATGTACGCGTATATACCTAGCTCGATCGCCTCCTCGAGTATCTCTTTTTTCCCCTGCCCCGGCCGCTGTCCTCTGAGGCGTAATGCAGGACTGGACGAACGCACGGCTAGCTACCTACAGGGACAAAAAGAGCACCTGGCTTAGCTTAGTCGATGCTGTAAGTATCTCCCTGAGATCAGCTGGAAGGGCCGCAACCGCCGAGGACGTACGCAGAGGCTGACATTGTTGCCATGTTACGCTTTCTTACGTCGGTCAGTTAAGGTATTACGCCAAAGTTTATTAGTCATCGGGTTCCCTTGTTGGGAGGTATAATTTGAAATTTGCGAATCGGTCGTCACCGCTCCGGCGGTGCGTGGTTTCTCCAATAACGCCGGGAGATTTTGCACTTCACTGGTTTCCGACCGACCGACCGAGCGCTGCGTAGCCACGCAGGACTGGCTAGAGTGTAACGCGGAAGCAAGATTGTGGTACGTGCTTTGCTGCGCTGGCTTCTTCGACGGATGCGTACGTGACGCCACATCGACGAAATGAAGGAAGGAGGCGAAGTAGCAAATGACACTCACCGTACCACAGCGTGCGCGGGTAGTAGTCCACGACGTAGCCTCTGATCACGCCGTTCCTCAGCTCCCTCCTCGGCTTGGACCACTCCAGGGAGATCGAGTTGGGGCTCAGGCCGTGGCAGCGAACGTCCAGCGGAGCGCCGGACGGGACTGAAATAGAAGTTTGCGTACATATTATTGCCGTACGATTAATTGAACGACTTGGCTACAGGGCCGGCGGGGATCGCCTAATGCAGTTGATTAATTCATTGCGGTTGGTTGTCTTGCCAGCCAGCATCGATTCGGCCGGTACGGTAAGCTGGCTGCTGCCGGGGCCACGCTCCACGGAACGGCCGGAATGAACGTGTATCTGGCGCGATTCCAAAACGCTTCCCGAGATGGCGACGCAGTGAGTAAAGCACTGCGGCGTCGATCGGAGGTGGTTTCTCTCTCAATCCCAGCAGCTAGTTTCTAGCTCGCTCCGCTCATTCCGACCTTGGATTCGATGCTGGTTTTGGCCCCTTCTGCGAACGCCAGACGAACGGTCGGTGAAGAAGAAGAAGAGATGAGCCAAAACGTACGCAAGTTCCTCTGCCAGCGATTGAGACTAGATAGGCGCTAAAAATACACCACGAGACTAACACGCTTAAAATACTTAAGTGTGTTCGTTCGTCCGTGCACATCTCCGTGTGAAAGTATAAAGGCCGTCACATCTCCCGTGCAGCAGCGACAGCGCTGTAGTATAGCTTCCAAGTTTTGGCGACGCGGATTGGATTTCCCGTCCCCCGGGCCGTGTCCGAGCTAGAACAGTCCCTCTCATCCCAGGCAACCAAAGGTTGAAAGGAAGTGACCGCTGCACCCGAGCTACCGGCCTCCTACACGTGACAGGCGACAAGGACAAACGCGAACGTGCGGTCGGCCAAAAGTCAGGTGAAATTAGGTTGAGGAAGGCCACAAGTTCAAGTACGGAGCGGACGGGGGAAGAAATAGGCCTTCTAGCACCATGCCCGTCCCGCGTCCGCCTACTCTTCGCCATTGTACTTTGGGGATTGCTCAGCTCGGATAGTGAAAGCGGCCGTACGTGCGCGTCCGGCGGCAGCCGGCAAACGCCAGTAAGCTTCCCATGAATACTTGAATATGGTGGGAGGAAAGAGAAGGGAGGGGAGGAGAGGGGAGGAGACGGGAGAGGACGAAGGGAACGAGGGAGGAAGCCTCC
>JAAUYK010082570.1_pt1 | contig 11600 bp, 10 predicted proteins | sample 7278021 | NCBI WGS metagenome assembly JAAUYK01 (sample SAMN14350223, study PRJNA611818) | marine sediment metagenome | isolation source: surface marine sediment (1.8m) | place: French Polynesia: Moorea | collected 2018-08
CGCTATTTACAACGCAGCCTATTATCGGTGTCGGGCGGACACTGATAGAGACGCATGTCCGAGTGCGATTTGGCGACGATTCCATTAGACAGAAACTGACTGCAGAGCTGGTCAAACTTTGGGCAGAGTATGGAAGTTCTGTTAATTGCGAGCTGTCGCTAACCTGCAACGTGGTTTTGATTAATCAGGATCTACGTACAATGTCCGTGTACTATGGACAGGAAAGAATTCAGGGCACCCAGCTTTATTAGCCTCATTTCACAAACCTTTTTACTATTAGGACTACTCAGGAGGCGGTAAAAAGACCCTACTCAGGGGTCCCATCAGGATCGGCAGCCTGAGCGATCTCGAGGCCGTGGACGTTGACGTCCCGGAGGACGAGATCACGGAGCTTTTCGATTCCATATTTCTCGAAGAGTCGAATCTGGTCGTTGAGAGTGTTGTATCTATCGTCGCAGTGCTAAGAGTCCTCGTTTAAGTATGGGAGGCAAGCAGATTTTTTCGGCGCTGTCCAGGAAGCTGGGAATGGGCGAGCTCGAGCTATACTCTCGTTACATGGAGGTCTCTCTTGACACAAAGCTAGGTAACCTATTAATTTGCGGTAGCCCCAATGCCTCTGTTTAGATTTTGATAGCTTGTCCTGCGTCGCGAATCACTCGAAGAAGGTCAGCTCCCAGTTGTACAGGATGTCCGAGCCAAATGCCAACCCTCGCTTTTTTAACCCGGAGCTTATGAGAGACTTTGTTCGCCTGGCCGATTTACTACCCGAGAAGTCTGTGCTGAGAGTGTATGCGGTTCGCGGAGAGCTCGAAATTCCCGTCAAGATATTTGACAACGAGAGCCTCCAGCGCATTCGACGCCAGCCGACTGACAGGGCCTACACATTCATCTTGGACCATGGATGCAAGATGAACTCGCTCCGCTCGTCTTCCGACGACTGCTTTCCCTCCGCCGTTGACGCCGAGCGATTTGCGGCGAATGTGATGAGCACCCCCTGCGACACCGCGCTCGCCGCCCTCTCTCAGCTCGTCGACATGCCCTACCTGATGGAGAGGTACTCCGACATGCTCGACCTTCTGTCATCGCCTTCAGACTTTACCTCTCGCCTTGACGTGTCCACCCTACTCGTATTGAATCTCGGATGCTCTCTGAGGAAGGCCGGTGCCGCAAAGTTTGCCAGATCGCCGTCGATGGAGTGGTACAAGTGCACCCAGTTGGGGCAATTTTCGGTCGGAAGGGAGGCCTTCTCGCCAAAGAGGATCGTTTGTCTCACCTTCGATAGGAAGACCTCGTTGTGGTTCGCGTACACGCCGAAGAAGCAGTGGGCGAAAGCCGTCCTCGACTCGTCCGGCATGAGCAGGTCGAGCAAGCCAGACGCTGGATTGCAAAGGGGAGAAGTTGATTATTCAGGAACGGTAAAAAGAAAGACCCGAAGGCGTCCCGAGAAGTCCGAGCCTCCTATTAAGAGGAGGAAAAAGTATCGCACCCCGGCCATCTGCCCCTGCGACATTTGCACAGAGTGTAGGAACAGCGAGTACGCGTCCGTGATCGACCCCGGGGGGCCGCAGACCAAGTACATTTCCCCGCTCGACGCCCCGATGCTGCTCCGAGTGTGCGGGCTTGCCACGCCGGACAATGTGAAGAGGATGGAGGAATGCCTGCGGATTAGCGTGTCCGCCTTTGACACAGAGGCCTTTACCAGATCGATAGACGACATGCCTATTCGAGTAGACCCCGTGACCGAGTTCAGGGCGGAAGGAGGAGCGTTCGCAAAGCAGGAGCTGTGCCTAGCCGGTCATGCCTATAATCCTAGCGAAGACGAGAGTACGTATGAATACGACATGTTCAACTTTTGCGACGGCGATCCCCACGATGTCATGGACGCGTTCGTCGGCTCCCTGCTGAAGCTAAGGCTGTCCAATAAGGAGAAGAAGAAGAAGCTGCTCCAGCCGGTCAGGGAGGCGATGGAGAGGGTGAGAAAGGCGCACTTTGAATTCTTCTACAGCAGAGGCGTCTCCCTGAAGCACGCGGCCGAGACCTACGACGCTAGCCTTTTCGGAAAACTGGAGAGGTCGCTGGACTCGATGGAAAACAGGCACTGCTGCGTGGCCATCAACGCAAAGTCCTACGACTTTGTCATCATGCAGAGGTTGCTAGTGAGCGTGGTCAGGGAAAGGAGAGGTCTTCGAATCATGCTCAGCGGTAGCAAGAATTCAAAAGTGAAACACTCGAAGATTAGGTTCGCGTCTATAAGCTTAATTTGTGTGTCAGAGCTTTTGCCGCCGGCCTGCTCGCTAAGAAAACTGACCAGTATGGTGGGCCTCGAGGAGGAAAAGGCGTACTTTCCCTACGAGTGCCTCCGCAGTCCCGAGGACCTCCTCAGAGAGACCTTGCCGCCGCCGTCGAGCGAGCTCTGGTACGACACGCTGAACCAAAGGCAGAGACCCGAGAGCGAGATTACTGCAGCGTTTCAGCTATTTAGAGAGCGTAATTGCTCCAACATATTGCAGTACCTATCGATTTATATGGAAACGGATTGCGTCGTCCTGCTTAAATCGACGCAGCGCTGGTTCTTTGAGCTGTACAGGACTCTGGGGATCCACCCGTTTGCCACCGAGAAGTACTCCGTGGCCAGCTTCTCCTTTGCGTCTGTGATAAGAAAGCTGTCCGAGGACCTCCGCCCCAGCTTCTTCGTCACCAGCGTGAACCCGGCGTACTCCATCATGCGCAAGTCGTGCATCGGCGGCCTGTCCTGTGTCTTTGCTCACGAGGGCCCGCTGACATCCGAGGGACAAAGGGCTGAAGACGGCGCTGCGGCCGGCCTACCGGGCGGCCGCAGTCGCTGTCTCCAGCCCGAAGCTGGAATCTTGGCCTGCGACGTTCATTCGCTTTACGGTACAAGCCTCGGGTAAGACGTGACATTTGGGTGGATCGGCGCGCTTCCAGCGCGCCGGGGGATCACCGCCGGCCCTACCGGCCGCCGCCGCCTGTTAATGTCTTGATTGATTATAGTTATGAGCTTCCGTACGGGATGGCGTACACGCTGCACGGAGAAGACGTGCCCGGCGAGGGCAGATTCTTCACTCGGAGGGCATATCTTGAGAAGAACTGCAAGCTGATGGAGAGAAAGGAGTCCATATGGTGTCAGTACAGGGTGAACGAGTCGAAGAAGTGGGCGAGGCCTCCGTTCATGGCGTTGTCGTCCTTTCACGCACCACTCTGTCAGCAAGTATTTGGGAGCGGGAAAAAGTCCTACGTGGACCTCATGCTCATCTCCGACGACGCCTGGCACGTGTATCAATTTCACGAGGCCTCTCACTACACAAACTTTGGCGGCCACGACAAGTTCTGCAAGTACTTTGACGGCGACAGGATCCACTACAACAGCGCGACGAGGAAGGCCGACAAGTTCAACAGGGCATACGCAAAATACCTCACAGAGCACACGCACTTGAACATTTCCTACCACATCGAGTCCGAGTGCGTATATCACCACAGGAACCTCGCGTCGAAGGCACAGAACAACGACGACTTTGTCACAGCGCCCGAGTGGATCGACGAGACGCAGTCCGAGGAGAAGATCATCAAGCTCGCTCTCAAGGAGTACGGCGAGCCGGGTCCCAGGTTGGACGGCTTCCTTCTTCTGCGCGGCGGAGTCGAGACCGTGTCGGATCCTACTTCCAAGACCACTGGAATGCTGCTCTGCCGCAGCGCCCCGAGCCCCGACGAGCTCGGTCCCACGGCCTTCGAGATGTTGAGGGAGCAGCTGGTCGCTCGCTCGTAGGGAACATTGAAGGAGGGAACGCGGGAGGCCGACATGGCGACGGAGAGAGAGATGAAGAGGCGGTGCGAGAATCCCGTCACGATGCTGAGGAGAGCGTTTCCGCCTGATGAGGACGTCGCGATTCCCACGTCGCACTTCCGTTACCTGTACAAGAATCGCGGCCTCCGCGGCTTCCGCATCAGGATGGTGGTGTGCATGCAACACAGGAAGTACCTGAGCAAGTGGGTGGGGGACATGCTGCAGAAAAGGTGGGACGAGCAGCTCGCGGGAAGAGGAAAAGAGTGCCGATCTATTCTTCTGAAACTTGAATTGAACTCGGCCTACGGGTTTGCCATGAAGGAGAACTTCAGGCAGGTGCACGTACTTAATTCCTCGAGCCTTTCAATGACATATATGCACAGGTACAAGAAGCTCGTCATCATCACGGAGAGCACGTTGAAGAGAGAGTTAAAGTATAGGAAGAGCGAGGGTCGGAACGCGGATGATCTCCTAGAGCGGACAATTATCGGCACCTGTCCTACTGCCACGGGCGGCCGCGAGCTCCTATTTATCGTTAGCAGGTCCAATGAGAAGGCACGATTAAACAATGTTATAGGGATGTCTGCGGCGGTCCTTGGACATTCGAGGCGAATATTTTACTCCATACTAGAGTTCAGCCTCAATCACTTTAAAAAGTAGGCATAATTGTAGGCATATGTACAGACCTGTTAATTTGTTCACTTTTACTAGGGATGTTCTACTTCACTATACCGGTGAGACACTGCGGCAGGCATAATTAAGCAGAGTTGCAATTTCCTTTTTGTTAGATACCGATTCTGCGTACTTTTCCGTGTCCAGTCCCGTGCTGGTCGAGAACGTGCGCCCCGAGGCCTTGGACTCGTTCAAGGCCAATGTGCACAAGTTCTACGAGGATGAGAACTCTCTTCAGACTCAGGCCGGAAAGATGAAGATTGAGTCCTTCCACTCGAGGGGACTGTTTAGAAATGTCAGAATGTGCAACTGTTGTTGATTTTCAATCACGCTTTTTTTCGTCATGCAGGTCAAGTCGTACACGCTCTTGCAGGCCACCCCCGACCAGAAGCGGGTCGTGAGGATGAAGGGGGTCTCCAAGAGAGTCGCCGAGATGTTGGATAACGACGAGTTCAGCGTGAAGCCCTCCGTGTCCCACTTCCAGAGCGTGCGCCTCGGTCCGTCTCTTACGTCATCAATATTCCTCTCGGTGACCTCGAAAAGAAATGCCACGGTTTTGAACCTAAAGAGATCGATTAACCCGGATCGAGTGACCACAGAGGGGCTGCATTAACAATGGAGAGAGTGAGAAAGTACTTTTCTATGAACCTCTCAAAAGCAATTTTGCTAACCAATGGGGAGTTGTACAAGTATTCTAAACGTTATAAACTGGGTTTGAGTCTCGGACAGATAAAGAAGGTGCGACGTCAGTGGATGCCTGTTGCCATAAGGTGTGTGAGAGTTGAAATATGAGACTTTCGTTCTTGAAACGGGTACGTACTTGCAGACGTTTGGGTAGAAATGTCAAGCGTTACCAAGGAATCACCGTCAGACGATTCGGGGCCTGGTTTCTAGGTATATATTTTGAGTAACTGTACTGCATAACAGACCTTTGCCGGTTTATTTAGATTTCATGTTCTTCAAAAGCAATCTGAAGAGATACAACAACGGGGCTATAGGACTAGGCACGTGTTATGATTAGCTTAATATAAAGTTATATAACAATGCAATGATTGCTAGCTCTAGCTGCCCAGAACTCGACATTTAAGCTCATGGCGGTACCTCTACAGTCGCGCAAGTACATTCAATTCCGGAGGGCGGTCAGAGAGCTGACCAGCTCTGAGGAATCCGCCTCCATCAACACGCTCGCCAGTGACCGAGAGACGGTGCTATTCAGTAAAGCCTTCTGTAGAGAGATTATGAAGGATCATTCGATTAAGCTGCTTTTCCTCTCGCGTCACAGCAAGAGCTTCTATAGGTATGTACGTAGTACGTAGTGTATTAGTTGTACGAATATAACTCAACTCTGCTGTCTTAGCGAGAGGGGAATTAGAGTGAGTTTAACAGACGTGCAGCGTCCCGACATTGCTAAACCTGTTCCATGCAGGAGGCTAAGTACATCCTTTCGATGGCCTGCGAAACTCTGGAGAAAACCAATCCCAAGCTCGCTAGACAGTGGACGCGGCTCCTGCCTAGCTTTCTCTCCAGACATAATAGCCGCCGAGTATGGTTGTATAATTATGCATATACGTACGTAGTTTAGCATTCGTCCCCTAGATCGAGCAAACTTCATTCACCCGTTCCTCTGTGAACAAATTTAATTGGAATCGGTTTCTCCGCGAGAGGTATGGAAGCAATATCACTACCACTACGAACGCCATGTCCTTGGACTCGCGGTCCATGTCCGATGACACCGCTAGACTCGTGTTCGGGGAGCTGGTCCCGGGGGCAATCGTCCTCGTGGCTCGGAAGAGCCTCACGCTGGCCGAGGGCGGGTCCACGGCATTCATCAAGCCCACTGTTCTGGGATCTTATTCAAAAGACAAATTCAAGATAAAAAGGGCTGTACTATGCGGTACTAGCGATCAGACAGAATACGTCAGAGGTTTTAACAATTTGCTTGAATTTACAATAATCATTTCACCTCATATTTCATTACATAGTATTCACCATCGAGACAATCGGAGGAAAGGAGCTGCCTGGAAAGTTCTATCCTGAGGAGATCACGCTTCTGTAATGGCTCGCACACTGACGACGGCGGCCTTCGTCGACTCCTCCAACATACACCTGCCGATCTCGTTCCCGGTGGACGAGACGCTCCTGGAGGAGGGCGAGAGCGAGTGCCAGGTGGAGATGCGAGCCATTCGGTTTCAGAACAGCGTTCGCAACCTGCAGATTCACAGCGTGATATGCTCCAGGAAGAACAACCACCTGTACGTCTATCCGAACCACGTCGCGTACACCCTCGACAATGCCAGGCTCGCCAACGGAATCGCCAGCTCGCTTAAGAAAGTGAATGCCATCGACCTTCTCGAGGAGAACATCGACCCCGTGATCAGGTTCAATGCCGACGCGTCGAGGTTTCACTTTACCCTACATCTTCCTCGCGGCATGCACCTGTTCTCAACGAGGCTCGACATCCTGCAGAGAATCGGCTACACGGACGAGCAGATCATGACCATGGAGCAGGTGTTCAAGATGACAAACGGGCGGATTGACGACAGGGTGAGGGATGGCTTCGTCGTCTACAACAGAACGGCGGCGCTTCGAGTGCACTCAGGGTACGGAAACTGCTCTGCCGCGGAATCGAGACCCTGTGCAGGAGTAGCAGCACCTCCGCCCAATGAAAAGGCCACGCACGGCGACTTTCTCTTTGGATTCATGCGCGAGGAGATGGAGCTGAATGCCGTGACATACGGGCTTCGCTTCAGCGAGTACACCACCATCCACAGCGCCAAAGACAAGGTCAACGGGGTCGTCACGAAGTGTCTGTACGACTGCAACGTGCCCGTATCCACCATAGAGGTGAAGACGAAGACGGCGCGGCCCTCGTCCAACAGCGGCAGCATCGAATTCAAAACCATCGATCCCTTCAGGCCTTACATCATTGACATTTACCACAGATGGGAAGGAGAGCCGTCGTTTTGCTGGGGTTACAATGGGAGAGGAAGAAATAGCCTCAAGCAGAAGCGTACCGGCGTCCTCCGTGATATCGTTTTCAACCACCCCATCCCAGAAGATCCTCTGCTCGGCGACCTCAACAGCTATCCGCTCGCCGTGACCGGTGTGACGTCGTCTCCGTCGCATGTCGAGAACGGCGTGTTCCTGGGAGAGCTCTCCAGGCCCTCACACTGCAAGCTGAAGGCCTGCGAGGGGGCAAAGCTGACCCTCAAGAGATCCTTCGCCGGATGCGTGGAAAACATTCGTCTTCGGTTTATGGACTGCGCTGGAAATCCCATCAAAGACGCCTGCTACCTGAAGCGCGACTACCTGAACATCGAGCTCGACTATGTCAGGTCCGATTAGCTGTGCGTTCTCCACCGGACAGGCTGTCCTCGAGCCGGGGGCCACCCAGACTATAGTTAGATACAAGTGTCCGCTGCCTAACAAGTTGAAGAAGACTCACGTGCGGCTCGAGTCTGTGAGGATCGAGGCGTCCAGCCAGCCTATAGAATTCACTGTGTCGTGTAAAACTGAAACTTATTCGGATCATCTGAAGGTTATGCCTGGTTGGACTAGAAAGACTGTTAAAAAGCTGCTCCAGAGCATAACGCCCAAGCTAGAGTCGATGCCTATATGGAATAAAACCATGCACAACCCTCCGGCAACGTTCGATATAACATGGGGAAGAGCTGGAAAAATATATCTTCAGACTTACATGCCCGAGTGGACGAGGCTTGCCTGCGACTCGGAGATGCTCTTCACCGCGATGGGCTACGGAAGGAGAGAGAAGATTTTCCTGAAGGATCTGGTGGGCATTTACAGAGACAAATTTCCCGGCAAATATGACGAAGATGAAGCAGAAGATGATGCCATGTTCCGAGGCTGGATAACCAGTAAGGAGTGGACATCGCACGAGTTTATCGAGAAGGGCCGACTTTACCTAGAGGAAAGAGATCCGGACATGCTGGTCAGCGAGTTCGAAGATGAAACCGAGGATAGCGAGTCCAGCATTGTTTCTATTTCGACGAGCACGCCGAGGAGGACGCCGTTTTCAAAGAGAATCAAGCCCACCGATGACGCGTCCAACACCGTGGCCGTGGTCGTCATACCCTTTCACATTGACACTGGCTTCAAGGCCTCCGTGCATGTTGGAGCTTCCGACGGGCCGGACGACGTGGCCGAGAAAATGACGGCAGAGCTCTCCAGGTTCTGTCTCATGAACGGGCTCCCCAACGCGCTTGAGTTTGTTGCCCGCGGAGAAACTGAAGACGATATGCCGGACCTGTACCTGGAAAACGTCACCAGGCGCAAGATACCGTTCCACTTCCACTTCCACTTCGGATCCGAGACCAAGAACTTCAAGCCCGCCGTGACCGATCTGACTTTCACGGCCGAGTACGTGCAGCCCGTGTACGTCGGGAGGTTCTCCTTCAGCGATCACTCAGGAGCCCTCAGCTCTTTCGAGCGCTTCCCCCTCAGTGTCTGCTGCGAGGAGCAAGACCAAAACTATCATGTGGGAGGTGTATATAGAGGGCTGATTGGATTTCTCAAGCCTGCATTGGACAGAAATGAGAGGCCGGACGCTGATGGCAACATGTGCGTGGTGCAGGCTGTCCCCATCCAAGTGGCTCACGTGGAGGGAGAACAGTCTCTGACAATTGAATTTTTGGACCGATTCGGAAATAAACTTACCTTTAAAGAAAACTTGCTAATTACCGTACTACTTCACATGCATCAATAAAGCTCTCTTAACTATGCCGTAGGTAATGAAGCGAAAGAGCACCGGCAAAGATGACCCCGAGCAAGAAAAGCGGATCCGGACAGAAGAAGAAGACGACGGCGAAGAGTCCGACATCGAAATCCAAGCCGGCTCCTCTGAAGGGGAAGGTGACGAAGGCGAACTCGTCAAACAACTCGAAGAAGAAGCCGCCGGCGCAAAAGTCTCAGCCGAAGACGACAACGACGAAGAAGAAGAAGAAGAAGAAGCAAGGCAAATCCACGAAGCCCTCCTCAAAGCAGAGCAAAAGCGGAAAGTAAAGACGGGCAAGAAGAAGAAGACCGCCGCCAAGAAGAAGCCCGTCAAGAAACAGTCCGATGACCGGAGGCTAATGCATGCCAAGCAGGTGACCGACGTCTTCATCAAGGCGCTCTACGCCATTCTCAGCGACAACTAATCAACATGAACTCGAAAGACTCCATAGACAGTAGGAAGAGGAGGATGGCTGGTCCTTTGGACAAAGCCGAGGGTGTGTACTTGTACGAACAATTGCCGTATGAATCGCAAAATGGGTACTTGGGCGGAAGCATGATTGAATGGGCATTTACAACTCCGGCGAGTGATAGGCTACGGCTTCAAAACTCGTGCATCGCCGTCCGATACAAGATCGAGAAGAGCGACACCAAGCTCAGCTCGGCCACCGACTACTACTACGACTCGACGCTCCAGGCCAGCAGGCAAGTAGCGCATACTATTTACCTTGCGTGCGTAACTTTTTTCTTTCCTCAGGTTCTTCCGCGCCGTCTCCATCATCTTCGACAACAGCGAGGTGTTCAACGATCACAGTGGGAACCTCTCGGTCATCTCGTCCGTGAACCTGCGATCATGCTCGAAAGAGTACAGGGACAAGATCATCGAGGACAGTCACCTGGTACAGTCCAGCCTCCAGGTGAGGCCGCCGCCAACGGGAGCCGATCAGAAAGACGAGCTTACCACCGCGGGTCAACTGTCTCAAGACCAGGTTACGGAGGGCGAGCAGATCTTTACCGGCCCGCTCATATCCGTGCCCTGGCTGTCCGGCGGTCGAGACATCGTCTCCGAGACGCTGAGGCAGAAGCCACCGGAGAACAACAGGCCTTTCTTCTTCCCCAGAAATACCAACGTAGGTGTTCTCTTATAACCCAAGTGGCTCGTTATAAAATTTATTCTTTGCAGGTCACCATACGCCTCACCCTCCACGAGAAGCTGGAGCTCATGCTGTCCCGTCGGTGGGAGGCGAAGGCCTTCAGAGTGATCGGTGCCAAGCCGCCGGAGCTGACCGTCGCCGCCGGCGCGACTCAAGCTCAGGTCGCGGCAAGAACTCAGGAGAGAACAAACTACGACAAGACGGAGGTGGAAGACACCGTGAAGATCACCATCTTGGAGGTGACACTACTTATGGAGAGAACGGTCGTGAAGTCCGAGGGCGGGAAAAAGCAAAAGGAAGACGAAAAGTACTACTACGACAGAACAACTGTGCAAAAGAAGGACATCCCTGCCAAGACCCAGTCCGTCACGAACATCAGCTCCATTCCGAAGCACTTGGGATCGCTGTGCATCTTTACCTGCTTCCAGGTAATTTGATTTACCATATTGTATAAGTTTTGAGAATTTACATCGTCGTTTTTTAGCATCAACTATTTGTGCAATCCGGTTCGAAGAGGCTGATGGAGCAGGGAAAATTCCTCCTGATGTCAAACATCTCCAAGGTGATCATCACCCTCAACGGGCAGGAGATCTTGTTCCCCCGAGGCCTGACCCTCGGCAAGAACTACGACGGTGTGATCGGTGCCTACAAGTCCATTCCCTTCCGGTCTTACTTCTCCTGGCTCAAGTCCAAGTCCCTGACCTCTGCCGAGACGTTCGATGAGTACTGCCCGAACGTCGCGGACGAGGCGGGATTCTCCAATATCATCATCCTTCCCACGACGCACCTGCGCTACCAGAAGAACAATCTCTCCGTGGTGGTCGAGTTCTCCGGCGTGAATCTCTCGGGCGGCGGCGGCTACCTCTGCTATTCCTACTCGGAGCAGAAGTGCATCTCAAAGGAGAGAGAGGTCTGGATGGAGAAGGATGTGAACAAATGAGAGAAGAGAGATATGAAATAGAGTTCGAATAAAAAGTTTGAGTCGGAATAATTAAGACTTAATTGCGCGAGCATATTTATTGTGTCATTGGTCATCGAACATCGCGGGCGAGGCGGGAATCTCCAACATCATCCTTCTTCTGACGACGCACCTGCGCTACCTCTCCGTAGTGGTCAAGTTTTCCGGCTCGGAGCAGAACTGCATCTGGGAGAGAGGAGAGGAGAGAGAGAGAGAGAGAGAGAGAGAGAGAGAGAGAGAGAGAGAGAGAGAGAGAGAGAGAGAGAGAGAGAGAGAGAGAGAG
>JAAUYK010209028.1_pt1 | contig 11597 bp, 20 predicted proteins | sample 7278021 | NCBI WGS metagenome assembly JAAUYK01 (sample SAMN14350223, study PRJNA611818) | marine sediment metagenome | isolation source: surface marine sediment (1.8m) | place: French Polynesia: Moorea | collected 2018-08
CCTGCGAGGCAATATTGGTACGCGTGGCGAGGAACGCCAAGAACGCAGAGGAGGAGAGGAGGAGGAGGGCGAGGCCGTCGAATACCGACACTCCGTCGTCTTCGGGCCAGCATGCAGCTCGTTCTCGCTCCGTACCGCTGCCTGGCTAGCGAATTAGCAAAAGTGGCTCGCTGCTTGGCCTGACTGCAGAGATATAAAATATTCGACTTAATGTAGCGAGCGTCCTTCAAGGCCGCTGCTGGCTGTCTCCCCGCGTGCTTCCTCTCCGTCCGGCCGTCCGGCCGGCCGGCCTCTGAAGAGAGTTGGTGAGATTTAGGCGGCCCGACCGACCAGCAGCAAGCCATGCATCGGAGCTACGCAGTAGAGGCTCTGGTACGAGGCGGTTGGTTCACCCTGCTTTCTCTTCTCTAGCTCCTCTCCTCGAGAGTCGACGGAGCAAGCGAGCGGCCGGGCGTTAGAAACGAAGTGCATTTCGACCCTCAACCGCCGCCGCGCCGTGACGGCCGGCCGGCCGGCCGGATGGATGGATGGAAGCTCTAGAACGAAGGGAGTCTCGGTTCGTTCCAAAGCAAAAGGCTTGCAAGCCCCACCGACCAGCCGCCTCCGTCCAGCACCTCAAGGGAGGAAAGAGAGACTCTTGAAGGCCGTTCGAACATTCAATAATGCTAGAACCATTTCGGCATCATATATGACCCAGGGTGAGAAGCTTACAACGGGACGAAGTGATGAAGGCAATAGCATTAAGTTGCTAAAAATTATACGTACATCTACAATACACATTGCTTTAAGGATTATTGCACAGCTAAGCTATTTATGTGACGTGTACGTGCAGATGAATGGTTGTACCCAGTGACTGATTACATACATATCCGTGCCCTAATACGGATAATCTTATGTTTTGAGTAAATCCTATATGTATACGTATACTCTGAAGGATCGTTGCATAAGATGGGACTACCTGCAGCCAGCGGCATACGTACGTATATATGTATATATTCACGTGCACGCTAACTAAAGCACAGGACTGACAGAATTTGAGATTGACAGCTATGGCATAAATTAAAGTCCATTGTCATACTAATTCGATATATCTAGCCAGCCAGCCGGTCGACCGAGGCCTGCCTCTCTTTCGGTCGGTTGTATGACGTCTGATGACGTCACTTTTGGGGAACTCGACCGCGCGGGGCAAGCGGGTGTGGGTGAGCGCGGGCGCCGTACGTGGAACTGGAACTGGCTGGAGGCCGGTCGCGGCCGGGGGGAAACTGAAAGGTGGCCTGCCTGTCCTATTGGAGATGCTCGGGAGGACGAAACTAGATATCGCTAGTAGAGTTTGGGGCTCGGCTCGACTCTGGCTGGGAGCATGCGTCACGGGAATGGGAGAGGAAACAATGAATGAATGCGGCCCATTACGTGCACGGGGGAATTTATCGAGGCCGCTTTTTGTTAGGCCAATTCCCCTGGTCATTGATCGTTAGCCGGACACGGAATAGACAAGCACAGGTGGCCCTTTCTCTAAACTTAATTACCTCAATGCAACGTCGGCTATAGCTTAAATGTTTGAATGCGCAGTTTTGCCAGCTAGATTACAAGGTCTGAACCATAACCAATTGGCCGGGTAATGATACTAGGTAATTAATTGTCGTTAAAACTTACCACCACTCTTGTTCCCGCTGGATATGTGGATGATCAATCACGAATGCAGAATGCGAAAGGAGAATCTACATAAGCAGGCCGACAATGTGCATCCATAAGAGCCTTTCACTGGTCCATAGACCACGTCTATGTAGTCAGAACTCAAAATTTGGCTGAAGTCGATGTTTCCAGAGTCTCGTTACTTGTCACTCGCATTCCACTCCCTCGCCTCTTTTGTCGGCCAGTCCGCCAGCCAGTTAGCTCCAAGGAAACTGAACTGAGGAGGCCAGGCTGGCTGCTGCTGCTGCTGATCGACGGACGGTTACGGCAGCATCCTATCGTCGACGTACGGGAGAAAATCGCACGGGCGGACGGACGGACCGTAGCGCAATAGTGCGGCATGCAACCTCGACGTACGTACGCAAGTGAACTAAACTGCCCGCAATTAAGGGAATGTTACCGCGTACAAAATATACATATAATATGCTTAGTTTAGTAATAAAGTCACATGCTACGTAATACAAGGTTATAAAATGCTGGATTATTCATTTACATCGACTACGTTGCCGAGGCAGCGGAACCACCACCTGCAACTTACGTAATTAAAAGCATATATCGTCCGTACCTCGGCTTCATTAAACTTACCCTCGGCGTAGGTTTCGTTGACAACTCCGCCCGAGTTGTTCTCCCGATGCCGACCGTAGCTGAACTGCCTCATCCTGATCAGGTCCTTTTTCCGGTAGATGACGAATCCGGCTCCGGCGCCGCCCACGAGCAGCAGCACAACGATGACGATGGCGGCCGTCGCACCGCCGCTCAGACCGCCGCCGCCGCCGTCGCTGCCCCCGTCGCCGTTGCCGGGGCTAGAGTTGGGCGGAGGGTTGTCCGTCGCCGGGTTCGTTGCGGGCGGCTCGTTGGTCGAGCCCAGAGGTGGAGGATTCGTCACAGCATCTAATTAATACAAGGAAACAAATTAGCAAACTTGCAGGTGATGTACTACGTACAGCAAACTAAGGCATTGCTAGCTACCCTTGTCAGCCTGGCATACGTAGCCGTAGGCGGTCGCGCAGTCAAAGTCGTTCCAGTAGCCCGAGTTCTCGTACATCTGGGCGCACTCCTCGTTGCCGAACCCGCCTCCACCGTTCGGCTCGCCGTTGTACCAGTTGGTGTAGCCGTATGGCGAACCGTCTGTCCACGTCCACGTGGTGCCGTCCTCGCTGAGCGAGAGTCCGATCCAGACGGCGATGCTGCCCTTGGAGACCTCGGTGTACACGCGGCCGTTCTCCGCCGCCGACTCGATCGAGGCCAGGGTGCCGCCGCGGCCCTCGCAGTCCAGCAGCGCGTCCGACCAGCTCTTGCCGTTCAGCGGATCAGAGTTGGAGACGTAATAGCACTTGGGGCCCTCCACGTCGGTCCAATCGCCCTCGGGGCAGTTGCCGAAGTGCGGCGGCACCGTCGGAGGGTCTCCTATAATTTAGTACAGTTGTTGAAAATTATCTCTAGTTGCATCATTTGTCTAAAACAACTAACTAAGGACCTGGAGTGTACTTGCAGGCGAAGTGATAGGTGTTGTCGCAGCTCTCCGTGAACCACTTTCCCTGGGCCCGGTTGTACCTCACGCAAAGGTCGGTGGTGGGCGAGTCCGGCGGCTGGGTTCCGTTCCAGTTCGTGTAGGTGAGCGGCCAGCCGTTGACCCAGTTGAACGTGTTGTGGTCCTTCAGAGACACAACATAATTACGCCTGCCATGGATGCCTGCTAGGGTCAGATCTTACTCCAATATTGTTCAGTCCGATCCAGTTGTCGTCTTCCGTGAAGTAGTTGAGCATGTAAGACTGCTCCGCAATGTCCTGGATGGATACGAGGTGGGCGCCGCGGTCCTTGCAGAACTGGTCGGCGTCCGCCCACGTCTTCGCCGTCGCCTCGTGGTGGTAGCAGCTGCCGTAGAACGCGTTCCAGTCGGTCTTGCCCTCGTGCTCGCACATCACCGGGTCCGGGTCGGACGTGTCGTAGATCGCAGGCGTCTTGCAGATGAAGGGGTACCAGCTCTCGCAGCCCACGCTGCTCCACATGCCGGTCTGGTCGGTCGAGCGGATGCCGTGCATTTGGGCGCAGCTCTGCAATACGCGTACGTACAATATAGGTGATACTGATACACTACTCGTACAATATGAAAGCACGACGCAGAAGATATATAGTAAAATAGCACAGCTAGTACGTACCTCCGTGTATGAAGGCGACGGTGCCGGCTCCTCGGCCGCCCAGTTGGTGTAGTCTACTGGTGACTGGTCCACCCAGAGGAATCCGTTGTCGGTCTCCTTCAGGCCGATCCAGAATACGTCTATCTGCTCGTGCATGGTGGTGTCGGCCACCAGCGTGGTGACGAACGCCATCTCGTATATGTCGTGCACGCCCACCAGGTGCGAGCGGCTGTCGTAGCTCTTGCACTGCGTGTTCGCGTAGTCGAAGGTCTGACGCTGGTAGGGGTCGTGGCTGCCCACCAGCATGTAGCAGTGGCCGTTGAACTTGGAGAAGCCCTCGAGGCAGTTCCTGGTCGGCATGGGTGTGGTCGCGGGCGGCACGGTCGCACCCTGCGTCATCTTGCAGACGAAGCCTCGCGTCTTCTGACAGTGGTCGTCGTTCCACAGGCCGCCGTTGTACATGCTCATGGAGACGCAGGACTCCATGCCGCCGGAGTCGTTCGGCTCCAGGTCCATCCACTTCTCGTAGTCGAGCACGGAGTTGTCCACCCAGGTGAAGGGCGAGTCGTGCGTGTTCTTGTAGAGGCCGATCCAGTAGTGGTCGTTCACGAGCAGAGAGTTCGCGAACGCGTTCTCCTGGTTGCTGTGCGCCGACGTCAGGAGGCCGCCCAGGTTGATGCACTCCTGGTACGCCTCGTCCCACGTCTTCGCGTCGTCCTTGGCGAGGTAGCAGACGCTGGAGTCGCCGCCCTCCATGCTCACCCAGTCCTCGAAGCCCTCGCAGGGCGCCTGCGCGGGCGGCGGGATCGGCTCCGTGGGCGGGGGCGCCGTCGCGCCGGCAGCCATCTCGCAGGTGTAGCCGTAAAAGGCGTCGCAGTCTACGGGCTTCCAGCCGTCGCCGGTGAACTCGTTGGCGTCGATGACGCAGTTCTCGTGTTCTGCGGCCGCCTCCGGGTAGCCGTCCTGCCAGTCGGTGTGGCCGGTGACAGTGCCGTCCAACCACTCGTAGCCGCCCTCGCCCTCGCTCTCGCGCAGTCCGATCCACTCCTCGGCGTATCGGGCAAGACTATTATTACCGAGAATGTCTCATCAATTGGCTCTTATTGCTCGATTCGATCACCTCTCGACAGCCTCCTGCTCCTCGGGGCTATTTATGGAGACGAGATGCGCGCCGTACAGGTTGCAGTCCGCCTCCGCCTGGGCGAAGCTCTTCTGTCCCGACGGCCCGTAGTAGCAGCGGGCGTTGATCTCCTGCCACAGGTAGTCGATGCAGTTTCCGCTGGGTTGGGGCGTTGTCGTCGGGTCGGGGTTGGTGTGGCCGGCGCGCGGGTACTCGCAGATGTAGGCGGCCGGCTCGGTGCACGGACGCTCGTACCACTGGCCGATGTAGTCGTGGTCCCACATCTTGACGCACATGCCGTTACCGTTCTCGTCGGTCGACGTCGCTAATAGCATACGTACATAGTAGATTAAAGGCAATTCAGTTGTAGTTATAGTATGCCTACTTACATGGCTCGCCGGACGCCCAGTTGTCGAAGTTCTGCAGGTACGACCCGTCCACCCAGACGTGCGAGTAGAGAGACGTGTCGTAGTGCAGACCGATCTGGTAGTGCATCCTGTGCTCGGCCACGAACGACGTTATCTTATCCTGCTCAACTCTACAGGCAGGTGAATATTATAGTACTGTATATAATCGTGCTTGATTTAGCATTGACGTACTGAGATTCGATGATGACTAAATGTCCCCCTTTGTCCAGGCAGTCGTTGTTGGCGGCGTCGAAGGTCCTATAGTCATGGACGAGCTCATAGCAGGATCCGTCTAGCGCCTCCTGACCCTCGCTGCAGCCGTCGGGCGTCTGCGAAGTCGGCACGATCTCTTCGGGCCGCTTGCACACAGACGAGTACGTGGTGTCGCAGTCGGCCAGCACCCAGTTCGTCGTCTCCTCGTACATGACGCAGGCTTTCTTGTCACCCTGGTAGCGGACCGGCTCGTTCGTCCCCCAGTTCGTCATCAGGACCGCGTTCCCGTCAGACCACTCGAAGGTGTTGTCCTCGTCGAGGTCGGCCAGGCCGATCCATTTCTCCTTCTTTTTCACGGCTGCATGTTGAGTACGAACGTACGTATTAATGAAAGCTACTGCAATTAAGTGAAATTAAAGTCTGCGCCTTACGATCCTGCTGTCTCTCGCAGATGTAAGGCGCCGTAATCGAGCAGTTCTGGTCGTTCCACGTCCCGAACGGCACAAAGGTGTTTGCGTCGCCGATTATGTCCATGCAGTCCTCCACGTCGCCGGTGTTGTCCGGCTGGCCGTCCGCCCAGTTATCGTAGCCATCCGCTCCGACGATGGTGCCGTCGGGCCAAATAAAGTCGCTGCCGTTCCTCACGCCGCCGATCCAGCCGGTGTACCACCAACGTCCCTGGACTGAAATACGCACGTATATACATACCTATGCACTGCTTGTGCTTCTTGTAATTATCTCACTCTGGTTCATGATGAATGTGTTCTTCTTGTCGTCCTTGATGATGGCGAGCGATCCGCCCGCGTCGTTGCATCGCTGATTCGCCGTCTCCCACAGCGTGAGCTCGTCGACGAACATGAGGCAGGTGCCGTCATCGTCAATCACCCAACTACCATGCTCGGTGGCGGGACAGCCGCCATCCTCCTGGATCAGGGTGTCGACGAAGGCGTTCTCCTCGGGGCTGAGGATTGAGACGAGGTCGCCGCCGCGGGATCGGCAGGAAACCTCCGCCTCCTCCCAGGTACTCTGCTCGAACTGCATCATGTAGCAGTTGCCGTTCCACTTCTCCCAGCCGGGCTGGCAGCCGCGGTAGTATTCTATGAAGATTGAGAAACTTCGTGAGGCTGGTTCCGATTAACTTACTAACTAAGCTTCCATATACCGGGCTGCAGCTTGCAGTGGTACGACTTGGTCGCCGTGCACGCCGCCGAGAACCAGGTTCCGTCCTCCTTGTTCATGCCTCCGCAGTCCTGTCCCTCCACCACGTCCGGCTCGCCCTCAACCCACTTGGTGTAGCCCACCTCCGACCCGTCCATCCACTCCCAGTCGTTCTCCGTGTCGGCCTTCTTGCGGAGGCCGATGAAGGCGGTGGTCGCGTCGGCGTAGCGCATGTACCGGTTCACGTACCAGTTCTCCTCGGAGCTGAAGATGGTGGCGAGCGTGGCCTTGCTGTGACCCTCCTGGCAGAGGCTGACGGCTGTGCCGTGGTCGACGGGGTCAGAATCGAACGAGTAGCTGTAGCAGTTGCCGTTGTAGTAGTGCCAGTGCGAGGGGCACACAACTACGGGGCGGGGGTAGTTGGAATTAGTGTGCCGTAGTGTCCAAAGATTCGTTTACTAGCTCATTAAACAGTTGGTACCATTTGGCTTGGAGCAGACAAAGTTCATGGGCGTCTCGGCTTCGGGCACGCAGCTGACATCCTCCCAGGTGGCGGCGTCGCCCAACATGACCATGCAGTTCTCGGCCTCCCCACCGTCCGGCTTCTCGGGCACCCAATTCGTGTAGGAGTCTGAGACCACAGAGTTGTCCTCCACCCACCTGAAGACGCCCTCCTCGTCGGCGTCGGTGGCACCAAGGTACGTCGTCTGATTCCCGATTCTCTCTGCATATATTGCAGATGGTGGTGCACGTGACAATTGTCTCATGCGCTAAATCTAAACTAAACCTCTTTCCCACCTTTGATGAACGTGTTCTCCGACTCGGACTTGATGAGCGTGAGAGAGGCGGCGCCGTCCATGCCGCGGCACATGTCGTTCGCCATGGTCCAGTTGGCGGCCGTGCTCTCGTGGGAGATGGAGAAGTAGTAGCACCTATCGAGGCCGCCGTCCCAGCCGTCCGGGCAGGTCACTGGAAATTAAGCACGACCTGATCGTAAAAAACCAACTCGACATCGCCCTATCATTTGGAAATCTTACGCTCTGGCTCGGGAGGACCTGGGGGATACTGGTAGGTGGTCGCTAAACGGTAAGGAAGCAAGTTAAATAACGCCGTGGAATCAACTTATTTGGAGTACGCCTATACCTCTTTTTTCGCAGATGGCTCCCCTCGTATAATTGCAGGGCATGTCGTTCCACGTGCTGCCGTCCGAGGCGACCATCTCGACGCAGTTCTCGATGTCGTTCTCGTTGTTCGGCTCCCCGTTCCGCCAGTTGGTAAAGGTCATCGGCGTGCCGTCAGACCACTGGTAGGAACCGACCTCATTCATGTTGTTCAACCCGATCCAGTGGGCCTCGTGGTTGCCATCCAACATCAAATCTGTGTATTGTTTCAGCGCATAAACGTGTTTTAAAATATGTACTCGAATACTGTATTACGTACCGTCGAGGAACCTATACTCGTCGTACGAGTTGACGGAGGCGAGGTTGCCCCCATTCCTGTGCCCGCCCCGATACTCGCACTCGGTGATCGCGTCCGACCAGGACATTGGCTCCGGGATCATATGGTAGCACATGCCCGTGTCGTCGTCGTACACCCAGCCGGAGGATTCGTGGCAATGGGCTGCACATGAAAGGGAAAGAAAGAGCTGAGAAAGATCCAAGGCTACGCGGTTAACTCACGGTTCGGCTCCGGCGTGGTTCCTCCGTCGTCAATCACAGGGTTATCCGGGTCAACTGAGGCCTTGACCTTACACACAAACGGCTGTAGCTCGGAGCAGTCATCGTCGTTCCAATTGTAGCCGAAGCTGGACTTGAACTCGCCGCAGTTCTCCTTATCATCGTGGTGGTTCGGCTCACCTGAACACGCGTACATGTGCATGTTGTTGTCGTGAAGTCGTTAATTCTTTCATAATACGTACCCTCCTCCCAATTGTCGTAGTGCACCGGTGACCCGTCCGACCACTGGAAGTCGCCTTCGGTCAACCTGTCGTTGAATCCCATCCACCAGTCCATCTCTCCGCCGACTGCCGCCACCAGAGACGTCACGTGGCTGTTCTCCACCTGCGTGAGCAGCGACGCGAGGTCCGAGTCGGTGTTGTTGTCCTTGCAGAAGGCCCTCGCCGCGCCCCAGTTGAGCTCCTCCGTCACGAGCAGGTAGCAGTTGCCGGCGAAATTCTCGCTCCATCCCGTCGGACACGACACGGCGGCTGATTAAAAGAAGCTTTGTTAAATACTCGAACACTATATCGATAGATACACTCCAATAACTCACGGTGTATGGCGTCCCCGATGTTGACCTGCTCCCCGATGGGATTCTGGCATGCGTAGATCTGAGTGTTGACTGCGCTGACCACGCTGCAGTTGTTGTTCCTCCACCTAGTTCCGGCCTCGGAGGGGAAGTCGCAGGCGTCGTCGCCGCCGCAAACCCGCATGTACAGGCAGTCCTTCTCCTGCTCGTTGTAGCTCAGTTCGGGCAGGCGGCCGTCGTAGATGCCCTCCGTCTCACCGACAATCTCGCCCGTCGTCTCACTCAAGAACTTGACGGAGTGGACGTCGGTCTCTGTAGCACATATATATGTACATATGCATTCGTAGAATGGGACTCAAAGAAAAGACGAACACTGCAAATGCGCCCCGCCCCGACTCACCGGAGAATCCGAGCCAGACTCCGTCGACGTTACTCTCGCTCCCCGAGAAGAGACCCGTTTTGTACAGCTCGAGATTGACCCACTCGTCCTCCTCGGAGGACTCGATCGTCATCAGCTTCATGCCGTATTGGGCGCACCGGGCCTTGTCCTCGATCCAGTCATACAGCGTCGACGTGTCCAGATTGAAGTCGTAGCACTTCTCCTCTCTGGGAACCATGTCGAACTGGCAGAAGGCTGCATGGGCGAAATTAAGAGAAGAAGAAATGTTAATGAAGCATTGGGAATGGTGCAAAAATGACTTGAACTTCATACATCCAGTGTCTCTTTCGCAGATGGCCCTCATCTTGCTCGTGTCTACCATTGTTCCCCACTTTCCGGTGTCGAGGGCGATGAAGGCTGCGCCAGCACCGTCATGACTGAAAAGACTCGTCTTGAGCTCAAAGTCCAATGTGTGTAGAGTATAAGCCTACCTCACGGGATTGTCCTCTCCCTCCCAATTGGTGTAGGAACCGTCGGATCCGTCCGTCCAATACCACTGACCGGCATTCGATGCCTAGGAAGAGGAACGCGATGCATTTTATGTGCTTGCAGATATCATGACTCTGGAAATCCACTTACGTTTTCCCTGATGCCGAGCCAGACGTTGGCATTCAGCAGCAACGCGATGTCCCACACGAACCTGTTCTCGTTCGAGTCATTGGGAACGACGAGCTTTCCGCCCTGGTCGCCGCACTGGGTGTTGCCCTCGTTGAAATTCTTGTCTCCTTCCAAAGCCTGAATATAATTGTGAATCGAATTGTGATTTCACGTCGTCAGAGATAGCAAAGGGCGTTCTCACTCACCATGTAGCACTTCTCTCCATACTCGGTCCAGCCGACGTCGCAGCTGATCTTGGCGCCGAGCACTTTTTCGCAGATGTACCTCTGCGCCGTAGTGCACGTGCGGACGCCGAGGTGCGCGTTCTGACGCAGCTCACCGCAGACAGTGTTGTTCGGCTCGGGAGCAGAACCGCCGTCCCAAGGCCTGCATAAAAGGACGCGGGCGAGGAAGCTAGGCAATTAAAGTAGACTTTAATAATTTACTGATTTTTTTTCTCACGTTATAGCCGGATCTATAGGGTCGCCCGAGACCCACTTGTAGGCGCTGGCCTCCTCGTCGAAGTAGACGCCGACCCACCACGTGTTCTCGTGAGATGTTTCTCCGGCCACGCGAGTGGCGTAGTCCTAAATATTCACTCACTCGATCATCCAGCCGGCCCGGCCCGGCCATTCGTTCGCACTTAATTGGACGCTTTTAATTCCTACCCTCTCCTGTTCGTCGTTGATCACCAGCAGGCTCCCTCCCAGCCTCTGACAATGCACTTCCGCGTCGTGCCAGCCCGCGATGGTGGCCTGCCCGTCCACAAACTGCATGCAGGACGCCGACCCCGGCCGCGCCTGCCACCCGGGGTCGCAGCTCAGATCCAAACTGTGAGATCCTAAAGCGGATGAAGAAAGTGGGTTTTGATCGACGCCCTGAGACACGATGCTACGAACGAACCATTGAATAAGAGGAAGACGCTGAGCACCTTTGCCACCCACGTCATGGCGGCCGCCCTCTCCCCTATGATCTACTGAGCTCTCTTCACCACTCACTCTACAACTGGCCAGCAGTCTAATTACGTACTGGTGGGTGTAGGTAAAACTTAAGGCTTTTTTATCGGATTAACCGCGACCGACCGACCGACCGACCGACCGACCGAAAGCCGACAACTGGCTGGCATTTCCCCGGCCTCTCTCTCAATTGTCAACCGACCGCGATATTGTCCCTACTCCCTCTCATCTCGAACTCCCCCAATTAATCAGTGTGTCCGTCCGTCCCGTGCCTGGACGTACCCTCCTACCTTGCGGCCCTTTCTTATCTCTTCACGCCTTTCGGACATGAGCACTGCGCGGAGAAATACTACACCACTTCGTACGCGATAGTACGCAAGAGCTGCTGACCGCTCGGCTGGTGGACAAACCACAAATAAAGAGGCAAAAATCATTAAGAGGAACGGCGTGCCAGACAGTGAATTAGTGCAACAGGCAGGTACGGCGGACAGAGTCCGGAACTTGTAGTCGGATAGGGCTTTACCACGTGACGAAACGCCGATGCCGAACGAGGGCACTGTCCGACCGACAAAAACATTTCCTATCATTACCCTGACCGATATAAGAATCGGCGGGTTTCGTACTTGGCC
>JAAUYK010236887.1_pt1 | contig 11593 bp, 8 predicted proteins | sample 7278021 | NCBI WGS metagenome assembly JAAUYK01 (sample SAMN14350223, study PRJNA611818) | marine sediment metagenome | isolation source: surface marine sediment (1.8m) | place: French Polynesia: Moorea | collected 2018-08
CCCTGGTGTGGCAGCCAAATTATTTTCTGGTATTGCGGTACAAAATATAGATGTAGATTTAATTATTCAATCTATTCACGAAAGCAATACTAATGATATTGCCTTTACTGTGGAGAAAGATACTTTGAAACAAGCGGCAGCAGTAGCAGATGCCATACTACCTGCTTTAGGCAAAAATTCTGACCCCAGTTTGGGCGAACCGGAAGTCAAAACAGAAGAGAGACCTATTGCCAAAGTCAGTCTTGTGGGTGCGGGAATGATCGGGCGACCGCGAGTAGCAGCAAAAATGTTTGAAACTTTGGCAGAAGCAGGAGTAAATATAGTAATGATTTCTACTTCGGAAGTTAAGGTTAGTTGTGTGGTTGATGCTGAAGACGGTGAAAAGGCAGTTAATTCTTTGTGTCAAGCATTTGAGGTGGATGTTGCAGATACTTCCATTAGCTCTGCTGCTTCTGAGTCGGAAGAGTTGCCCCCACCAGTGCGAGCAGTTGCTTTAGATATCAAGCAAGCAAGACTAGCAGTACGTCACATTCCCGATCGCCCAGGAATGGCAGCACAAATATTTGGTTTGTTGGCGCAGCAGAATATTAGTGTGGATATGATTATTCAATCCCAACGTTGTCATAGTGTGGATGGAGTTTTGACCCGCGATCTTGCTTTTACTGTCTCCCAACCAGAGGGAGAAACTGCATATCAAATTTTGGCAAATGCAGCAGTTGAGTTTGGTTGGGGAGAAGTAGTGTTAGAGAGTGCCATTGCCAAAGTGAGTGTAGTTGGTTCGGGAATGATTGCACATCCAGGGGTAGCAGCGCAAATGTTTGAGGCGTTGGCAGCAAATCAAATCAATATTTTGATGATTGCCACTTCAGAGATTAAAATTAGTTGTGTGGTAGAAGAAGAGGATGGCGTGAAAGCATTGCAAGCTATTCACAAAGCCTTTGGTTTGTCTGGTGGTGAGGTGATTAAAGTTCCAGCTTGATAAGTCTCTAGAGGTAGGGTAGGCAAAATAAAGAAGATTCACTTTATAATATAGATAAATTACTATTTGCCTACCCCACTACTAGGGAAGTTGGCGTTGCTGAATCAAGGGATGAATCTTTGCGGAACAGGTAAATCCCATCTTTTACTTCGTGTTTCTCCAAGTCTACAATTCATCCCGCAAATATGCAACGCCCGGAATTTAAAAAGTATCAAGTTAGAGCATCACTAGGTTTCAAGTCTCCAGAAATTGAACAACTGCAAGGAAAGTTTACCAGGCTTCTGCTTCATAAAACCGATATAAAACGTCAAAACAAGTGACATTTTACTGTTTACTTCCTGCTTCCACCGGAACTGTCGGCAGCACTCCGTCCACAGGCATTAACGGTCAAGCCGACCGCATTTCGCAAATTGATACTTGCGTTCAAATCACGGTCTATAGATATGCCACACGACCGACAGTTATAAGTTCTAAGGCTTAGTGGCATATCTTGGACGTGACCACAGTTAGAACAAGTCTTAGAAGATGGAAAGAATCTATCAACTATTGCTAGCTCAGAACCGTACCACTGAGTTTTATATTCAAGCTGTCGTCTAAACTCATAAAATCCTTGGTCTGCTATAGATTTCGCCAGCTTATGGTTGGCTAACATACCGCTGACGTTCAAATCTTCAATCACAACAGTGCCGTGGTTTTTGGCTAAGTATGTTGTCAGTTTATGAAGTGCGTCTTTACGGATATTAGCTACTCTTCCATGCAACTTGGCTATCTTGAGTTGTGCCTTCTTCGAGTTAGCAGAACCAACCTCTTTATGACGATTTAGGTATTGCAACCTAGATAACTTAGCTTCAAATCTCTGAAGTGGTTTCACACTTTCAAATACTTTCCCATCACTTAAAGTAGCTAAGGTTTTTACACCTAAATCTACACCGATCACATCAGTTGTTTTGGGTGTGCCGTGAGGATGAAATTCATAGCTGCAACTTAAGTACCAATCACCTGCCTGTCTACTAATAGTTATTTTTTGAGTAGTTGCCTCAATCGGCTCATAAGTTTTTACAATACCAATAAAAGGTAATTTATGATTCCAACCATTAAGTTCTATTGGTTTTCCACAATTATCAATTGTGAAAGAATCAGACTTACCTTTCTTCTTAAACCTTGGGCGTTTACCCAATCCTTGAAAGAATCTTTTAAATGCTTCACCCAAGTTGATGAAAGCATATTGATAAACTCTAGATGACAGGTTTTTCATCCAGGGATAAAGAGGTTTTGTCTGGTTAGTAAAAACCTCTCTCAGTTTACGGGCGTTGGGCTTATAACCATCCCTGTAAGCTGCATTCCACAAACTTAACCCCCAGTTGTAACACCACCTGGAATAACCTGCGTGTCTCGCGGTGAGCGTTTTCTGCTTGTTATTCAGTTTGAGCTTAGTTCTGATGGATTTCATGTATGCGTGAGTGCAGTATAATGGTATGCTTTTTAACGTATTATATCGTTATTCTTTGATTAAGTCAATGCTCTCTTTCTTGCTTATCCCGAACTAAGGTTAAGTAGCCATCGCCAATTAGTATAACCAGGACTTACACAAAGGAACTAATTGTAGTGGCAATATCTGAAATAATCACCAAATAATACACTATATATAGCTGTACGGCGTAAGTCCTGATAACTAAAATCTACTCCTATAGCACTAGGCAAATACGTTAGGACATCCCCCTGTTGCCTGTTGGCTGTTGCCTGTTGCCTGTTGGCTGTTGCCTTTAAACCCAGATTTTTGTCAAACACCAAAAAACGTACTGCTATAGTACAATAGTTTAAAGACTCAAGAGATGCGGTCGGCTTGACCGTCAATGCCTGTGGATGAGTAACCGCCGACGGTAGGGACGTTGCATGCAACGTCCGTACAGCAGGAAGTAAACAGTAAAATATCACGCTATGTGACGTTTGATATCGGTTTTATGAAGCAGGTGGTTGAGAAATCCATTAACCTGAAATCTCCTGAAAATAGTCTCCTAGAGTAGAATTAATTAAAAGCTTATAATCGGTGGGAACTCCACCGATTATAAGCCTGTGGAGAAGATAAGTTGCAACTAACACTGATTGTGGTCTTCGATCAAGCACCAACGCAGTCTCCAAGAACTGCATGAGGCAGGGGATATTTTGAAGTGCATTTACTTGATGGATGCGGCGCAGATGGATCAATTGGTGACAGTAGAGGCGAGCAATGGGAAAGCAGTTTTGATTACCTTGCCAGCAGCAGGTTTTGTCATTTTTGAATAGCGAAGGAGTATATCGTGCTCAAACAAAGGATTTCGGTGAATTGCGATCTTCCAAATGTCACAGTATGCGATCAATGCATTCTGAACCTAGTGCGTCAACACTTGATGCAGAGAGATGAAAATACCTCTACATTCAACAAAGAGCAACAAATACTGACACAACTCAAGCAAGTTTTCGAGCAGCTAGGTGTAATCATTGTGACACATGAGGGGCAGGTGCAGTTCATGACTCAACGAGGAGAACAACTGCTGATCCAGTATTTTTGCTCCTCTGATCCACGCTCATTACCAGAATCCTTACAACATTGGCTCAAGGATCAGATTTCGTTACTTACATCTAAGGGCAAATTTCCATCCCCCTGTTTACCGTTACACATTGAGCAAGCAGGAAAACAGTTGCTCGTTGGTCTTATTTGCGAGCTAATTGGGGAGCAATATCTCCTGCTGTTGGAAGAACAACAACTGCAATCGTTTTCAATTTCTTCTCTGGAATTGCTAGGACTCACCCAACGTGAGGCAGAGGTACTTTTCTGGGTGGCCAAGGATAAAAGCAATGCCGCAATTGCTAGAGTGCTGGGTTGCAGTAAAGGAACGGTGCGAAAACACCTAGAGCATATTCACCAGAAACTGGGTGTTCAAACCCGAACGGCTGCTGTGATGGTGGCCCTAGAAAAGTTGGGGCTAATCAAAGGGTCGTTTGTTGCAATTTCTTCATAATCCTATACGCGGATCGTCGTATTGTTTCCCAAGATTATTTTGAGGAGAATTAGATCAAAGGCTGTTATCTAAATTTTGAGGGATTGTTTGAACCCTCCTCACAAGGATGCGATCGCATATTATTGCGGAGCGGTAGGAGTTTATCGAGGAGATTGTTATGGTAGAACAACGATTGGCTGACCTCAATCTTAAATCCATCTTTCCCGCTAACGGATTTTTCCCATCGCCTATTGCCTGGGAAGACCAAGTGTTCTATTTTTTGATGCTGGATCGGTTCTCTGACGGCAATGAGAACGGATACAAAGATAATGCAGGGAATCTCGTGCGGAGTGGGACAACTCCCCTATATACCTCTGCCGATCGAGGTAACGTCTTGAAAACAGAGGAAGATGCCAGAGGCTGGCGTGAAGCTGGGGCCAAATATGTCGGGGGAACTCTCAAGGGACTGAAAAGTAAAATTGGTTATCTCAAACGCTTAGGAGTAAAAGCAATCTGGATTAGCCCGATTTTCAAACAGGTTCGCTTTCAGGAGACTTATCACGGCTACGGCATCCAGAATTTTCTGGAGGTTGAACCTCGATTTGGCACTCGCGAAGATTTGCAAGAAGTGGTACGATTTGCCCACGAAAATGGCATCTACGTGATTCTAGATATTATTTTGAATCATACGGGGAATGTGTTTAGTTACGACCCGGATCGCTATTGGACTGAAAATAACAAAGGAGACTGGTTTCTCGACCCTAGATGGGATAACAAATCATACCAGGTCAAAGGCTGGAACGATGGAGATGGCAATCCTAACATTCCTTTTGTCAAAGCCGATCCTCAAAATCCTCCTGATGAAAATGGGGCAGTTTTACCTCTTGAACTTCAAGATCCAGCTTTATTTACTCGAAAAGGACGCATCAATAATTGGGATTACGATCCCGAATTTCGAGAAGGAGATTTCTACGACCTCAAAGACATTCATCACGGATATGGTGACCCAGATAATTATCAAGTTTCCGATGCTCTGCGTTACCTTTGTGAGGTCTTCAAATACTGGATCGCCTATGCCGACATCGACGGCTTCCGCATTGATACGGTCAAGCACATGGACATTGGTGCAACTCGCTACTTTGTCTCGGTGATTCGCGAGTTTACCCAAAGCATTGGCAAGGAGAATTTCTTCTTACTGGGCGAGATTACTGGTGGGCGCAAGAAAGCTTATGAAACCCTAGATCTAACTGGACTCAGTGCTGCTTTAGGCATTAATGATATTCCCGATAAACTGGAATATCTAGTCAAGGGATATCGCAATCCGAACGACTATTTCAGCTTGTTCCGCAATTCGGAGTTGGTCAACAAAGATTCGCATATCTGGTTCCGCAACAAGGTTGTCACCTCCTTTGACGATCACGACCAGGTGCGTAAGGGCGATCGCAAAGCTCGCTTCTGTGCCGATGCCAATGCCTCGAAAGTAGTGCTGAATGTGTTGGCACTGAATGCTCTAACCCTGGGTATTCCCTGCATCTACTATGGCAGTGAGCAGTGCTTTGACGGTGAGGGTGGTAACGACCGCTATATTCGAGAAGCCATGTTTGGCGGTGAATTTGGGGCTTTTCGGACCCGGGGCGTGCATTTCTTCTATGAAGACAATCGAGTCTATCAGGAACTCGCCAAAATTCTAGAAATCCGCCGACAAAATATTGTACTGCGTCGGGGTCGTCAATACCTGCGAGAAATTTCAGCACCTAATGATGGAGTTAATTTTAGCTTGCCAGAGATGGTGGGGGGAGAAATTCGTTATGTGGTTCCCTGGTCGCGGATTTTCAACGGCAAGGAGATGCTGCTGGCGATTAACACCGATTATGACCAGCCCAGAACGGCCTGGGTAACGATTGATAATGAACTGCACGAGGCAGGAGATGAGTTGAAGTGTATTTACTCGACAGATACCTCACAGATCGGTCAGTCGGTGACGGTTGAAGCACGGAATGGGAAAGCGGTATTGATTAGCGTTCCTGCCCCAGGCTTTGTCATTTTTGATTAGCTGAGGAAAAAACAATGAGTGACAGTTATTTCTTCTTAAACGCTGATTGTTTCTTAGTGACTGGAGCGGTAAACGCAGCCATTTATCACCTTTCAAATGGATCTGTCTATTCTATTGACCGCTGTGCTAGAGAAGTTCTTGAACTGACAGAGCAAGCTATACCACTCCCTAGAATCTTTGATCGGATGACAGAGATAGAAGATAAAAACGAAATCATGGATTTTCTGAAAAAATTAGCAGATTTGGATCTGGCCAATTTCAGCCATAAATCACAACCTCCCCAAAAGCTCGAAATCCAACCGATATCATACGAGCTTAAAAAAGTATGGGTAGAGCTGAAAGAAAGCTGCAACCTCAGATGTAGGCATTGTTATGCCGATCCATCTGTCTGTAGGAGTCAAAGGGAACTGAATGTCAATCAGTGGAAAACTGTGATATCGGAGGCAGCTAGCTTGGGTGCCAAATGGATCCAACTAATCGGTGGTGAACCTATCCTATATGGGAAGAAAAATATCTTTGAACTCATTACCTGGGCTCAGAAAGAACAGTTCACTTTTATCGAAATTTTTACCAATGGAACTCTGATCGACGATGAGTGTATTGATTTTTTTGCAAAAAATCATGTCAACGTAGCGCTCTCTATATACTCGAAAAGAGCAGAAGTTCATGATGAAATTACCCAAATACCTGGTAGCTTTAGCCGAACGATCAGCAATATCAAGAAGCTGTATAAGCAAGGAGTTTCGCTCCGGCTTGGTTTGGTTGTAATGAAGCAAAATTGTCAGTATGAAGAGGAAACCTTGAGCTGGCTTCAAATGGAATTTAAGGATATTCCTGTGAGCAGCGATGTCTTCCGTTGCACCCTAAGCGGACGGGATCAAAAAATAACTTGTCTCAATTCTGAATTGTGGTCTAGGAAGTTGCGAATTGAACCTAAATTTCCCAAGATTTCTCGTGATGATTTCGTTAGGAACAAATTCGGCCATTCCTGTTTTCAGGGTGAACTCTGTATTCAAGCAGATGGTGCCGTTTATCCCTGCATTATGGACAGAGAACATTGCTTAGGCAAAGTAACTGAGTCTTCTCTTCAAGAAATTATGGAAGGGTCAGCAGCTCAATCGATTTGGAACCTCTCAAAGGACCAAATCGATACATGCCGAGATTGTGAATATCGTTATGCCTGTTTTGACTGTCGTCCAGCCGCGATCGCCAATGCCCAGATCGTCGAACAATCGCAACAAGATTTGTGTAGCAAAGATCCCTGCTGTCTTTATGACCCTTATACAGGGCAATGGGGAAAAGCCAATGAGTTTATCGACAAGATCACGCAAACCGTCCCATGACAGCCTTTAGAAAACATATGTGATTGGCAAGGAGGTTTCAAAAATGATGCAAATTAAAAAAGTCACACCCGATGAAGAACCGCAAGTATGTATTCCCGACTTTGGATGTGTTCCAAGTACGGTATGTATTCCTACGACTGTTTGTATTCCAATATTTCAACCGGTTCAATCGGTTAGTGGAACCTATAGGAGTCCTAAACCTTCGGGAATTGGGAGCATATTAGAGCTACGCGTGGATGTCGATGGTCGACGTCCGCAAGCGCGCGTCAGTGGAGATCTGTTTTTCCGTTCGGTTTGGGGAGGATTTAGTTGGACTTTCTATCAATATTCTTTTGTGGTTGAAAGCCTATCTATCACCCACACAGGTGGTGAGATGGTGATTACTGGACCAGTGATTTATTACCATAATGCGTCACTCGTTAATGATACCATCGAAATCCGCATTCCACGAGTGTCTCTATTTGCCTCTCCTGCTGATGCAACAGTGAAGTTGTACCGATTAGGGAGTCTACTCAGCACTTCTTTATGTCCCAAAACTTCGGAATCTTTCCGAGTCGTGAATCTGGAAATTGATCGGTTATTAGGAACAACCTTCCCACCCTCAGCCGATACCCACACTGAGCCGCATCCGGCAGATTTACCCAAAGAAGACTTAACTTGTGCCGAAATCTTTCGTCGGGCAGGCATCGACATGACGGTTGTTGAGGATGATGTTTTGAATGTTTCTGATAGCTCAGACCCAGGAACAACATGGGATTGGGGTGAGCTGCACGACCTCATGGAGGATCACTTCACTCACTTTGCCAATATATGGCAGTGGAATGTTTATGGAGTCATCGTACCCGAGTTTGAGGCTCCTGGAGTTGCTGGGATTATGTTTGATTGGGGCGGTGGACAGCCAGGTGATACTCATTTTCGCCAAGGGGCAGCCGTTGCGTACGACAAAATCTACGGCAGTACGCCTGCGAAGAAAGATCGGGTTTTTCTTCATACTTTCGTCCATGAAATCGGCCACGCATTCAATCTTCCTCACACATGGTTACGTTCCATGAATCCAGATTCTGCTTCAGAATCATTCATGAACTATCCCTCGCTCTACTCTGGTGGATCTGGGGGAACGGCTGCCTACTGGTCGAACTTCAGATGGGAGTTCGATGATGTAGAACTCGCCTGGATGCGCCATGCAGATCGAAAAGATGTCATTTTCGGTGGTGAAGATTGGGTTTGGAATAATCTGAGCATCCTTATGAACCCAGAAATGGATATGCAGGGAGCACCCTTCAGCCTTGAAATACGCTCGTCAGATATCTATGAATTGGGTCAGCCAGTGAGAGTTGAACTCAAACTGAAGAATGTTTCCGGAGTACCGCAAGCAGTCGCTCCCTATCTTCGTCCCGAAGATGAATTAGTCGTGTTCTATCTACAGCGCCCGAATGGCGAAATCGTCAGTTATGCCCCTCCCATTCGACAGCTCAGAGAACTCAAGATGGTTGAACTGGCCCCAGGAGAATCGCTCTATGAGAGTGTACTGTTAAGCTATGGAGCCAAAGGACCTCAATTTCAGCAACCCGGAGAATACATACTGCGAGCTTATTACCAGGTTCCTAACGCTTTTGCTATCGTCTCGCCGAGTTGTCGGTTGCGGATAGCTTCGCCCCATGCTCGGAGCACTGAGGAACTTGCCCATACACTCTTTGGCCACGAAGCCGCGAAGTTTATCTATTTCGGTGGCACAGAGCGTCATCCGGAACTCATTGCCAGATTGCATGAGATGGCTGAAAGATATGTCAAAACTGATCCGGCGATTGCACGGGAAGTCGAAGCTTCTTTAGGCTTATATTACAGCCGTCCCTTCAAGCAAGTGATTGCTAAGGGCGATAAGCGAGTCGTCACTTGTAGAGAGGCCAATTTACATGAGGCAGAAGTTCATCTGGAGGCTGCTCGCGCTGCTCTACCAGACAGCCAAAAATCGGCTTTGGACAATATCACCTACAACAAACTCTCGATGACTTTAGCAGATTGCTATCAGAAGGAAGGGGATATTAAGGAAGCAGAACGGGTCTTGAGGGGAAGCCTGGAATATTTTGAACGGCGGAAAGTTGTGAAGTCAGTTTTGGACGATTACAGTCGGCGTCTCAGTTTGCTATCTGAGCAAAGATGATGGTTTCCAGGTAAGGAGGTAAATATCGCTATATGAGCCTCCGCAACTACTCATCTCCTAAAATCCTTGAAACTAATATGTCATGTTAAGCAATTTGATTGCGTCTTACTATGCGAAAACGCGATCGCTTCTATGAAGGGCAAGACGCGATCGCCAAATAGAATTGATTAACCAGGAGGTTAATTTTTATGGACATACTCGTACGGAAGTCGATGGAAGATAAATTACGCTTTATTTTCTTGGGGTTAGTTGTCGTTATCTTTTGCTTGCTGATGGCACTTTTCCCCAGTCCCGCTCAAGCTAAAGTTTGGCATAAATTAGATGGCAATCCTGAGGACGTGAATCCTCAACTAGTAGGACCAGTTTATGACTTAGGGGGTGGAAGGGCGGATGTCGTCCCTGCTATTCAATGGACGATCGACAAAGTTCGAGGCTGTGAAGACTGCTCAAAGACTGTTGATTTAGTCGTACTTCGTTTTCTCGAAGACGAAGATCAGGAATATTGGGACGAAGATGAGAAAGAGCCTGATATAAAAAAATACTATCTCGGATATAATAAACTCTTTTCTTCAGATGACAACTCTCAGCAAAAACTTCAGGGACTAGACTCGATCGAAACTTTTGTCTTCTCCAATCCGGCACGTCAGGATATTGAGGAACGACCAGATATCGCTGAAGCGATCGAGAAGGCTGAAGTTGTCTTTTTAGCTGGCGGCGATCAATGCAACTATACTCGGAACTTTAAGGGAAATGCGGTTGAAGCTGCCATTGAGTCGGTGCAGGCAAGAGGAGGTGCGATTGGTGGCAATAGCGCAGGAGTCGCGATCCAGGGCGAGTGGGTTTTTAATGCTTGCTCAGATACTCTTACCTCCAGCGGTGCCCTCGACGATCCCTATGAAGATATTCTCTTCACGGAGAATTTATTTCATTGGCCAGTGCTTAAAGGAACGATTGTGGATACCCACTTTCACAAAAGAGATAGAATGGGTCGAGCGATGACCTTTGTAGCTAGATTACTGAGAGATGGGATTACAAATCAAGCACTAGGCATCGGCATTGATGAATATACATCACTGTTGATTGATAAACAAGGCATCGCTCAGGTTATGACAGACGATGAGGATGGTTCAGTTTATTTTATTCTGGGCGATCACCAACCCAAGATATGTGAGCGGAACAAACCTCTAAGTTTTTCTGATTATCGCATTTGGAGAGTTAGAAACGGCGAAAAATTTGACCTGAAAAACATTTCTATAGCTGAGGATTACAAAGTTAGCGTCGATAGAGGACGCATGTCTCCTTCTAATCCTTATTGAAGCTGAAATAGAAGTGTCCCCTGTTTTTTATAAGAACCAGGAGAAGGAATTTAGCCGCGCTCACTAAATGACTTTGGCAGGGAAAAGAGGCGATCGCCGCTTAAAACACCAATTTTTTAAAGGAGAATATTGCTATGGCTATTAATCTACCATCTGACAGTCTACAATTTCGAGTTCCGACCGATCTTTTACGGGAATTCAAAGATGAACCAAGAATCGTGATTCGATATCCTTTCATCCCTTAGTGCTTGGTAATTTGCGCCATGAGCCATTACAAAGCATTCTTGACAGGGCGCAGATCAATCCGATTTTGCATGCAATTCGACTTTGGGGACCCCGAAAATTAATTTTAATGGCTGAGGAGGCAGGATTAGGGCCATATCTACCTCAGACTTATATTGAGGGAAGTGTTTGTCATGCCTGTTATGGACTGATGGCGAGTGAGAAATTGGTTGAATTTTTGAATCAGCTAGCCACAGATTTTGAATTTCAAAGAAAAGTAGCCTATGCCAGACTTTATTATCTAGAAGAATTTGAAATGCTAGAATTGATGGATATCCTTGACACTCCACGGACTAAAGTCGCGTGGATTCTTCAGAGGAGCTGTAAATCGGGTTAAAACCACGATTTTCACATTGCTCGAAACAACCACATTGCCAGTACCGTACCGTAGTACGTATACAGCAGCAGTCCACTAGGCTGTGCCAATTGCCACTACTCTCTCCGGCCAAAAGACCATTGAGGTTACATTTTAAGTTATTAG
>JAAUYK010091856.1_pt1 | contig 11592 bp, 9 predicted proteins | sample 7278021 | NCBI WGS metagenome assembly JAAUYK01 (sample SAMN14350223, study PRJNA611818) | marine sediment metagenome | isolation source: surface marine sediment (1.8m) | place: French Polynesia: Moorea | collected 2018-08
CCCCATCACGAACTTTGGCGGTTAAAGAAATTGCTCGCCTGCAATTCTGGCTAATGCGTCCGCCTCGAAATATGCCCTAATCGGGGCTCGCTAGCTAGCTCTGCTCTGTCACGGAGGAGTTTTTATTATCCTCCCCCTCCCTCCTTCCTAGCTTCGAAGCTGGAATTTGCGGATGGTTCGCCGTGCGCTCGGTTGGCGGTGCTTCTTTAAAGGTAGGTAGGTAGGTAGGTACGCGCCATCGACTTTGCTGTGTACACGTTTTCTGCGTAGTGGGTGCCGTTACGCCTATAAACGCTGCAAGGAGGAGGGGACGTTACTGGGACATTGGGCTGTAAGTTAACATTTGGGACACTTGCCGGAGATTGGAACATGCAAGTGCGGAGCTTTGTGTTCCTGTACTTGATCAACCGACGTGGAAAAACGTACGTGATAAAAAGTTAGATACGCTTGCCTACTCTCTTAATTTGATCACTCGACGCAATTACAACGAACAGGCCGGGAGAAATCACAGTTGCTACGAACCGTTGCCTTTGGCGTCGCCGCGCCGGCACCACTTCTCGGCCCTTGCGGTTTCGGCCTACACCGAGTTTAATTATTGCAGACGTCTGCCACTTTTTCATTCCCGCCGCCGAATTGCCTGCTGTATAATTGCAGAAGCCGTAACGTTACTCATATACTCTCCGATCTCTCTCTCCTTTCCAGGTCCTACCACAAGGACTCGTACATGGCGAACCGCCGCGGCGACACGCTCGGCCAGGAGGGCCGCTACCGGCGCACAGCGTCGCCGCAGACCGGCAAGAAGGCCGCCTCGTCGTCGGCCGCCCTCCTCTCTCAGATGGCGGAGCTGTCGAGGCAGCAGGTGCAGCTCTCGCAGTTGGCAACCGTCTCATCTCCGCCTCAAGCAGCGACGGCCTCGGACCCGGCCAGAGAGCTCATGCCGACCGCCGCCATCTCCGGTAAGTACAGATATGACGTCATCCAATGCAGCATCTACGTCCCTCTGGCAACGGCATCATTAATTCTGTCGTCCAATGGCAGATTATCTCGTCCGATTAGGCCCGGCCGCCGATGGCGAAAATTTTTTCCTCCGCTGCTGAGTGCATCATCCCCTCTATAAATCGCATGTAGCATGTAAACGTGGAAGCCTGTGACCTCGACTGAAAGAGATCGCGGTCGGTCCGCGCTTGCGTGACTTCGGCATATATGTATAATGCTTAGTTCGTCCGTCGGTCAGGGTTGGCAGGTTAATTAATTTCAAGCCCCAAGAGCGGACATGAGAAACGTTTTAACTTTAAGCATGTATGAAAGCAGATAACTGATAATGTTTAACGTTGTCAGGGTACGACAGCTAGTCGCCGTCCGTCACTGCATCCATCGGCAACAACCAAAATTGGGCAGTAGCGGCCTACTTTTTTGCAACTTGCAGGAATGCCGCGTTGCATAACTCCAACTGCGTATATGCAGACTTTTTCATAACGACAGAGATGTCACATTCAGATAGGCCGGGAGAACCACAGCTGCTTAGTGCATTCTTTCAATCTGTCCTATTATTATTTGTCGGACAAATGATACGAATTGCTCCCTCGCGATTACACCATACGGAAGCAGGCCTGGAGGAAGGATCGGATCTGAAAAAAGCAGGAGGAAATTTTCTGGATCCGGCCGGCTTCCGCGCCACCTGCTTCCCCTTTCTCCCTCGCTCCCTCCCTCCGCTCTGCAATTGATGAAAGGAGGGGAAAGAATCGCGCAAGCGGCGGCGGAGCCACAGTCAGACAGTCGCTACAGGGAGGCCGGGAGTAGGTGAAACTCGCACCTTTGTTTGCAGCGCGCTTCCTGGAGCACGACCAACTTTTAACTGCTTGCACTGGCGGGGGAAAACTGCGATGTGATCGGCCGTGCGACGTGATCAGAGAGTTTTCGCATCCTGCCTGCGCGCGTGGACCAGAACTTGGACCAATTGGGGGAGCTGAGCACCCTGTATGGGATCGTGTGTCCAATTTAAATATTCAGTGATCTCTCACTTCTTCGGCTGGCCCGCTTCCCTCGTATCCGTCCGCGCTTTTCACTCCTCACGCTCGCCTCGTTTAAAAGTGGCAAGGAGGGAGAGGGGGACGTCGTCTTTTGAGGAGGGGAGGCAGCGAGCTGCTGACGACACGACGCCGACGCCGAAATAACGAATGAAGCGAACGTCGAAAGACGTCAATGCGATTTCCGTGTTGTGGGCGAGATTCGCCAGGGGGTGACATCCTGGTAAAGTAATTAATTTCTAAAGTTCTGCTCGCAGAAATAAAATCTGTTCGAGCTCTTAAATTCTACCTGACTCGATTTCGTTTTCACTCCAAGACTGCCCGGCATTCGCTCGCTCGCTCGCTCGCGGCTGCATTCATTGTCGCCGGGGCCATAAAATGGACGGCAGATTGGCATTTGGCGCGCTCACTCGTCGGGCGGGGAAAGTTTGCCCCGCCGCTCTGCTCAAGCTAGTTAAATTGCGCACCCGATCCCCGTCGGCGCCCTTTTGCGAAAATGTAACATCGACGCGATTATTCGCGGCCTTCGGCTCCAATCGAGCCTCGAGCGAGCGCAGCAGGAGGAGCATTGGCTACGATCGAGGGTGTCCTTGAGAATGCTTCATCTTCTCTCCAGTCCCATAAACATGTTCCGCTCGTTGTCGCCTCTTTCCTCGTTCCTTCTTTCTTCTCTCCTCGAGCTCTTTCTTCCCCCCTCGCGGCCAAACGCCCAACTTGCTTATCTAGATCTTCCTCCTTCACTCACTGCGTCACGACGACGCAAGTGTTGCGTACGAAACGGGCAGTGTTGCCTTCTGTTTAGAAATGCCTAGAATTGTAAAGAAATTCTGCCGGACGCGTACGGTAACGTTTTGGCTCCAATCGAGAATGTGGCACGGACCCCCTGGTTAAACGACGCACGCACCTGCTCCTTGTTGCCCTCTGCAAAAGAGGCGCCGCGCCTAAAACGGAGCACGGCAGTAGCTACCGATTCGACACCCTCCTTCCTCTCACTTCCTCTCTCCCCCTTTAAAGACGCCTGACAAATTGCTGGGAGGAGTCCACACTCGATCCCGTCGTCGACGACGCGTGCGTGGCTGGCGTGACTCCCTCCGTCCCTGCATGGATGGCAGTGAAAAAAACCTTAACGACGGATTTCAATTTTCCTCCTGCCGCTTCTGTTGCAGAAACCGCCACTACGAGCTCGTCGGCGGTTTTTCTCCGCGGTATTTTCTCACGGCGCGGATGCAGTTCGCGTGTTCGAAGCCATCTCCAATCGCCTCTCTGTTGTCCGGCCGGCAGGCGGTCCGGGCAGGGGCCGGCAATAGAGGGGGATTAATTTCTGTAGCCCATTTTTCGTGCAACGTGCGGCGTCATCGCGTTCCGTTCTCGTTCGCTCGACGCAACATACTAGTATACGTAGTACGTACCAAGGTCGCTCAGACGCCTCTCCCTTCCTGCCTCCCTCCTCTTGCTCGTCCTATTAGAGCATGCTCGTTATTTTTCCATATCGCTCGTTCGTTCGAACGCCCGCCCGCCCGCCCACACGCACGCTTCTCTTTTCAGACATTCAATACTCTACTCTGCGGCCTTCGAAAATGTTGCTAGCCCCAATTCCCTCCCTGATTCCTTCCTGAACGCGAGCCACTTTGGCGGTGATGAGGAGAAGGTCGTCCGTCGTCTTCGCGGCCTCATCTCCTTTTGTCTTTTAATCGGCGGTGACGCGAACGCAAGAAGGGTTGGAGGATGAGAGCGATACATTCTCTCACGCCGCCGCGCCGCCTCGGGATATCAGATTTCATCTTTATGGGGTCAAGGCCGGAATTCGACGAGCGAGCGTACGATAACCCCGCCGATAAAGACTGCATGTACTGCGGAAATCGATTGAGTGATATTTATCCCGACTTTTATTGCCAGCATTGATCTATAGCTTCGTGCTTTCCTTCACCCTCCTATTCTTGATCTGTGCTCCGTCGGGATCCTCCTTCTTCTTTCCGGCTGTCCTGTCGTACAAATTCCTTCTCTGGGTGAAGAGCGCGAGGCTGATGACGCCGGAGGTGAAGTAGAGGCCAGCCGAGAGCAGGAGGTAGGCGCTGGGGAAGGAGTCAAGGGTGGCATCATAGAGAATGCGGTAGATCGCGGAGGCTCCCATGGCCGTTGCGGTGACGAGTAGGGACAACACGGCGTAGATCTTGCCCACCTCGTCCGGTTCCACCATCTTGGTCAGAAGGGAGCGGCCATTGGGGAAGCAGCAAAACCTACGAAAGAAGTTTATTATTGCACACACTTGTTACCAGTTCGTACTATATTGTACCTCAGATAGGACAACCCATAAGTTATCATCATTCCCGGAATGACGGTGTTCGCAAATGCTGACAGTGTCAGCTACGTCGCCCCGACTATGGCGACGATGGCCAGAATCAGGGTCTCGTGCATTTCCAGCACGTAAATCATCAGGGGCATGAGGCCGGCCAGGGCGAACAGGTGGATGAGGCCGCAAACGGTGTTGAAGAGGGAAAACTCCTCGTAGCTGACGTCGTACTTGAGCTTCATGAAGGGGTACATCATGAGGATGTCGGACAGGGTGGCGTAGTAGATGAGCATGTTGACGAGCATCACGATGAGGAGGAAGCGGCGGTTGTTGGCCCTCGGCTTCAGCACAGTCTTGTAGAGGTCGATGCCGGGCTGTATGAGACCCTCTCTCAGGATGCCTCTGACTCCGCCGCCCTTGGGTTGGTCAGTCTCCGGCTTGGGATCGGGATCGGCGGCCGCGGTGTCCGACAGCTTCCTCTTCCTGCCGTCCGGTGTCTCCTTGGCCACGAAGACCAGGTAGAGGATTGACAGGCAGGCCGACGCTGTGTTGATGGCGTAGACTCCGTAGTACGACAGAAGTGAGAAGAGTTTGGCACTGAGACTGACGGCGATGATGCTGCTCACAACAGACACAGAGTCCATCCGGGCAAACCTGAAAGCCTTTTCCGAAGGCTTGGCAAAGTTTGAGACGAGGCCGTAGGCTCCGACGTAGAAGCCGGCAAACAGAGATTGGACAATTGGCTCCATGTAGAGAAACTCCAAGGGGAGTTCCTCAAAGAAGGCGTAGTTCAGGTAGTCTTGAACGTCCGTCAGCAGAATTCCTAGTAAGCAAAATAACTTTTTGGCACCTCCTGGGTATCATTGACTTCAATTATTCTTACCAATGATGGCCAGAAACATGCAAGCCTTGAAGCCAAATCGCTCAGCAAAGGCTCCCATGAACATGGAGGCAATCGAGCCCGTCAGGCTCTTCACCAGCTCCCTGTACAGGCTGAACGTGTTCGCCACGCTCTGCACCTCCTCCTCGATGGTCTCATGTGCCGTGAGGTTGTCGCACACCTCCTTGGGCTGGTTGAGCTCAAAGCGGCACACTTTGTCGAGCAAGAGCTGGTCAACGACTCCGGCGCCATACTTGATCCCGAAGCCGATGGAGAAGAGGAAGAGAATCGGCTCGATCGAGATGTCCTCAAAGTATCGCTTCGTAGACCTTAGGGCCCGACTCCAGACAGTCCTCTCCATTGCTGAGCCGAGCGTGGCGCAAACTGAATTAATTACGTTCGGATCGCTTTGATTGCTCATGCACCGTAGCAAGGTTGAACGACGTACGGAAGTGCTTATCACCTCAGTGATGAAAACTTTCTTCCTAGAACAGAAGAACAACGCGACGCAAATTGTTTCTCATTGTTCGTTTATTAAGTAAGGTAGAGTGACTGTGAAACGTTATGTCAGTCTTTTACAGAAGAGTAATACGCATCCCTGTAACAATTAATTACAGCTTTGTGGACTCCTGCTTCTCGTTCATATTTTTCTGACTTTGGCTGCTTTCATCTTCCAAGCGACTCCTTTGGGTGAACAGAAATAGGCTTATGATGGCCGAACAGAAGTAAAGAACTGCAGACAGCAGGAGAAAAGCACTTGGAAAGATGTCCAATGTGGCATCGTAGAGCAGTCGATAGAGCAAAGTTGCAACCATTCCCGTCGCCGTGATAAGGAGGGAGAGTATTGCGTAGATCTTTCCGACCTCCTCCGGTTCCACCATCTTTGTCAGCAGAGATCTCCCCGTGGGGTAGGAGCAGTACCTGACGTTGGCCACGGCGTAGGTCAGCATCATGCCGGGTATCGCGGTCTGGACGAACGCCGACGCCGACAATGCCATGGCCCCGACAAGGGACACTGTGGCGAGGATTAGTATCTCCGGCATTTTGAGGATGTACAGCATCGCTGGCGTGAGAAGGGATAGAGAGAGTAGATGAATCAGGCCGCACACAGTGTTAAACAGCGAGAATTCTTCATAGGTGACGTCGTACTTAAGCTTCATGAAAGGGTAGAGCATGGGGATGTCTGTGAGGGTGGCGTAGTACATCAGCATGCTGATGAGCATGATCACCAAGAGGGTCCTCCGATGATTAGGCCTCGGTCTCAAGACCGTGCGGTACAGGTCTTTAGCCGGCTGGACCAAGCTCTCGGTGGCGTAGGCGGCCAAAGATTTCCTTTCCGGAGTCTTTGCATCACTCGACTTTCTGCTTGTCCTGGTAATGTTCCCCTCCGGCGTCTCTTTTGTCACAAATACGATGTACACCATTGAGATCGCTCCCATCGAAGAATTTATCGCCAGGAGACCGTAGTAGGAGAGCCATTCGTAGATCTTGGCGCTCATTGACATAGCAATCGTCTGACTCAGGATAGATATGGAGTCCATCCTGGCAAATCTGAACGCCGTCTCGGAAGGTTTGGCGTGGTTGGAGATCAGTCCATAGGCTCCCACATAGTATCCAGCAAACAGTGACTGTGCTATGGACTCAATATAGAGAAATTCCAGAGGCAGCTCCTTCAGAAACATCTTGTTGAGGGTGTCCTGAAGGTCAGTGAAATAAATGCCTAGCCAATAAAATCCGTAAGTACATAGATTATAAGGTATTGTAAACTTTTTCGTGCCCTTACCCACAATGGCGAGCACCATGCTCCACCTGAACCCGAACCTGTCACTGAAAGCTCCAATGAAAACGGACACAGTGGCTGTCAAGAATCCCTTGAGCAGATCTCGGTACATGTTAAACTCATTGGCAACCGCTTGGACCTCATCGTTGATCGATGGGTACTCCGTTAGATTGGTACAAATGTTTGCCGGTTGGTCAAGTTCGTAGAGGCAGATCTTGTCGAGGAGAAGCTGGTCAATCACTCCGGCGCCGTATTTCACGCCGAAGCCCAAAGAGAACAAGAACAGGCAGGGCTCGATGGAGATGTCTCTGAAGTAGTCCCGGAGGCTGCGCCCGAACCCGCGGGCCAGGCCCTTGACCGAACTGGCCATGACCGTTGCTTCTGATCGACTGGACCATGATGAGTGCAGCAATTCCGGTGATTGCTTGTGATTTATATGTTACAAGAATTTGCATACGTAGTCTGGATTGCGCACTCGGCATCGGCGCCTTTGTTTAGGTTATTCAACCCAATGATTGCACATCGGTTGCGGTCTACGTACGTAGTACTACGAATACTTGCGCCGTTGACTCATTATGTTGAAATTGCGTAGATAATAACTATAGTATATTTCGCAGGTAGGAACAACAGTTGACACTAGAATTTTGTACTCGTTCTGCTGTCAAAGTTCTCTTCGTTGGCCTCCCGCTCCTTCGCGGCGGCCGTCCGACTCGTCTGTTCCATCTGAATCGCCTCCACGGGCGCGTCGTTGGCGTGCCCCAAATGCTTCCTCTGGGTGAATAGGAAGAAGGTTATCAGACCGGCGACCCAGTAGCAGAAGGCGGAGAGGAGCAAGAAGGCGCCCGAGTAGCTCTCCAGGGTGAAGTCGTAGACCAGCCTGTAGACGATCGTGCCGATCAGGCCGAACAATGTGGTGAGCAGCGAGACGACGGCATATGTCCGGCCGATCTCCTCCTTGTCAACGATCCTGGTGACAAGGGAACGGCCGGCGGGGTTGCAGCAGTAGCGCAGGTTAGCAACGCTGTACGAGAGGAGGAAGCCGGGGATGAGGGTGTTGGCGGCTGAGGCGGCGGCCACCCCGAAGCCGCCCACGATGCTCGTCAGGGTGAGAATGGTGGTCTCGTGAAGCTTCAGCAGGTAGACCATGACGGGCATGAGGACGGTGAGCGAGATCAGGTTCATGCTGCTACTGATGACGTTGAAGAGCGAGTACTCGGAGTAGGAGACGTCGTACTTGTACTTGAGGAACGGGTACATCATGCGGAACTCGTTGATGGTGACAGAGTAGAGCGCCATGCAGATCAAGGAGAGCACGAGGAAGGTGGTCTGGCCGTGCTCCCGCGGTTTGAAAACAGTCGCCTGTAGGTCCACGATCGGCTGCCAGAACACGTCCTTGACCTGCGTCGAGAACATATTTTTTAGCCGAGTAACAAAGATCTTAGATGTTGCAGCAAGCTTACCTTTTGTTTCATAGCGCTCCCGTAAGTCTTTCTGAGTCCCTTCTCGCGCTTCTCCGCCTCCCTCTTCTTCTGCTTCTCTACGTCGACGATCACGTAGTTGCCGTCCTTATGCTCCTTCACCACGAACTGAGTGTAGAGGCTGCCCAGCACGATGGACGCCGTGTTGATGGCGTACGTCTTATAGTAGGAGAGCGCCTCGAACACAGGGTTGGCCAGGGCGAAGCCGAATATCATAATGATGGTTAGACCGGCGTCCATCCTGGCCAGCTTGAACGCCCGGTCCGACACCTCCGAGTGGTTGGCGATGATGCCGTAGATGCCGACGTAGAAGCCGGCATAGAGCGACTGCACCACCTGCTCGATCCAGAGGAACTCCAAAGGGAGCTCGGCGAACCAGTAGTAGTTGACGTAGTCGACGAGGTCGGCAATCAAGGCGCCTAAATTGTAATATAGTACTACATACTTGATATTCATCCAATTGATTAATCTGGATGTGACTGACCTAGCAGGCCCAGTTGCACGCATGCCCTCATACCGAACCTGTCGGCGAAGGAGCCGATGAATAAGGCGACCACTGAGGAGAGGCCGGTCTCGATGACGGTGGCGTACAAGTTAAAGTTGTTGACCACCCTCTGCACTTCCAGCTCGTAGTCCTCGTTCGCCTCGGCGCTCAGGTTCTGGCAGACCTCTACCGGATAGTCGAGCTTGTAGAGGCAGGCCTTGTCCAGGATGAGCTGCTCGATCACGCCGGCGCCGTTCTTAATCGCGTAGCCGAACATGAACACCATGAAGACCGGCTCGACGGAGAAGCCGCCGAAGTAGCGGGAGAGCGCGCGCGTCCATCCCATTTTTCGTACGTACGATAGTGCAGTTCTAACTAAGTGACGGAATGTCTCAGCTACCGGGGGTGATTTCCTAACCGCGTCCTGCGGTCTAATAAATGCGGAAGCGGGGCGAGCAAAGACTATGGGACAGTCTTATTGCGTTACATTAATCGTGCGGTCATACGGACTGCTATCTTCTCCGCGAGGGGATTAATAATGGCGGGCGGGCGGACGGACGGACGGTGCATTCATTTTTCCCCAAGCAACGACCCAGAATTTCATCAGAAGGCATCTAACATGTACTACTGTACTTAAGTCTTAGGTAGCGTTAACGTATTACTTGATTGTTCGAAAGTGTCCGCTACCGCTAGGCACTACGATGCATCGCTTTCATCGAAAGTTTTCTCCGCCATCCATTGGTCGTGGTTAGTGCTAGCTACCAGCTGGAACGAGGAGACAGTTAGTGCCCATTGCACGAACGAGCGAGCGGTAGCGGTGGGTGCGCGCTGCATGCTGCTTCAGATTTCTCCCCGTTCACGCGTTTCGCCGCCGTTAACCGCGCGATCTGCTTGGGCGCCGCGCCGCGCTCGCTGCCTACTGTCTATAACTGTAAATTCGGGCGACGTTTAAGGAGAAAGGCGGGAGTGGCATGGCAGTCGCATGCTCGTTCGCGTATCGGTGACCAGATTGCCAACTTGCGTAAGCACCTCCCTACCCACTATCTCTATCTTTCCATCCCCGTACTGTATAGTACTTTCTAATCCTTGCCAGTTTTCTTTGTCGTGTTTTAAAACGGAATATCGAGTCGCCGTCCGCGTCCGCCGTCGCCTCCGCCGCGATCTCTCCTCAAATAATGACTGGGATGTCTCTGTCCGTCCGCCGTACGGATAGCAACATACGGAGAGAGTGAAAACCGAGTATGCCAACACTTTCGGTTGCAGCTAGAAAAGCGAGGAATTTAAATGCTGTATGGCGACTGCATTCTGCATTTGAGTGCAAGAGACAGCTGTATAGTACATCTCTCACGGCCGTTGTTAGGCACGTATGCTTTTAAATTTAGAATACACCTCAATTGAGTTAAATGTGATACAATTTATCGACTATGTACCTGAAGGGAGAGATCTCGAGAAAATAGGGGAGCAAAGTAGCCATTAAGTCTCGAGCGTCAACTGGAGCATTATAATGCCGCCCAATTGTGTCATAGGTATGGTTGAGGGTTGCCAGATCTCTGTAATTGCAGTGTGCTACAAATAGGTACGGCGAATGCTCGGATCTTTTGTTAAGGTGCACTCCCTGATCTGAACCTATCCATTAGTCATATCTAAGGCGGCGGCGACGGACACCATCTGGTGCCACCGTGGACGAGGGGGAGAAAAGTGCTACCCTTCCTTGCGAAAGACATTCTTTAGAGACCGAGAGCGAAAAGTCGGACGGTACGACATCTTGCCGGCGTGTAGACCAGATGCAAAGTGGCCAATTTTAGCATGCGTCGAACAACTCGAACTTACCATACATTTCCTTACTTGCAGCTTGGGATGCCCGCAACCGCGAAATCTCGCAGAGTTCGTCCACCGTTCTCTTCACGTCGGACGCGCTTAAGAAGATCCGCCGGGGCGGGGGCAGCGCGGTCGAGAGGCGCAAGTCGCCGCCCGAGGTGGCCCCCAAGCCGCCGAGGAACCACCCGCTCTTGCTGCACCAGCTCGGCTCCTCGACATCAGCGGTGTCTTCGCCGCCGCCGTCGTCCGGGGCCCTTCCCGCCGGATGCAAGCCGCAGGCCTTCTTCCCGAGGCCCCTGCACTCGGCCAAGAGCACTCCGTCGCTCGTCGGAGACGGGTCATCGCCGCCTCAGCAGGATGCGCCGCCGACAGCAGTTTCCGGCGCCAAGGTCAAGTGGATGAACAGCGTCGACTCGTTGGACACCATGTCGACCGTCTCGTCGGGCGGGTCTCCCGCGCTGAAGCAGGACGACGACCCCGTGGCGCCTCCGGACGTGCCCGTCGTCGACAACGACAACGGCAACTGGCAGACGACCGAGGAGACTACCACCACCTCGTCGGCGGTGGACAACTGGAAGCAGCACCTGGGCCACGTGGTGGGCGACGCGTCCAACCTGAACGCGCCAAAGCGGAGCACATCGATGAGCAGCGGGAGCACGACGGCGAGCGGCGGGAGCAGCGTCAGCAATAGCACAGCTGGTGGTCACCACGCGCACAGTCACAGCGACAGCGGCCTCAGCTCCCTCGGTCACGGCGGCGGAGTAGTTGGCCGTACCAGCACCATGTCTCCAGTCAGCACGATGTCTACTGTGTCGAGCGTCAGCTCCAACGCGAG
>JAAUYK010176667.1_pt1 | contig 11592 bp, 8 predicted proteins | sample 7278021 | NCBI WGS metagenome assembly JAAUYK01 (sample SAMN14350223, study PRJNA611818) | marine sediment metagenome | isolation source: surface marine sediment (1.8m) | place: French Polynesia: Moorea | collected 2018-08
CCTTCACCTCCGACGAGTAGTTCTCGTCGATGGCCGGCATGTCCTCCTCGTTGGGCAGCGCCGGCACCTCATTCGGGTCGACTTGGAACAGCGACGCGCCCGTGCTGTGCTGGTTCTGAGCATCATCATGAGGTGCGTCCACTGCTCCCGATTCTTTTTCCTCCGCTTCTGTCGCCTTCGGGGAGTCCTCGGAGGCAGCGGGCTCTACTGGTGGGGGCGGTGGAGGCATCGCCTCTTCGTCCTCCTTCGTCTCCGGAGCCTCTGCAGGTTTCTCTTCCTCTGGCGGAGGCGGCGGTAAAGGCACATCGTCCGCAGCCTTGTCTGGAAGAGGAGGCTCTTCGACTGCGACGGGAGCCGGCTTTGGAGCCTCTTGAGCAATCTCCGCAACGGGGGCGAAAGGTGAAGCGGCGGCAGCAACCTCAGGCGCGGCGGACACCTCCTCGGTGGGCGCCGCCGCTGCCGCTTCGGCAGCGAAGGGCGACCCGGCGGCCGCGGCCTTCTTCTCCTCCGCGACGACCGAGGTCGTCTGCGTCTTTACAGCGTCGGAGACTGCGGTCACATCGTTAACAGCGCTGCCGTTGCTCACCACTCCGAAGGGCGACGTGTTGGCGTTGGGCACGCTAGAGCTTACTGTCACCGGCTGCGAGCTCTGTGCACCCGCAGTCGTCTGCACGTAGTCCCCGTGCTGCCCGTGGTACTGGTGCATCGTCGAGCTGACCGTCGCGACGGGTGGAGGACTTGTAGGGGCTGCTCCGAACAAGGCCGCGGCGCTCGTCGGCGGCGCGGCAGCCGCAACAGGGGCTGGAGCCGGAACCGGGGACGGGACCGGGGCCGGAGCTGGGGCGGGGGCAGGAGCGCCGAAGCTCGCAAACGGATTTGCGGCCGCTACCGGAGCCGTGGGCGGCGTCGCCATCGGCTGACCGAAAGCCCCCATCTGAGGCTGAGGGGTCGGCGGGGCCGCTGCTCCAAAGCCGCCGCCAGCGAGGAACGGGTTCGCCACTGCAGGCGCGCCGGCGACGGGAGCGCCCGGCATCACGGGCGGCGTGAACTGGGGCTGTTGCATCATGACCGGTGGAGAGGGCGTGGCGCCCGCCAGGAAGGGATTGTCCATCTGCGGCTGCGCGGGCGGCATTCCGCCGCCGGCAGCGGGGGCTCCGAACAGGAACGGATTCGCCATGGTCAGTCAGTTAGTTGTGCTTTTTACTCGAAGGCTCTGGGATCGAAGTCGTCGTCAGAGATGTCGGGAGAGGGCTCCTGCGCCTTCTTGGCTGCCGCTGCCGCCGCTGCTGCCTTCGCCGCCGCCGCCTGCTCGGCCTCGATGCGCTTCTTCTCCAGCGCCGCCTTCCTCTCCTCCTCGGGAAGAGCGTTGATCGCCACGGAAGTGTCGAACGGGTCCGCCTCCTCTTGGATGCTCAGCTCCTTCGTCTTTTTAAACGCCGCAGTGGGATCGAACTCCTCGTCCTCCACTGAGATCTCGGAGCGCTTTTCTGCCCTGCGGACGGGAATCACCTTGTCCACGACCGAAGTGTCGAAAGGATCTTCCTCCTCCTCCTCTTGAGACGGGACCTTGACTGCGAGCTCGCCGGCTGCTCCTTTTGGGCGCGCCCGTCCAGCAACGCCGGGAATGGACTTTTTGGGAACGGCAGTGCCGTCGGCGGTCCTCGGGTCGAATTCCGGCTCAGCGAGCAATTCGTCTTCGAGCGCCCTGATCTCCGCTTTGCCCAGCTCTCCCTTGATGTGGCTGGTGTTGAACGGGTCGCCTCTGTTGGGGAGGACGTCCGCGGCGAACTCGGTGTCGAAGGGATCGGCTTCGGGGTCGGTGAGGTCCTTCGAGACTGGCTGTAGTGTGTCTCCGTCGACGTCAGTTCCGTCTCCTCCTCCGAGCAAATCGACCGGCTGCTTCGCCAACTCCTCTTGCCTCTTGGCCTCTTCCACCTGCTCGACGATGTCGTTTACGGCGGTCGTGTCGAAGGGATCGTCGATATCCTCCTCCTCGTCCTTTTTCTTGTCCGACTGCTCAAAGTCCCGAGTGTCGAACGGGTCGAATTCCTCCTCCTCCTGCTCAATCAGAGAGTCCTGCGCCTCGATTTCCGACTTCTTGATCAGTGTGTCCGCGACGCTCACGTTCCACGACTTGATGGACTCGGTGCTCGGCGCCTTCACAACGACGGCCGGGCTGGCGCTCGGGTCGAGGTTGTTCCTAGTGGGCCTCGGCGGCCTCGAGGGCGGTGGCGGGCGCTTTGGCTTGTTTCCGTCGAAGGCGGCCCAGCCCTCGCTCGGGAGATCTCTGGCGACCGCGGAGGGCGCGTCGAACGCGGAAGCGCCGGCGTCTTTGATCACCACCTCCGGAGCCCGGTTGGGAGCCGAGGTGTCGTCTGCAGCGTCTCGGTGTGCGATCGAGTCGAAGTCGATCTCAGTCTCAACCTCGCCGGTGATTTTGTCGTAGGCGCTGGTGTCGAAAGGATCCTCGAACTGGTTCTCGTCGATCTCCTCCTCGGCCTCCTCCTCGGGCTTCGGTTCCTCGACCTTGTCCAAGAGGGAGGCGAGCTTCAGGACCTTGTCAGCGTTTGACGTGTCGAAGATATCGTCCTCGTTTTCGAACTGCTTCTCAAACTCGTCGAGCTTGGACTTGGTCACGGCCTCCTGGGCGAGAGCGTCGAACGCCGCGTCGAAGTCGTCCTCTTCTTCCTCGGCCGGCTTGTCGAACTCTCCGGCTAGGATGGCGATGTTACTCGTCAGACCAGCCGGTTCAGACGCGGCGATCTCCTCGAATTCGGAGAGGTCGAGGCCCTTCTTCTTCTCGCCCTCTTTCTGGCCGCTGCCTTCCGAAGCGGCGACAGGGGTCACTGCAGTGGGGGTGGTCGCGAGTAGATCGCCCTCGGGAACGTCAAGGCCGCCCAAGATATCCGCGGTGGGCGTCTTCTCCTCGGCTGCTGCGGGCTTCCCGGCGATTGAATCGTCGATGTCCTCGACAGCGGTGAGTTCCTGCCCGTCCTCGCCGATGAGATTGATGCGATTGGCGCGCCGCCTCTTCCTCCTGACCGCGTGCTCAACGGCGGTCTTGTCGAGCTTCTCCGACTTTCCGGAAAGGACGTCGGCGACGGCAGAGAGACCCGTGAACTTGAGCTTCACCTGCTCCTTTCTTTTCTCCTCTTCTACCTTCTTGACGACCTTGTTGGCGACGGCGGTGTCGAAGGGATCGTCGTCTCCGTCGTCGAAGATGGGATCGTCTGGGATGACAGCGAGCTGGACCTTGCCGGTGGTGATATCAGTCACGAAGTCTGTGTTAAATATGGCGTCGTCCTCGTCGGGGTCTACATACTCTTCGATGGAGGGCTCCTTTACCAATTCAGGGCTCTTGCTCTCCTCCTTCTCATGATCACTCTTCTCGTCCTGATTGCCGTCGGTTTCACCGTCTAGCCTCTCCCCGTCTGCTTCCTTCTCGGCACCTTCCTCGTCGCTATCGTCGTCTTCCTCCTCGTCCTCTCCAAGGATCTCCTTCACGCGCTGCTGCTCGTCGACGATCTCCCCGTCGTAGTCATCGAAGCTGGCCGAGTCGAGGTCCACCCACTTTTTCTTCTGCTTCTGTTTCTTCTTACGTATCGCCTCCTTGGTGTGGTCCTGCGGCCTGAACTGCTTCGGCTGGTAGTAACTCTCGGTCTTGATCTCCTCGAGCTCCTGCTTCGACTTCTGGATGAGGCTGTCGACGCCGGAGGTGAGGTCGAGGAACTTCCTCCAGTCCTCCTTGTCCTCTTTCGGAGAGGTGACGGCTGACTTGTCGGGCGAGCCGGCCTCAGAGCTGCCCCCGGCCGGAGTCTTTTCCCCTGTCCGCTCGGCGAGGGCGAGGTTCAGGTGCTGGTCGTGCTCGCCGCCGTCGGGCTCTCGCTCTCCGTGCTGATGCTCCTCGTCGCTTTGGGAGTGAGACTCGTCGGAATGGCCTCCCGCCTCCGCAGCTGCAGCCGCCTTCCGCTTCTCCTCGAGCTCCCGCTTGTACTTGGCGAGGTTCTCCGGGTCGAAGAGATCCTCCCCCTTCTTCCCGGTCTTCTTCTTCTTCGCCTTCCGCGCCTTCTTCGCGGCCTTTTCCTTGGCCTTTACCGCCTTCCTGAGCTCCTTGTTAGGATCCTCGAATCCGAGGTAGTCCTCCGCGAAGGCTCCGTAGTGTTTGGCCTTGTGCACGTACTCCTTGGCCTTGTCCTTGGAGTGGGCGGAGTGCTCGGCGTGCAAGACGGTGTCCTTGGCGTCGACTGCTGAGGCTAGTCCTCCCTTCACGCGACTCTTGAGAGTCTCTTTGAGCTCGTCCTTTGATATGGATGGGTCCCCCACTACCTGAGATATGAGACGGAAATATTAATAGCTACGATCCGCCTACGTACGCGTTACGTATATGTCCCGTAATTAATCTTACCTGCTCTGCTAGATTACTAGAGTGCTCTGCTACGGCGCTGAATCCACCTTTCACCGCCTTCTTGATCCCCGACAGTCCCTTGAACATGTTCGAAGACCGGATCGACGACTCTCATCACTGGAACGGCAGTCTCGACGACGGCGCCGTTGGTCCTGCTCCTGCTGCAACTGCTGCTGCTGACATCCCCGCCACCGACGAAAGCAGAGCTGAGTCCACTTCGCATCACGTGACGGTGACGGCCGTGATGGGATCTACGCGGAGGAATCCTCACACAATCGCCATGAAAATTCCCCAGTCGAGCCACCAGAGAGATTCTTCACTCTCCTCTTGCGGAGAGGAAAGATGTCCTCTAGCTGCACTTTTGCTTTTCAAGGCAGCCAGTCGCAGGAGGAGGAGGAGGAGGCTGTTGGATGGGTGGCCGAGCCCGTTGTCGCCGCCGCCGTCGCCGTCGCCGCCGCCGCCGCCGCCGTCGCCGCCGCCGCCGCCGCCGCCGCCAATTCCAGCAGCCTCTAAGATGGCCTCCACTCTGCCGCGCAGTATCATGTGAGAGAGAAGGGACCAAGCGCAGCCGCCGTCGCCGTTCGCCGCCAGCCCGACGTAGGAAGGGCTCTTTCATCCTCTAACTACGCTGGTTGCGGACGGACGGACGGACGGACGCCATCCACGCAGCCACGGCGGCTTGCTTTCTACCTTGCTCCCCCCCATGGAAGGCTGGCCGACCGACCGATCGACCGACTGGCCGCGTGCGTCGATGGTTCTCCCCCTCCTGACCCCCCACCAAGGGGGAAATACGCACGCTCGATCCCCCTCTCGGCCAGTGGCGGCCGGTCGGCCGGTCGGCCATCCACGGCCGGACCAGAGAAGGGGACTTCGCAACGACGACTATTATGGCCCTGAAGCAGTTACGACATGGTTAGCTATAGCTGGCGCCAGCTCTCTCTCCACTGCTGTCGCTAGCTAGAGGCGGCGGCATGGGCTTTCTCTTTGTCCACTGAGTAGACGATCGACCTGCTCTGGCGCGGACGGAAGGGAGGGAGGAGGAAAGAGTGTAGACGGACTACGTATTGCGTATGTAGTACGTGCGAGATTAAAGAGGATGCGCAACACACACGAAATTCACAGTAACGTGACATCGGAGGCCAAGTATTGCAACCCCGTGGTAGATGGAAGGCGTCGAATCATATTGCTTTTTCTATTCTCATACATAATGCCAAGGGGCTTTTAGAAAGCAAAATAGAAGAGTCTTAATTTTGCACATAGTTACGACTACGTGTAGCTAATTGCACTTCATTGCTCAATTCGATTTCAATTGATACACACAGGGCCAATGGATTCGCAAAGATCTTGAAGCTACGGAAAACGTGGTCATACCCAGCTGCCGGCAGCTATTTTCCTCCTGATGTAACCCTTCGCCAAGCTGGCCGAAGTGACGCTCTGGATTTCGGCCTTGAGGTTCCGCTCCGACATGACCTCCAGCTCGCGGAGTATGCTCGGCGACTTCACGACGCACTCGCGTTTCTTCAGGTTTCTTAGCTTCAGCCTGTCCTGGTTGGTCAGGCTTAACTTTTGCCCGTCTTCTATCCGGTCAAAGTCCGTTGGGAGCACGCCCAGCCACCTGGAATGATATCATGGCTATATATAACTACGTAATACGTATATGGGCAATGAAAACTTGGGTATGTCACTCACTTCATGGCAGGAACGGCGAGCGTCTCTCCGCTGAATGCCATGGCCATGGACCCGAACCTGTAGGTGAGCATGATGTCTACTCCCCAGGGGTCGGCGTCGACGAGCGCCATCACGGGCACGGCCAGCTCGCTCCAGAGTCGGTGCACCAGCTGCCTGGTGTTGAGGTCGGGGACGCCCTTTCCGGTGACGAGGACGCCCGGTCCGAGCGCGTCGGCGAAGCCCTCGTCGAGCAGGCGCTGGAAGGTGGCGTCCTTCTCCACGACAAGCACATACTCGCAGTCGGACTCGAGTCGGAGGGCGGACGCGCTCACGTCCTGCGGCACCAGCTCGCCCGTCGTGGTGCCGCGGCAGTCCACGCGCGATTGATCGTCGTCGGCGTCTCCTCCGGCCATCGTCATGGTCAGGCTCCCAGCCACGAGACCCTTGGACGTGGCCAGAACGTGGAGGTGAAGCCGGGGTATCCCGAGCATGGCGGAGATGATCCCGACCGCCGAGTCGACGTCCCCCTGACTCTCGTACTCGTTGACGCTCTCGTAGTAGATCTCCCTCTTCGTGGCGAACGCGTTCGTCTCCAGCAGCCTCCACACTTTCTGCAGCGTGAGCAAGATCAGCGAGTACTTCCTGGCCCTCACAGACGCTTGCATGGAGGGCTTCTGGCGCTGCTCGAGGAGCGCGGTCGTGGTGACGGCGACGGCGTCCGACTCGACGGGCATCGTGCCGCGCAGGGGGTCGAATCGGACGTTCCGGGGCGAGCTCAGCTTCGGGTAGGCGAACTCGAGGCGCCCGTCCTCCATGAATGCCTCGAGCTGCTTCTCCACCTCTGCCTCGACGGCCTCCATGGCCCTCGCCCTGGCCTCGTCCTTGTCGAGGAGGCTCCACGGCGACGGCGAGGGCGGCGCGCACTTGTGGGCGTGGATGGCCTCCTTGGCGAGGTCGGCGAGGCGGCGGCGAAACGAGGCCACAACGTCCTTGTCCTCGGCGGCTTCCTCGGCGACGCTGCTGTTTGCGGACGGAGGCGATAGCGTCGGTGTCGACGACGGGGAATCCGATTCGACGGGGAAACTCATCTCGCACTCGCTTAAGCGTCGACGTTATTTCACGGTGCCCGTCGCGACTAGCCCTGTCTTCCTCAAAAACTTTTTTAAAAATACATCAAAACAAAACGTTTCAGCGCGGGCCGGAAATGTCCCAAATGCGGATACGTATTACTATCCGAAGGTTGGGGCCGCGCGAGAAATGAAATTTGGGGACACGCGTGCACCAATTGTAAGGGTAAAAGAACATTTATTTTTAAGTAGTGCCGTGCATTTTCAGATTTTCGTGAGCCGGCTCCTGATCCGCCGGCTCTCTAGAAAAAATGGGATCCGGAGCCGGCTCCGGCTCCCAAAAGCCATTAATAGAGCCGAATTTTATATTTTAGCCAATTACACTTAAAAGGACAATTTTTTATGCCTTGAGGCCTTTAGCACTGTCAAAATAGAGTATAAAAGTATTAATTTAGTCAGTTAGAGAGCATCTTTTACCCATAACGACCCCAAAAAACAACAGTGTTGATATAGTGCAAAGAGTGTAAAAGTCAGTTTACTTGATTTTTTGGGAAATTGGCTGTCTTTTTGTTCCCTTTTTAGCCACAATTAGACACTTTTAATGTAAATTTCTCTTGGGAGCCGAATTTTGATGAGTCGGCTCCCGGCTCTCGGCTCCCATTGTCAAGAGACGGCTCTCTAAAAAATGAGCAAAAGAGCCGGCCTGAGCCGGCTCTCGGCTCTGATCCGGCACGGCACTATTTTTAAGTTTAAGGTGTTCGCCTCGAGTTGGACAGTATAAACGGCGAAAATAACGCTGCTATCGATCTCTGCTCTGCATGTGTGCGTGCGCACGTCAGGCCTTATTCGGGTAACGTCCGTAAGAGAACATTTATTTCATCGAAGTAATTGTGTGTGTGTATTTCAAGATGTTCGCCCTGATCGATCGCCTGCTTCGCTTATGCCTCTGCTTGCCGACTTCTCTTCTCACTTGCCCTTGTTCTCCTTGTTCTCATCTTTGTCTGAAATTAAGAGCAGATGCATATTATTGCTAGACTCTTTTCAATTGAACATTCTAGGAGTATAGTACATATCAGCCTCAGAGTAAGGTTAGTCTTGCTGCATAATTTAACTAATTTCAATCTCTCTCTCTCTCTAAACACGCCAAGGACGGATGATGGCAAAGACACGTCAACCAAACTACGCGCAATTATGCATGGATTTGAAAGAGGGAGAAAAAGCTTACCCCAATTAACTGACAGCTAGGGTACGTCACAGTTTAGTGGACGCGTCTTTGTCATCTAAAGCAAGAAGACCGGGTGGGTGCATGGTGGCTAAATTGTTGCTCGGTATATATGTCGCGGCGCGCGGCAACGTCCTGTCTATTCTCTTCATATATGCTCTCACCTTGCACGACGACTCCCTCCTCCTTGGAGGCGTCGTCAAAGTTTCCCACGAGGTCGGGCACGTCGTCGTCGTCATCGTCGTTCCCGCTCTCGTTGTTCTTGGCCTCGCCGTCGTCGTTGTTGGTCGCGGCCGCCGCGGAGCTCGTCACGTTCGAGGCGAGCTTCTTCAGGTGGGTCAGCGACTCGGGGCCGAGCTGGTTGAGGATTCCTGCATAGAATAAAGAGAGGGTTAAAGCGCTCCGGTTGTAACCGCAGTTCTTAATTACCGGGGAGCAACTCCGTGATCTGCTTGTTGTCGGCGTGTCCCGTGACTGCGAAGGTGTTTGCGGCGAGCGAGGCCTGCACCTTCGGGTTGTTGAAGTGGATCACGGAGCCGTCCTCCTTGATCATGTTCACCTCCTCGATGCCGGGAATGGTGTTGACCTGCAAGGCAATAAAAAATTATAGTTTCGGTTGCCGCCGGGAATAACATTTAGTTATACTCACGGATAGCTTCTTGAGCGACGACTGGAGCCTCTTGTCGTCGGTGGTGGCGGTCCTGTGCACGACCTTCTTCTTCCTCCTCGCGGTGCCCTTGCCGCCGATGCGCACCTGCGCCTGGAGCTGCTTCAACTTCTCCTGGTTCATCGTGAATTAAAGAGAGGACGACGACTTCGAGATCTCAAGACAGTCACAAAACCTGAGGCAGTGGAATAGGTTACGTAATCGGCCGGGTTGATTGAGTACGTCATCAAGTGCGGCGCGCTTAACAGGAGGAGGAAAATGAGTCTGCAAGTCTATACTTTTGAGCCTCTGTAATGGAAAAGCTTTCCAAATGTGAGGGAAATATGTATGTCGTATGCGCGCTAGGTCGTTCGCCGGGCGGGCCTATTAATAGACGGCCGCAAAAGCGAGATAGAGAGAGCAGCTAGGCCAGCCAGCCGCCCGAAATCACCCAATCTCGCCGGAGGACGGAGCACCAAAAATGATGCTCTAAAGGCCGGATAAAAGGGTGAAGTGGACGAAACCCTACAGACAATGCAATATCCAGCGGCTAAAATGCGAACTATGAGACCTATATAACGTTGAGCCATGTTACATTGTCGGCTAGCGCGATCCCGGCCCCTCCGCTTCGGCGGCTCGATCGGCACGTGGGATCCACGCTCGGCCAAACGACGCAATTGGTACGCAGATTTCGGCTCGATAAATCTAACTGTCGGTTCAATAACTGGTCAATTCTGTCCGCGACACTTTTCTCCACGAATTGAAGTTCCATAGCGGCCGTGGCACTCTATAAATCGTGAAAAATTGTCCTTACCTTGGTCCTTTATTCGGCGACGAAGACCGAGTAGCGTGCTCGAGTGAGAAAAGAAAGAGCGAGCGAGCGATCACTTCAGTTCAGCAGCAGCAGCAACAGAAACAGAGAGAAGGAGGAGGAAGCTCGACAGCGGGGACAGAGAGAAAGCAGAGCAGGTATTTTTTTAACACTCAGTCAACCACTTGTGTATCTTTGTCTAGAGCCCTTTTTAAGCCTTGCGGTAGATGAAATTGCAAAATGTAGCAATGTTAATTGACCAGCATGTATATATAATGAACTTGATGTTTCTGTGCACCCTGGCAGACGAGCGTGATTCACGGACTGGGCTGGGGCTGACGCCAGGGTCGCCTCTTCGAGGACTAGAAAAAAATGAATAAATGAAAAGCATGTTTCTTTCATTAGTAAAATGTAATGTAGAATAATATCTTTGTTTATTGCCCATTGAATTGTCAACGCTGAACTATATGGCCGGGCCGGAGTCGGCTCGGAGTCGGAGAGCACTGGCAGCAGCGGGAGCGAGAATTAGCGAGGGCAAGCATGGCCGCCCGCATTTCATTAGCCGGCAGATGAGATGAGAAGACCGACCGGCGATCTAATTAGCCGGCTGCAAAAAAGGCGTTGCAAATATAATTGAAACTACTATTCTAACTTAAACCTGTAGCTAAATGCGTCAAAATGTCCATAACATTTTTGCAATGAGTCGCGCTCTAGGAAGCGTGAGGCGACGGCTAATTTCCCAGGCAATTCCTGTAGGTGATTATAATTTGCGAACTATAGAAGGGTGACGATTAATATTCGAGACTTGCAACTGCAAGGTAAGTAATGTAACGACGGCTCTCTTTAAAGGCCTTATTCACTGCTTGACTTCTCGTACCCGCTGGATATCGCCGCTGGGCCGTCCGGCCATATCTGCCTCAACTCCCGCTTTTAGCAGTGATGACAGATGAGGAACTTTAACCAAGTGCCAACTCCAGCTTAAAATGTGCCTTTTCAAGCGTCTTTCTCACTACAATGTGCTATTTTCCGACGGCCCTTAATGACAATCGTGAGGGGAATGCGAAATAAGGACGTGTTGCGATGGAAATGGCACGATTTTAACGTATTTCATGTGACATCAGCGCCATCTCCGTTCTACTTTTTCCCGCTGCTTGAAAGACGACGACGAGCGAGCGAGCGACGACTGCGACGAACGACACTCGCGAAAAAGTTTTCAAGCGGCAAACGAAATCCCGATTTTAAATTTTTAATCGCTCCCGTCCTCGTCCCTTCCTCCACGTCCACAATGAGCGCCCCCGAGTCCACTGCTTCGAGCGGTGACGGCGCCGCGAACGCCGCCCCCACAACGACATCATCGCCGAGCAAGAAGGAGTCTGACATGTTGCGCGAGGCCTTCGGCCACTTGGCCGCCGGCAAGAGGAACCTCCTCGTGAGCGACGTCCCCGCCGCCGTCAACTCGTTCGCAGAGAGCTGCAGGATGCTCGGGGAGCACTACGGAGAGACGGCGGCAGAGTGCGGCGAGGCGTTCTACTACTACGGAAGGGCACTCCTAGAGATGGCCAGGATGGAGAACGGCGTATTGGAGAACAAGTTCGGAGGAGGTGAGCAACTAGTATTTCCAAGTTTAGCCACACCTGACTTTGACTTGCCTGAACTGTAATTTACTATATGGTTTGATTGCATCGCAGACATGGACTTTCATGTGTACGTCTAATATTTCAGACGAGTCCAGCGAGAACAGCGCCGCCGAAGAAGATGAGGAAGAGGAGGGAG
>JAAUYK010233294.1_pt1 | contig 11584 bp, 12 predicted proteins | sample 7278021 | NCBI WGS metagenome assembly JAAUYK01 (sample SAMN14350223, study PRJNA611818) | marine sediment metagenome | isolation source: surface marine sediment (1.8m) | place: French Polynesia: Moorea | collected 2018-08
GACAGAGAGGGAGAGGCCGAGAGGGGACCGGCCGCCGCCGGCCCGCCGCCGGCCCTCCGGGCGGCGCGGCCGGGCGCCGGCGCCCGCTACAGCTGAGCTGACACAGAGAGAAAGCTGGGCCGCGGAGGGAAATTTAAGTGCCTCCAGAAAATGATTGACTGCTCTCTTGTTTGAAGAGTAATCCCTTGGATAAATTATAGGCTTCTTAACAGATGTTTAGCCTGTATTGTCTCCAAATTTTGAGCTGAAATTCGGCTTAGTTTGGCCAGTATTCAATTTTTCCTTCCCGCTCCTTTCTCATGGACCATACGATACAAATGTATGGCCATCGTCAAACGTACGTACCACTTTCCAAGGCAGTCGAGGCACCACATCGGTCGGCAGTAGCAGTTGACGCACAGGTCGGGCCTGCCTCCTCCGTCGACCGCGGCGTTGTTGACCGCATCTCTTCCTCCGGAAGGCGCGCACCTCCGGACCAGCTTCACGTTGGCGGTGTTCACCATACACCCGATGCACGACTCCAGCTCTTCGCCCGCCGCGTCCGTCTTCGGGTTCCGCGCCACCTCCTCCCTGAAGACCTCGACGAAGCGCTCGCTCACAGTCTTGTAGATCTGGATGTTGCGAATGTTCTGAATGGGCCCCTGCAGCTTGTCCTGCAGGTTCTGGTACTCGAGCGAGTTCAGCCTGAAGGAGAAGGACTCCGCGTTGGGCCGGGCGTTCCGCACCTCAATGGTGAGAAACTGCGCACCGCCGGCCTCCCCTTCCGTCGAGATGTGGTGGTGCTCGCTGCCGACCAGCCTCAGAGTGACGTCGGACTGGTGGGCGAGGTGAAAGCGCCACGGCCACTGGCCGACTAGCACAATCCAGTTGTCCGTCACGACCACCTTCTCCACGGGGCTCGAGCGAATCAAGAACTTATCAATTCGCCTATCACGAATGGAAAATATTGCTACTATGCCTTAAGTCTTCACCTGGGCTGGGATAGCATGAACTCACCTGAATTCCACGTTAATGTCTGAGGCGACCTGCGCCCAACCTGGCCTCGTCGCCGTCAGGTACGGCCTGAACTTCCTAATGAATGGGTGTGCGGCGTAGTCTCCCGCCTTCCAGTAGCTGGCGAGCGCGTGCACGGAGAGACCGAGGACAACGGAGGCGGCGAGGAGGCCTTGCACGGACGGCCAGTGCTCCAAGAAGGCGCCGATCGACGCGTGGTTGCCGTCGACGTGCGTCGTGAAGTAGGAGAACCCTGCGACGTAGACGGCGGGAATCCAGGCGTGGATCTGCAGCGTCCCGGCCGACCTGATCACGTGGTGCCTGAGGAAGTCGATCTCCTCGAAGGGCAGCACGCGCGTCAGGAGGTTCTCCGGGGAGAGGCCGATGGCGGAGAACTCCCTGAACTGGAAGACGAAGCCCATGGAGAAGAGGAAGTAAAAGAGGGAGAAGAGGATCGTGGCCGGCGCTTCCAGCTGCATCGCGGCGTCGACTCGAGGCCAGCCAGAGAACGGTCAATGTAAGTTTTCTATTACAAATTCACTACGACTATATACTATACTATACTATACGTAAATGTCACTAGATCTAGATGACTATAGGTATTCGTGTGAGTTGTTGTAGACTAGTGACGTAGCTGGGTTGGGTGCTGGGAATTGCCTGGAGCAGCAACGATCGATGCAAAATTCGAGGATAACATAACAGACGGTATATAGTATATACGCCAAGCCAAAATCCATTACCCTATAAATCTGCCTTATTTCGACATGACAGCTTGCATAACTCAAGGTTGGGGCAGGCAGGCCCTCTTAATATCGCGACATTTCCCTCTAACCACCTCGTACGCCTGCTCCCGCTTCAAGTCGTCGTCGATGAGCGCCGACGCCAAGGTTGTGCTGATCGGCGCAGACAAGGAGAAGAAGAGCATGACCTTTGAAGAGCTGAGGAAGATCGCGCAGCAGCAGGACACGAGGATGCTCATCAAAGTCGCGCTGCCCTCCGCAAAGGGGGATATGCTGCCCGCCTTCAAGGTTCGTATACGTGGGAGTACGACGATCCAAATAGTTTTCGACTTTTCGAGTCAATGCACTGTACCTACCTACTATATGTAATAGTTGCTCACTGCCACTGAGCTCGACAACGCCGTGAAAGTGGCTCGCAATTCCGAATCGGGCCGGCGCCTCATCTACGAGCGCGTCGACGTGGAGACCGGCACCGTGGAGGGCAGGGTCAAGGAGAAGCGGCTGACCTTGAAGGCGACCGCCGAAGCCAACGTTGTGGACGTGGCCGCGGCGAACGCCACAAAGTACCTGCGGAAGGGACTCATCGTGAGGATGGCCATCGAGAAGAGCAGCCCCGAGCAGCAGGAGGCCGCGCAGGAGTTGGAGCGCGGCCTAAAACAGCGTTTGGCGGAGGCCATGCAAGATGGGAAGACATCAGACTGGTCGACTCGGCTGCACATAGACCTGAAGAAGGGCGGCGACGGCGGATCGGGCGTCGTGAGAAACTCGGGATACCAAGAGAAGCTTGAACATACTCGGTCCAAGATGGCGAAGCAGGGACGCAAAAGCAGGGAGAAGACGTAGCGGCATGTGTACGTGTATGCAGTTGAATCGCTTACAAGATCCATACAGAGAATGCGCAGTTATATTCGAGGTCTACTGCTCTTCAACGACGGCGCTGTCGTCGGCGGGACCGAGAACGTCCTCGAGCGAGTTCACAAACGTCGCGGCATCTCTTTCGTTGATGAGGATGGCCGCTCTGTTCCCGCGCGAGTCTTGCCAGTCGGCGTAGTTGTACTGCTTTAAGTAGACCAGCTTGCCGTGCGGGTTCTCGGCGAGGTAGGCGTGGTAGAATCGACTCGGGTGGTAGTTGTCGTTCACGAAGAGTTCGGAGGCCGCGTCCCGGTCGGAGGTTGAGGGGAACGTCCTCGTCGTTGCGATCTCGTCCACGCCAGTCTGAACCGTGTTGTTTGCGAGTGTCGCATTGTCGCGCAGGACGGCCCGATACATCTGTAGCTTCTTCAGAATCGCCTGCAATGGAAAATTTCACGACTAGATCGCGTCCAGAGTTTCATGCGTATTTGCGTACAAGTATGTACCTCAGCTGCTGTGCGCTCGATAAACATGGTGCTGGACTTCTGTCGCGACCTCTCCTGAATCTTGACCAGCTCCATGTTGTTCTCGGTGCCTTTCCTGGAGAACATGTAGTGCCTCGAACCGCACTGAACCTTGACTAATTTCTTCTCGATCAGGCTCCCGTAGAGGTCCTGGGCTTGGCAGAAGAGTGCGCCGTTGCTCGAGAAGTGACATCTAAGGAGGGATGACGACGGAATGGAAACAGGAAGCAAGACGATGTTGGGCTGAAAAAAGGAAGTTTTATTCGCATATGCTCTAGCGGCTTTCCTTGTATTAGGTTTTCCTCACCCTTGGCAACGATCTCGTGTGAGACTTTTGTGTGGTGGCTGCCTGCGTCCCTCTGCTTCTGGCGGCGAGGATGGAAAACGCGTTGCGCGCGGTCAGTCGGAGCGAAAACGACATCGTTGTAGGGTACGGGGTCAGTCAGTTCAGACCAGCAATTGGTGCACCTGTACCCAACTATGTAGTATTGGCTAGGAGAAACTATTATATATTAATATGTCGACCCGTTGACTTATCCTTCCTAGCTCTCTTTATAGTACGTATGCTTGTTTTCTAGTCGAAGTGTTTAATTTTCGCGATCACAAGCGACAACATTGCCGGGTCGTGGCGCCGTGCATCACTCGGAGCTCGGAATGACCTACTGTTGTCGCTAAACCTTTCTCATTTTGACGGAGTCGTCGGCTTCCCCATCCAACAATGCATAATTGCATATGGAACAGCCAAGTATATGTACGCGTGTACGAACTTGTGTAGCATCTATAACCTACGTATAATATCTAAAACGTGTTCAGGTTAAATTCTTTGTAAAGAACGTATGCACATTGCTCATTAACTCATCACCTTTTTTGCCATATGTAAACCCAACATTCCTCCGTGCCCCATTCCTATAAAATATATTACATATATCCTGCAATGTGTGGTACGCGTTATACCTTCCTTGATCCGCGCGTGCAGTATTTGGCCGCCAGCAATCGGCGGCCGATCGAGTCTCCCGCAGGCGAAAAGGTCGTGATCTCGACGTGGCGAACTTTTAAACAAGTCTCTCGCTCGGGCCTGCCCGGCTACCGAGTGAATGAACGCTTACGAGTGTGCCCATAGTACGAGCGAGAGTATACCTTAGTATGTCCGGTCGGCCCGTACGTCCATCCATATGGCCATGACAATAGTCTGATGCGCAATATATACTGACTGCCCGTGGCGTCGTGGCCGCTGCATGCCATCCGCGCAGGGAGGTCACCGAGGTTTTCTCAACGAAAAAGTTAAAATTTCCCTACATTGCCTCTGGAAGGTTGGGACTAACTTGATCCGATATCTAATGTAGGAAGCACGTTTTTTGCACCTCTGGAAATTTCCGACTTCGGGATTCGCAGGTCAAGTCAACTCCATAGGCTACGGGGCATTCGGCCATTCGGTGGTCAGTATCGATTTCATCATACACACTCGCTGGCTAGATGCGAGAATACTATATATCTTGCCTCAATCAACTACGTTATGCAGACATTATTCGACAAAGCATAGACGACACCACTACGCGATTAATTAAGGTAAGAACTGGCGGCTAGTTGAATTCATTTTTTCGCTAGCCAGCTTAGCCAGATAAAGCGTATAGCTTTAAGATTTAATGTACTTAAGACATTAAACTATGCATGTTTAGCATAAATAAGTATTAGTAGTCTTGTATCTGATAAATACGTCGCAAAAAGCAATTTGTTCCGCGCTTTTTTCCGCTATCATGCAGCATGGGGCCCTAGAAAGTACGCATAATTAAGGGAGCATTATATTCGATAACGTATGTAATTTAAGTGCAGCCAATGGAACTACTTGACATCTTTAAAAACTCGCTTTTCATGGTCACTACTGTAGGCAAAATTTTGAGCGCTCGCGTAACCGTTGGCGTTGTTGAACGCGCCCGCGTCCCCGAGCCCGACGCGACGGGAGCAACGCTAGCCTAGCCTACTTTTAGCGCAACGAACGAACGAATTTGCCGGGAAAAGTAGACAAGAGCAAGTCAGAACATGCTATTGAACGAGTCTAGGGGTGGGAAGAATGCTGCACTAGAACGCGATTATACGTCGCCAACCTAAAATGAACGAAAAAATATTAATTGAGGCATTTGAGAGGCATTTGGAACATCTAAGATAAGTGCGACACCTGAGACAGGTGCGACAAACCTGATAGGTGACATATCTTAATAGGACGGATGTATTTACGTACAGAATATGTGTAGAAATCCGTGGTAATTACTAATTAAGTACAGTAGGAATAAAACTCGCTTCACGTTAAATTTGGGTTATGCCCATACTGCACTGTGCTTCCCCGCTCACCCTTACTGTCTGTTATCGTTCCCCTTCTCTCCCACCACTAACTTCTCTGGCTGCTTGACAGGTCTACTTTTGCAGCGGGAAATTTATAAAGTACCCCGCCGGCCGCGCGCCGCCTGACAATCATCAGTCATCACGCACACCCACTCTGAACACCGACCCGATCGTCGTCTTCACCGTCACCGACATACACCACCACACCTTCCCGACATCAATCCGTCACCATGGTTCGCGAGACGCTGCACCGCATGTTCGTGTTCAAGCGCGACGGGCGCCAGGAGCCCGTCCACTTCGACAAGATCACGTCCAGGATCCAGAAGCTGTGCTACGGACTCGACATGGACTACATCGACCCGCCCGCGATCACGCTCAAGGTGAGAAAGAAAGTCTAAATTTAACCATGTCCAGGGCTGCATATCGATTCTTAGGTGATTAACGGCCTCTACCCGGGCGTGACCACGGTCGAGTTGGACAACCTCGCCGCCGAGATCGCCGCCACGATGACGACCAAGCACCCCGACTACGCCATCCTCGCCGCCAGGATCGTCGTGGCGAACCTGCACAAGGAGACTAAGAAGGTCTTCTCCGAGGTGATGAAGGACCTCTTCGAGATGAAGTCTGAGAAGACGGGCAAGCCGACGCCGATGATCTCCGAGTTCCACTACAAGATCATCCAGAAGAACGCCGACAGGCTGAACTCTGCCATCATCTACGACAGGGACTTCAACTACCAGTACTTCGGCTTCAAGACGCTGGAGCGCAGCTACCTGCTCAAGATCAACGGCAAGGTTGTGGAGCGCCCGCAGCAGATGCTGATGCGCGTCTCCGTCGGCATCCACGGCGAGGACATTGACGGCGCCATCGAGACGTACAACATGATGTCCGAGAAGCTGTTCACCCACGCCTCGCCGACCATGTTCAACGCGGCGACGCCCCGGCCCCAGCTCTCCTCCTGCTTCCTCCTCACCATGAGCGACGACTCCATCGAGGGGATCTACGACACCCTGAAGCAGACGGCGCTCATCTCGAAGTCCGCCGGCGGCATCGGACTGAACGTGCACTGCATCAGGGCCAAGGGGACCTATATCGCCGGCACGAATGGCGTTTCCAACGGGCTGGTGCCCATGCTGCGCGTGTTCAACAACACTGCCCGCTACGTTGACCAGGGCGGGAACAAGAGGCCCGGCGCGTTCGCCATCTACATCGAGCCGTGGCACAGCGACATCTTCGACTTCCTCGACCTCCGTAAGAATCACGGGAAGGAGGAGCAGCGCGCGAGGGACCTTTTCTACGCCATGTGGATCCCCGATCTGTTCATGAAGCGCGTCGAGCAGAACGGCATGTGGAGCCTCATGTGCCCCCACGAGTGTCCGGGACTCTCAGACTGCTGGGGAGAGAAGTTCGAGGAGCTATACGAGAGGTACGAAATGGACTAAATGGTCAGGTTAACTTCTTTTGTAACTTGATCTTTAACCGCCCCCCCGAACCATATTACATATCGAATAGTTCTTCATAGTTTCATCTACTATTCTCAGGTACGAGGCTGAGGGGCGCTTCAAGAAGCAGGTGAAGGCGCAGCAGGTGTGGTACGCCATCATCGAGTCTCAGATCGAGACTGGCACACCGTACATGCTCTACAAGGACGCCTGCAATGGCAAGAGCAACCAACAGAACTTGGGCACCATCAAGTGCTCCAACCTGTGCACGGAGATCGTAGAGTACAGCGCACCTGATGAGGTGGCCGTGTGCAACCTCGCTTCCATCGCGGTCAACCAGTTCGTCAACCAGGCGGACCGCACCTATGACTTTGCGCGCCTGAAGGAGGTGACGAAGGTCGCCACCAGGAACCTGAACAAGATCATCGACGTGAACTACTACCCCGTTCCGGAGGCTAGGAAGTCGAACATGAGCCACAGGCCGATCGGAATCGGCGTCCAGGGCCTCGCGGACGCGTTCATTCTCATGCGCTACCCATTCGAGAGTGAGGAGGCGTCCAAGCTGAACAAACAGGTGATGATAACTGTTTAACTATCCCGTAGCTTAACCTTTAACCGTTGCGAACCCTATTGCAGATCTTCGAGACAATCTACTACGGTGCTGTCGAGGCCTCCTGCGAGTTGGCCGAGAAATTTGGTCCGTACCAGACGTACGAGGGCTCCCCGGTGTCGAAGGGGCAGCTGCAGTACGACATGTGGAACGTGACCCCCACCGACCTGCACGACTGGGCCGCCCTCAAGGCGAAGGTTGCTGCGCACGGAGTGAGGAACTCGCTGCTGCTGGCCCCGATGCCGACGGCGTCCACAGCGCAGATTCTGGGCAACAACGAGGGCATCGAGGCTTACACGAGTAACATCTACTCGAGGCGTGTCCTCAGCGGAGAGTTCCAGGTAGTTTTATAATTCGGGAGTTGCATGTCCACCGCCCTGATTACACGGCTCCTATTCGTTTGCAGGTCGTGAACCACCACCTGCTGCGCGACCTGACCGAGCTGGAGCTCTGGGACGACGAGATGAAAAACCAGCTGATCGCGCACAACGGGTCGGTCCAGAAGATCGACTCCATCCCGGCGAACATCAAGCAGCTGTACAAGACTGTGTGGGAGATCAGCCAGAAGACGGTGCTCCAGATGGCGGCCGACAGGGGTGCCTTCATCGACCAGAGCCAGTCGCTGAACATCCACATCGCAGACCCGAACTACGGCAAGCTCAGCTCCATGCACTTCTACGGCTGGAAGCTGGGCCTCAAGACCGGAATGTACTACCTGAGGACGAAGGCCGCAGCCAACGCCATCCAGTTCACCGTGGACAAGGCCAAGCTGAAGGAGGCCAGCGCCAACAAGGAGAATGTCGGCAACGGGGGCGAGAAGGAGAAGGGGGCGAAGGAGGTGGCCGAGGTAGAGAAGAACATGGCCACACTCGTCTGCTCCATCAACAACAGGGACGACTGCCTCATGTGCGGATCGTAGATTGTAGCTGCTTTTTATCGCGCATGCGAAACTTACGGTATCTTCAAGCTTCCTTTTCAATACGTACTAAATACCGATAGCTTTGTAAATACATGATATCAGATATTTCTACTGCACTCCACTAATTCTCTTTATTGGAGCCCTTTTTAGACGTCATTCGCCCAATCGATCTAACACACGAACGCGCACGGTCGGTCACTTGGCATCGAACCAAAAGAGGCAGCTAGGCGATTTCCCTAATCGCTTAGGTCTCCCGGCTTCGTATCACGTCCTCTGCTCTGCTCTGCTCTGCTCTGCTCTCCTGACAAGACTACCACCTGCCCACGTACATTGGAAAGGAGGGAGCAGACAGACGGAGCAGTGCCAACAGCTAGCTAGGAGATTGAGCGAGAGCTCTATGATACCCCACGGACTTGGAAACACAGATTTAATTATCTTTAACATACGCATACTATGTACTGGCTGCCTGTTGGTGTGCTCTTCTCTCCCTCATTCAACACCGCATCTGGATTAATATTTGATCTTCGTCGTCGACCGCATCCCAGCTGAGACCCACTAGCTGCGGTGGCGGAGAAGGAAGAGTGAGGCATCAACGGTATGCCATTAGAAGCTTGAAGGAAGCCGGCTTCGATCCCTGACAGTTCATTCATTGTTGTTTCAGCTAATGCTCCACGTATTTGCAGATTTTGGTTCAGCGCCACTCAATCCATCTACAAGTAATGGGCTTGCCAAAAGAGGGGTTGGAACGATAAATTATAGGAGCGGTGAATATCAGAGAACTGGACGGGAAGAAAAAGCAAAACTGTGTAATTCGTGCAACGAACCATTTTGTTGTTCGCCCGCATTTGCGTTCGAACGTACCATCATTGCAGGTTTTCCAGCTATCAGCGGCCAGGGCCAGGTCTTGTTTTTCTCGATCCCGGGGCAAATCAGACGTGTCATTGCCAGCATGCGCCGCTATGCCCCCGACCGACCGACGAACGAACGAACGAACGAAATGAAACGAAATGAATCCACCGTCCATCACACAATTACGGGAGCCCTCCTCGCCAGCTTGCAACAAGAACAACGATATCGAATAATCTAAATCCAGCGTTGCCAATTAAGTGCAGCTGTTTACGGGCAGGTTCGTCAAGCTTGCACTACATGGCTTAAGACCTAACATGACAAACAAACGAAGAATAATGTGAAACCCTGTACCATGGCCGCATATTAGAGCCTGCTTTCACCGCGCGCAGTATTCGATCGTAGAGCACTGCTGCCTGCTGCGCGGGCGCGAACATACGGCCGATGCAAGGTGCCAAAATCAAATTTCCATACCAAGCTGCATGCATGCTTCCGCCTGTTGGATACCAATTCAATTTAATCCTCCATGCGCACACTCAATCGTGCATTCGATCGAGAGCTGAACTGCATTGAGGGCGTACGTTCCGAGCTCAGAGGCAGCGGCTATAATGGCTTAAATGTCAAATGGAGCTAGGTCTGTGGCAATTACCCAGTAAACTTACGACTGTGTAATGATCGTGCTCCACTTGCCATTTTCGATCATGCCGCCATGAAGCGCGCAGACGTACGTCGATTCCATGACTACCGCTATCCTGGCTATAGGCCGCTTCGCTGGGGGCGACTCGGAAAACTTTCACTTCCTGGCTGACATTGAACTTGTACTTTCCCAGCTCGACCAGCTGCTACGGGCCGCGGGTGTCCAGTCAATCATACTTGTGCAAATTGGCGTGATTTATGACGCTACATGGTAAGGTATGTGTGTACGTACTATTATAACTCTGATAGATTAGATTGGCCGGCATGCGTATAAAGTGTGGGTAAGATCGTATTTTCAGACTCGCTTTCCTCATTTGCCTCTTCCGTATTGGAGAAGGGAAACGCAATTTGGCCGAAGCGATGAGGAAGCTGGGAGCGAAATGGGAAGAAGAGAAACAACCAAAATCCGACCGAGTCGAGCTAGAACGGGGCCGCGAAATTTGCATACTCTCTTCCACCACGTCGCGTCGGCTCCCATCTTCTATCTGTCGGACGAACGCGAACGCGAACGGACGGGTAGAGTGACTAATTGCCTTAATAAAGAAAAAATGCCCCGACGCCTCCGCTCTCTCCGTCGCGACGGACCATTTTAAGGGAGAAAGAGAAGGAGAGGAGGGGAAATTTAATGCCCTTTTCCGCGTGCCTGGCGCTCACTTAATTTTCTCAGTTTTCACACGTTCGTTGATTCATTCAGTACGTATAGCCGACGGGTGGCGCACGACGTCTAAAACGAAAACGGTGATTTAAGACGTGCTAAAAGCTGCAGTCGCTTTAAAGCCTCTCTATGGAAAGTAACATTAAGCAAGGATAAGTGGTAAGTGCTGCGAAAACGTCCCTCCAAAGTACAGAGCGTCACACGTTTTTGGAACGATTTTTGCAAAATAAACAGCGACCAAACTAGACAATATTTCGGGCTAAATTTTAGCATGAGTATACATCTAACCTTTCTACATAGGCCTATACTTTTTGTGGTCTCTGGGCTAAGGGTGTTAAGAAACCTGGGTTCCGGATCCGAAGATTCGAAACATTTGCAATATTTTTAGGGAGATAGAAAAGATTCGAATCCCAGTCCAATGTTCCGAAACATAAAAACATTGGAAGAATAGGCTGATTTTTGCTCGGCCTGGCAAAATTTCTACCATAATGTTATTTTCAAGTACAAAATTTCTACAAAAATGTGTCCTAAACTACCAAGCATTCATTATATGACTCTTCCGTGTTCATAAAATCTTCCTTCCAAAGCTTATTTCAAATCACACTACAAGAATTCAGGTTAACTACCAAAGATCCGTAGGATTCGAATCTGGAACCCAAAATTTTCGAGGCCTTCAGAATCGGGTTTCGAATCCTAAAATCCAGGTTTCTTAACACCACTACTGGAAACTGCCGGGGTCGGCGAAAAACAGACGGGTGCGAAGAGGAGGCGCCAGCGGCAAGAAAAAAGCGCGAGTAGTGTGAGCATTTTTTTGCGAAAAACACTCTGAAAGTTTTCCGGCTACCAGTGATGCTTTGCCGCCGCGGCCTCCTCTCCTCCTTCTGGCAGAACAGCAGCTTGTCTGTCTTGTCTGCCCTCTCATCTCGGCCCCTCTTCCAACGCCACCAAAACTTTTCGGACGGCAGCGAGC
>JAAUYK010030527.1_pt1 | contig 11580 bp, 6 predicted proteins | sample 7278021 | NCBI WGS metagenome assembly JAAUYK01 (sample SAMN14350223, study PRJNA611818) | marine sediment metagenome | isolation source: surface marine sediment (1.8m) | place: French Polynesia: Moorea | collected 2018-08
AACCCAATCCCTCCAGCCCATGAATTCCCTCCCCATTTGCCTGGGACCGCCCCCTCCACTGACCTCTTTTAATATTGAGTCAACAGACTCTGAGACTGGCAACAATAATTTCCAACCGAAAACTGTGAAGAGCTGGTACTAAGCGCTGGAAATAGTCCAAGCCCGTGAGGAGAGAGAATTATTTCAGTAGCAAACGGTGCCGACGGACTGACTGCTCGCCCCGAGCTATGGCGAACGAGCCTAGCTGCCTGTCATGCAGACGACGGACGGACGCCTCAACCTTCGAACAGACTAATTATTTTCTCAGCTGCTTACGGAAGAAGCTAGTACATACGTAGGAGAATCGACCGACTATAGATTGCGGTCGCTGCCACTTCCAATACCAATTAAATCGTCCGCACTACCATTGTTGGCTGGTTGCTTCATTTGCTACCGCTTGGCTGCTGACTCAATTTACTCCCGCTCGTGTATACAATTCCCAGACAAAGTAATTAGCCATTAACCCGGCGGCCGGCCAGCTCGATCTTTCCCTTTCCTACTAGCTGCCTGTCCGATTCGATTAGTCCCTCTCCTATACTTTTTAATTAGAGACCGATGTACCGGACAGGTTACGTACACTCCAGTTCCAATTTTCTCCTAGCAGCCCGACTTTATTGCACGACCGAACGAACGAACGAACGATGTTTTACAATACTGCTCCCAGCAGCAGCAATGTGTCCGTGTTCCCGACCGACCGAACGTCCGCGGCGGGTGTTCCCGATGCCATCAGTCCAATAAACGGAGGTAGCTAGCTGTACGTAGTACACGTAATTAATGCGCCCTATCTGGTCGTCCCATCCTCCTATGGCTACTCTTCTCGGTGGGATATCAAAAGAAGAAGGGAGGGAGGGAGAGACGAGGGGAGAAAGCATGTGTGGCTGTCGTCTACGTATACGTATAGTTTATGTTACGTGTACTATGTGTGCTAGCTGCAGTTACGTCGAGTCGGAAATTAACGCCGTTGTTATGCTCGTAACAGCTGCGTTTTCGTAGCAAGCACATAGCTTCCGGCAATGAAGGGCGACCTGCGTACGAGTTGCGTCCTTAGCAATTGTGTCGCCGGATTGATTTCGGTGCCAAGAAATGAATGTTGGTCAAAGGGAACAGATTACTCCTAGTCACGCTCGATCCGCTCCAGGAAAACGATAGTGTCCCCTGTCGGCTGGATTCCGGTAAAGCCCTGGCTGCGGGGGCACGCGATCGCCTAATGGAGAAAACCCGACCTAATTAGCCTAGCTGGCTGGCTTAGTAATCAGGGGGACATTGTCCACTAAGTCCATTAGTTGGAGCTAGCCAGCAGGGAGGGAGGGTATTTCCGGAAATCTCAGATCATTAGCCTGCGCATGATAAGGATACGGAATGAGCCAGAAAGAAAGAAAGATAATTAACTTGTACGACTAATGCAACCTAGGTACATAGATACACTTTTCATCTCCCTCCATACACATTCACCCATTCCGAGCTGCCGCTTCCAATATTCTCAGGCCGGTTGCAATAAAGTCGGGAGGCAGACGCCGATACGTACGCGCGCATAGAGTTTTCCCCGATACGTATAGCTATAGCTGGGCGCATATGCGTATGTGTGCCGTTCACACCGCACGATGGTTTCACATGGACAAATACGTAGACTTTATGTACCTTTAGGAAGATGTTATGTCCGGTATGTCAAATTTAAATTTCAAGTTATTATCTGAAGCCACTGTGCGACAATCATACACAATGCGCCTCCGGCCGACGTGCATCGGCCCGCTCACATCTCTCGCCTAGCTCCCTCCTTCCCTAGCTCTTTCTTTCTTCCTCTACTAATGGAATAATCATGTTAATTGCTGCCAAGTCAGTCGGTCGGTCGGTCGGTATATATGTGAGCGAGTGAGAGAACGTACGGATAGACCCATTTCCGTTCCTCCACGTAGCTAGGCTCCTGCTTTCATCTGCCAATATGAGTGAAAGGAAGGGAGAACGGCCGCCCGGTCTACCAATTAAGAGAAAGGGCGATATCAATAACGCTCTCTCGGTCGGGCCGAACCGACAGATGATACGGAGACCCAAGGTAATGATCCCTGCTTCCTTCTTCTCCCGAGCGTCCAGCTGCTGCTCCAGCGAACGAAAATGAATTCAATCGATTGGAAATTTTTCAGCCCCGGCCGGCCGGCTCCTCCAAGAAGCCGCCAATATCGCTCTTGCTAAAGATTTCAGAGGTGACAAACTTGGCTTTGATAATATTGCAGAGGTATTATACTATGTACGTATATCCAGGTTGCTTTTCCGTGTATATTCTTTTTTTTCCTGTCCGTTCCTTATCTGGACGCCGCTGGCTGCCTGTCCAACTGCCTAGCTGCCCGCCCGCCCGCTCACTCATTAGTTATCCCGGCTTAAGGAAGAATTCCGCTTCACTGGTCCTAAATACAAGAGAGCCGCCGCCTGCCTACCCCAAGCCGACAGACGCCGGCCAGCAGTTGGAGCTGCAGCTTTTGAGGAATTTTTCGAATTGTACGCTTTAGCTGGCCGCCAGAGTGTTGTTAATGCTTGTTATATACTGCGAGCCGAGTTCATAACGAGTAGCGTTCGTTCGCGCACTTCATTCAGCCTGGTCGCCCAAACACAAAACCGACCGGACTTCGTTAGCAGAAAGAGAGAGAGAGAGAGACTCAAGTATGGAGTGCTCGATAATAATGGGAGGACGAATACTGCGCGTTCAATAAGACCATTCGCCTAATGGGCGAGGTATGCAGTAAGATCTGCAGCTAGACAATGCAATACGATATATGCATGCCGGCCAAACCAAACTGAAACAGGAGAATGAGAGATGGACCCCGGACGGAGACGATGACGAGTCTTATTTTCATCCGCCGCCGGCGACACAACGCATGCGTGGGGATTCTTTAAAACCCGCTCTGAACGTCTACATTCGGCAGGATCAGAGTTCACATCCAGATGGGCAGCATGCAATTAAGAAACCGGCAAGTTGGTAGGAGCAAAAACGACGCGGCCGGCCGGTCGATCGCAGCCCGCAATTAGCCTCACTCAGCGATCCGCGGCCGGCCGGCCGGCTTGATATCCGCCTTCATGCCAGGCAACAATTAAGCAGAATGATTAAGTGCCGCTCTGAATTAGTCAAACATAAGCCGCCTGCCCGCTGCGCAGCGAGCGCATGTCTCACTCCTTCCCCCGAGGCGACGGACGGACGGACGGGATCCAAGAGACGGCCGGTACCGACCGATGACTAGGCGCGCAATTAAAGCGCATGCAAACCCTTCACAGACACATAAAACGCGTTCGGTATCATGTTTCACAGTACGTACATGTCAACCCTAAATGTGCACTCATAGCCCACGTTATGATCAACGCCCCATCTTCTATGAGCGAGCGAGCTGATGAAGTGTACGCCGCCCTGGATCTCGAGAGAGATAGAGAGAGGGAAGGAGGAATTTCGAATGATTGCAGAGCACGTATCGAGCAAGTCGGTCCGGCCGGTCGGTCAGGCCAGCACGAGAGATATGGGAGATCATTTCAAGCAGTATAATGACCGTACGGACCGGGCCGGGGCAGATTTACGTCGTGCTAAATGCGCAGTTGCTGATGAGCTAGCTGCCTCGTATACTCTCGTACAGGTGGTTTCGACGTGATACACGCACAATTAGAACGTTTGTTAGGCGCTTATTTTGGTCCAGAACTGCATTGGCTCTATCGACTCACGACTGCACGTTTGCTGGCGGCCGATCGATCTTTTTGTAATCAAGAAAATATTTTTCCCCTCCTTCTAATGATCCTCGCATTCATTTGGACGCATAGTTCGCTCTCCCTCTCTCTCCATGCGGGCGGCGGTGCACTGACCGACCGACGGCCGGTGCCATAGCGTACGCTCGCTCTCCCATTGTCACTTGATCAACGTTGGGCTCGATCCCTAGCTTCGCATCGGGTCCCTTCTCAAGGAATGCGCGATCGAACAGTGTGCAATTGCCGGCAGGTTCTCTGATCGAGCGATTTCTGGCAGCAGCTTAATTAGTGTCACCGCCGCGCAAACGGCAATTCATCAATCCGGCCTCGTTTCGAAAGACGGACAAACCGATACGGCCTCGGTATGCCCCGATAGGTCGATAAATATTTTAGCGCATACTGCGGACGATTCCTGCTGTACTTAGAGCTCATAGTCATTAACTCACAGCCGGTCGTCTAACCATTGAGCAGTCTCCCTTTCTCTGGAAAATGACATTCCGGCGGCGACAATGCAGTTGGACTGCGCAATGCGATCGGGTGAGTACAAGTCAAACGGTCCACCCTCGGACAAACACTCATTGCCATGGGAAAGGTGCTCGCTAGCTGCCAAGTGCTTGTCGGTCGGTCGGTCGGTCCGTTCGGAGAGGGGAGAAGGAATCAATTAATGCTGCCCCTGTGCGTCCGGCCCGACCCTCCGCCCATCGCCCGATCCAGCTAGCAAGGTCCGAACTCGAAGTTCGTTCCTCCCACCCATCTATCAATTAATGCCCGGTCCGTGTCAACAGTTAGGGACTGGGCTTTTTACACGTGCCCAAAGAGAGATCGAGTGGAGAGAGGAGAGCTAGAGCGGCAATTAGAACGCGGCCATTAATTTCGGAGGCGGCGGACGACGGCACGGGCAAAGGCATGGATCGGGCGGAGAATTCCTGCGTGTCAGGGTCGTTATAAGGCGACACACTACTATATACCCGGAAAACATTTCACAATTTGTGAGACAGATGTCCACATTGCGATATTCATCACGTGTTCTCCTTTATAACTACACACATTCTGTCACTTCTGCCTAATTCCTCGCAGCAGATGCATTTTTCCTTTTACTCGTACAGCTAGATAGTGAATGAGCCGCCCAACTGTGTTCCTTATTATTCCCGGGAATCTTAATTCTTCTTCCTAGCTCGCTCGCTCGCTCGTTTCGCCCACCCCGAGCCGGCCGAGCCGAGTCGACGCACGCACGCATGTGGCATGCATGATGATGGCCGGAATTCTGGACAGTTCGGACGGAAGAGAGGAGAGAGTGCGAGGAGGGAGGGAGGGAGAGACCGTTAGATAATGGACAAATGGCAGGTTCCTCGAACAACACCTTTTCATCTCTGGCTCGCCCGAACGAACGAACGAACGGAGGTTCGGCGCTTGGGTTTAGGGCATTTCATTCAACGCTTTCCCGCCTGCCCGGCCTGCCTAGCTGCCAGATTATGTTGACAGAAGAAATAGTTTCCCTCGCTGCAGTAATGCACCATCGTAAGCTAGCGAGCTGCTAATGGCCAGAAAAGAAAGTTTTTTTGACGGAACGTGAAAAAGGCAGTCCTATATCCAGCCCGGCGCATTAAATTTTGAGCTTGGGCGGACTCGACCGGCGGACATCGTCATTACTCGATAGAACGCTCTAAACACTAATTTGGTGCGCCGGAGAAAAATTGGAGGCGGGAGAGAGGGAGAGAGAGAGGAGGGAGAAGAATGTCTACTTAATATGCCTGCCTTCCTGGCTGCGCGACTCTTGAACTGATGGGAAGAGGGAGGGAGAGAAGAAGAGAATCAGAGAGGAGGGGAAACTTTGTTCGTTGGATTCGATGAGTTGACACTTTTTTCCCCCGGCTCCATCTAAACAAGTCGTCAGCCAGATATAACGGAATTCACGCGCAGAGCTTTACGTACGTACACAGCAAACATTATCTGTTTTACAGGCGGCGTTTAAGTCTGCGATCGAAGCCCACAGGCAGCTAGCCAGACATCACAGGAAGCGAAGACAATTATCATCGAAATGATCTCTCATTTCGCCTTGGCCGTGCAGACAGACAGAAGGAGAGCTTGCTAGACTGACTGACAGACAGACAGACAACAGCTCTTGCCCGGCCGATCCTATAATCAATGATTGAGAGCAGACAGCGGCTTCGGCGGAGTAATTTGCTCTCACACAACACAACAGTATCTCTGGCTTTATAATCACCCGATCGAGGAAGGCGCGGCTTGAATCTTCTCGACGGTGTGCGTATATAACCCGACCGACCGACCGACTGTATCTCTCGTGTTAACGAGGCGCGAAATTCCGATGGTATCGCCGCAGCTAGCCGGCAGATTGGCGTGTGCGTTATCAGAAACAGCCTCTCTCTCGCCGCCTCGCCGATGCTTATATAAGTTATCTGGCGGCTCGCCGGCATAATTAACATTGATCTCGGCCGTTCTATACCTGTTGCCAACTAGTCTGAAAAGTCTGGCAGATATCGAGCTTGGAGCTCGGCAGTCGAGACAATTACAGCTGCAGACGGTTGAAATTATCGTGTGTACTCCAGCCGGCCGGGGAGTCATTGAGCTTTTGCTTTTCGATCCCTCCTCTCTCCCTCCTCCTCCCTCTTGGCTGAGGGCTATATCGTCATTAAGCCGAGAGCGAGAGCTGTCGAAATCGTTGATTTGGCGACTGTTTCCTGTCGCAGTCTTTTGATCGGCTGGAAACACACTGCCGCCACTTCCAGACCAAATGATACCTAATTAAAGACGAGTGCGGCGCATCCGCTGCTGCTGCTGCTGTTGGCAACCTGGCTTCTCCGCTCTGGTTCTCCTTCCTTCCCACATATACTTCAGCCAAAGTGAAGTTGCTGTTGCTGTCAATAAAATTTACACGATTCGTCTTTCTTCGGCGGCAATTGTTTTTCCGGCTTGGCTTGACTTTTGATCGCGTTCAAAGTCGGCCGGCCGGCCAACCGGACTGATTCGTGCACGCTTGGAACGTTGCTCTCGCCCTCCTTTCTCTATCTCTCTTCTCTTCCCTCTCCTCTTCCAGCTTTGATTGCATTCTAATAGCACGGTTCCACATCACCTTTGGCAGTGTTTCGTCTTCGATAGCTCAACCGGTCAGGAAAGACAGGTTTAATAGTGTTCTTGTCCCTTGTATATGTAACTGTTTCTGATTTAGTGAGAGGCAATTGTTCAGTTTCGAATTGTTATTAATTCAGTTAGGTTATACAAGCGCCCTGATCAATCCCATTTCGAAGGAGGCCCATCACGATAAGAGGACTCGGGTTCATTGTAGGGCAATACGTTAGAAATTAAGAAGGAATTTTGCCTTCAAGAGTTCTTCTTAATAGAAATAGCACACGCAACATTGAATACAACAAGTTGACATTTCTAGCATTCGAATTATAGCCCCCTGGAAATCTGCCTCCTCTGGCCGGCCGGCCAACCCCGCATTACGTTCTCAAACATTCCATTGCTAATTATATGTCAGCCCGACCGACGGACGGACTCTCGTCCGGCCGTTGCCTGATCTTCCTTCCTAGCTCCTTCTCGTCTTCTTCTTCGCTGGACACCGAAGACGGATCCGACAAAGTATGCAAGCTCATGTCGGAGTGCTTTAAATACCAGGAGCAATATCGTACGGCGATGCAAATGCCCTGCTCAGGGATTTTGCATAAAGTCGTTTTAGAAACTGGGCGCATTTCATTTCCACATCTGCAGCTATGCGGCGCAGCGGCGGCATGCACACAGGCAGCGTTCGTTCGGGTCAATGAGGTTGACCAGGTTTTTTCTTCTTTCCGAATAGTAAATGAGCTGACAGACAGACGGGCAGCCGGGCACGCCGGCAGGTCTCATCTGGCATTAGTTAATCCCTGCTTGCCCCCCGATCGTCCGTCCGTTCCTCCTTTCTAACTGCCCACAGAAAGACTAACGGGCTATATGGGCAACAGCTTTGAAAGAGGGAGGAAGGCAGATGGGATCGGTTGGACTAGGTGTGAGCGCCCCTTTATCTTCTGGCTGCTCGCTTGTTGTCTTTGTGACCGACGCGGCGGCCGGCGGCGGCATCATTTGGGCTTGGGAAAGAGAAATCCCGCCTCGCTCATGCAGTTCGCTTTCCAATTGGGCGATTACCATTTCTGCTGCTGCTGCTTCCTGCTCCCGTCGCTTATTTTCACTCATTCAGCCGTGTCGCATATATTCGTCCCCGTCCGCCGCGCCGTCCCCGCCTTTGTGTTGCTGGCTGCTCAGCCGGCCGAAATCACCAAATCAGGCGGGGCCAAGCAAGCCGAATGTGAGAGAGACCGACCGATTTCCAATACATGCTCCATATATTGGAGCTTGCTAGTAGGGACACACAGAGAGAGATTCCCACGTCTGAACCAACTGTAGCTCGCTTTGTTCTCTCTCGCTACGTGCAGGTGTCACTGAAATGTCCGACCCATTGGGGACCTGCATGAACTGCGTAATTAGGAGAAGGTGAAGAATAAGGAGTCGTAAATCTACGTACGTAATTGCAGCCGTATAAAAATCTTATGCCTCTGACTGATCATGGTACTGCCTCTTCCCACGCTAACAAACGTCAATGTCGTCTCATTTCTCCGAATGCAAAAAGGAGAAATAGGCGCGGGCAAAAAAGGAGAGAGAGCGAAGGCATTGTTACGCCCCACCCGATTCGTTTCTCTCGTTATTCCGTGATCGCCGTAATGACTATTTCGGAATAATTCCTCCTCCGCGTACCTACCTAGCTAGCTGCCAGCCTTCCTTTTTCTCCGCTCACATGTTCACAGTTCATTAGCCGCACTAAGAAGCTTTTACTATTGGCATTACCTGGCCGCCGCGGACGCCGTGCTGCCCTTAGTCGTTGCATGGCTAGAGTAGCTAGCGGCTGGGGATAACTAATCCCTTGATTAGTGCACATTATTATGTGTCGCCGTCGGTCGGTCGGTCGAACCATACAGTCGACTGGCTCGCCTGTCGTCTTAGTTCTCCGACCGAGAGAGCACAAGCATTAAGAGGCACGGACAAATATCTAGGAACAGTGTTTGCAACACATACGTAGATGTAGAATAGATATGTTTTATTGATGAAAATTGTCAACTACTCGCAATTAATTAACACAATAACGGCAACACAAAACGCGCACACACCTAACAGCACGGCACGAAAAGGCAACCGCGGCACGTAGGTCAACTACCTACCAGTAGTACCAACCAATTGTAATGGAAGGCTGCCAACTCGATCTCGAATACCTATTTCGTCGCGCATATACGTTCAATTGAACCGCCAAGATTGGAAGCTAGAGTCGTGCGTACGTGCTGTAGGATTGATGGCTAGCTAGGCGCCAATTCTGAACGCCATGTTAATTGCGCTCGGGCCGCGTGCGAGTGTGTGCGCTGCCGGCCGGACGCTAGCTCACGTAATGTAAGCAAACGTGGAGAGAGCGAGCGAGCGAGGCAATAGCTTTAGCCACTTTCAGCCGGGCTGGTTCGTATCCCTCAAAATGCCCCAAGATCTAGAGAGCGCCGGCCGCAGCCAGAGACCGCAGTCGGCGGTGGTTCGGGAACGCGTTCAAGAAACCGCGACCGACCGGCCGGCGGACTATTGACAATGTTGACATAGGCCACCCGCGGACGGGCGGCCCTCCTACGTGTCGCCCCTGTCGTCTAATTGTCTCTCAAATGAACGCCCTAATGAACCGACCTTATATTACACGTTTGGTTTGCCCGCTGTGAGTGGAGGGAGAGAGGGGAGGGAGGGGAGAGAGGGAAGAGCACGATGAGAGAGAGAGGAGGCGACCCCCTGGAAGGCAGCTCCGATCCATAGTGTTTCCCAATGAGGGATTTAGACAAGTAAAATTTTTCTTCATATGCAACTGTATATGTTGGCAACACCCGATTTCTGTATTGTACATATCGGAAGTTGGGCGGCCGGTTCGTTGTTCCCTAGCTGGTTGCATATAGGGAGAGAATGAGAGAGAGAGAGAGAGGGCTGTTGTCTCCCCCGGCGAGCGTCGGCGTCGCTATTGTATGACAAAACAAACGACGCGAAGAAGAACAAGACAATGTCATGAATGAGCGAAGGTGGGAGAGAGATAGACGAGGCTGGGGAGCGAACGGATGGTATGAAGAAGAAGGAGCTTCAGCATAAAATTCTGTTCCCTATTTGCATTGCGACAACAGCCAGGCGTCAAGGTGACTTTAGTCATTCATTAGCCGGTTGGGAATTCACCAATTAGCGCTTAATATCGCACTTCCTCGAATCCGAGGCGGTTGCTTTGCAATTCGTAGAAGTGTCATTGCACCCTATGTTAATTACAACAATCGAGACACATTGCTCGAATGTACGTCGCAGAATAATCGGCATAGAATGTAGGTAAAGCTCTACAACCTTTTATAATCGTCTACCCTATGTCGCCAACGCGTGTGTGCCTTTGCAATTAGCAGTGTTGCTCAATCCGGCCCCGAGCCCGCCCGGCGCCGCCTCAGTTTATAGTCTGACAAGAGGAATGTTAATGCACGCGGCGGCGCCTGGCTCTTAGATTTCCTCTCTCGCTCGTTCTCCAAAAGTGGTGGCAAACAGTTCCACACGTACGGTAGCACCAAGCAAGTATCGGATATCCCGCCGCCGGTGTCCGCCCCGCCCGCCTTCCTTCCTTCCTTCCTACCTGCCGGCCGGTGGCCAACTCAAACAACGGGGTAATTAATTGGCCGCGACTTCCGTCTCAAATTCTCCGGAATTCTAGCATAAAAGCGAAAAGTGGCGAAAAGTACGCGCATGCACATTTGGCCAATGCTCATTTGAGTCGCATCGAAATGACCTGGCAACCGGTTTGGTCATCTTCTGTCCTGCGTGCGTGATCATCGAGCTAATGATTTGCCGCCCGCTGTTTGATTGTCGTCCGAGAGGAGCGTTCGTACGTAACTCTCATTGCAAAGTAACAGACAGATCGCTTTGCTATAGTATAGCCGGTAAATGGTGGAGAGATATACGTGCAGCAGTAATCGAGCATTACGTACGGCAGCATCGAGGAGGAGAGGAGAAAAACAAGTTTAATTCTATGGCTTCGTACGTTCGTTCTGCGAGCGAGCGAACGAGCGATTGTAGCCGAGCGAGCAGTGCTGATTATCATTCTCTCTCCTCTCTCTCTCTCTCTCTCCTTCTTCCCTCAGTCATCATCGTCATTACGGGATGATGCTGGCGGAGCGGCCAGGGGTGTCGCATGTTGAAGCATTTTGAGCAAGCATGTTCCGAAGAAGACGCTCCAAGTCTGCGGTGAATGGCCTCCCTACTCCCAATACCGAGAAAGGATGGCTTGTGACGAGCGAGCGAGCGAGCGAGGCGACGACTGATGAGGAACAGCCACGATAATTACTGCCGCTGCTGCGGAGCCGATGCTGCTGCTGCATGGTGCGAGATAGCGAGCCCGGTCGGTCGGCAGACGCGACATTCTTGCGGTGTGACATCATTTCGTATCCGCATGCATAATCAACGCCATCAAGCCTTTGGGGAATCGGACGGACGGACGGACGGAAGGCGATGGGGGCATCGTTAGCGCCAGATAGAAGAATGAATGTCTTTTGCGGCTATAGCTCTATGTGGCTGAGGCAAAAACAACACGGGCGGAGAGAGCTATACGTGCATTGGATGCTGTAGCCCAAACGGACGCGACGGACGCGGCAATAATCCCGCCCGAACCAAACTAAACGGCTGTCCAAACTTGCCACACAGGAAATGCTCACCTCCTCCTGCAAATCAGGGGGAATACTACAGTATGTATGCGTAGGAATCCCTTGCCCATATTTCAATGCTTATAGC
>JAAUYK010064784.1_pt1 | contig 11576 bp, 11 predicted proteins | sample 7278021 | NCBI WGS metagenome assembly JAAUYK01 (sample SAMN14350223, study PRJNA611818) | marine sediment metagenome | isolation source: surface marine sediment (1.8m) | place: French Polynesia: Moorea | collected 2018-08
GGGGCAGACAGACACAGAACAGACAGCACGAAGGCTTCTGGAGAAAAGCTGTGCCGCACATATAGCAGGCAGCACACTAGGCCCAAAAGGCGACGGTGGGGACGGGGCAGGCAGACACGGAACAGACAAAAAAGGAACCCATACCTAAATTGCACCCAGGCATGCAATGGACCCTGATTGAAATCAAATTTGGGCCCGTTACGAGACACACATTGCACATACAAGATTAAAAATACATTTAGCTCGTACGGTGTACAAAACAAGGAATGCACATATAGGAAATTATTCGTGTACATACTTTCTCAGAATTTCGTAACCCCGTATGATGCGCACTTTGTGTGCAATAAAAAAATCTGCTTTGTACACGGAAAGAACATAGATCGGACTCAGTATGCATCACTCGAGTACTCGAGCACATCCTCCTCAGAGCCATGTTGCTCATAATCATCGTCATCGTCTTCGTCCAGTTTCCGTCCTGCTTCCTGTTGCTTGCGTAGATATGCCTGAACAGAGGCACGAGCACGAATCCGTTCTTCAGTTTCTCCATAATCGTCGTCCTCCAGCTCATTGTCCACCTGAGGTGCACCAGGTGTGCGCACCCTTTTTGGCTTTGAGAAGCCAATGGCGCTGTCAGACCCTTCACTGTCTGAGGCTTGTTCTACTGAACGCTTCTTTGATGAGGACAAAGAAAGGACAGGACTCTTCTTCGGCACACTGGGTGTTTTAGACGCGCTTGACACTGACAATGTTGCTTTGGGCATTTCTTGTTCAATTGCCTCGTCGGACTTTCTTTTCCCTGTGTTCGTGCTGCTAAACCGCTTCATCAGCTTCTTCAGGAAGTCTCTGAAGGAGGCCTTGTTCTTGGCCAATACAGGCTTGGCCACTTCCAGAAGAACCTCTTGGATCACGAGCGGGACACGGACCTTCTTCGAGCGCCAATTCTTCTTCGAGTCCCACGTCAGCTTGTCTCCGTACATCTCCTTGGTCAGGAATGCGCCAAGCAGGTCCGTTGGGTAGGCCCCTGTGTTCTGAATGTCGTACTCGACCCTCGTCAGACTGAAATCAGACATAGAAAGAGCAAGTGTCCAGAACTGTACAATAAATATACTTATCTTACACTGAAATGAGGTTGTTGAAGTTGCCCTGCTCTGCATACTCCAGTAGGTCGGGGACAGTCTTGATCGGAAACGACCTGTTGCAGGTTGCGGCCTCTCGGACAAAATGGGCTTGCATAGCACGCTGGCTCTCTTCAAGATAGGCCAACCTTTCGTCTTGCTTGGACATGTAGCGGACCAGGGTTTCCACATTGTCCCGACAGTTCTTGGTCATGGAGAGCAGTTTGCCTGAATAGGAATAGGACAATGTAAAAAACATGTATTGCACATCTAGCTACTAGATTTTACCTATAGTTTTCATGCCCTTGGATAGCTCGTTAGACAACTCGTCATCGGAGGAGATTCGAGAGTGGACACCCAGAGACATGGAGGAGGCGCGGGAACCCTTTTCGTCACTTGAATGTCTTGCAACATGTCCGGCTGGTGGCATGGGTAGTTCGGGATCACCGTTGTCCAATGTAGGCTGCGTAGCTGCATGCTCCCGTTCTTCTTCTTCACGTGTGCGTATGTTGTGTTCTTCTTCCGTGACCATCAACTGACTGTCGTTGATGTCGGACGCCTCATCGAACTCATTGTCCAAACCACGTTTGTTGTCGCCCACCGTCTTCTCCACCTCGTGGTTGTCATCTTGTTTGGGGGCACCGCGAGCGCCCTGTAAAGGAAAGAACAAAGTCATAATCCTGAAGACAAAGAAGGGACAATTTGTACTACCTTGTCCCCTTCCCTGTCTGAGCTCGACCAGTTCGCGCCAATAGCTCCACGCCCTTCCTTCGCGAATGTCCCCAACTTGACATAGTCCTTGCCGTGAATGAGATGGCCAGGCCACGACCTGATGAAGAGTCTCGCCTTGTCCAATGTGGAGCCGGATTCGGTCTCGTTGACGTTCTCGAAGTCTTCTTTCAGTCGAGCGGCCACCACACGCAGACGGGAGGCGGGAACACCTGAATGAAACGTAATGTCCAAAATATGTCTGATTTACACGCACTTCATACTTACGGGAATCAACTTTCGTAAGGACCATGTGGTGGTGTGGAGGAGACCAGATGTTCAAGAGTCGTTTCGACTCCCGGTTTCGTAGGCGGAAGATGTCCACGTTCAGTTCCTGGTCGGTGATGCCGCTCTCAGCTGTCTGGGCTCTAGTCAGACTGTAGATGAACCCGTAGTCCGGCGTGGGCGAGAAGTCGAACACGATGACCCTGTCGTAGACGACTTTCTTCTTAGAGTCTTTGTCCACTGGAGGCTTGCCGGGAGTCAGCTTGGGGTTGGGCTTGATGGCAGGGAACTGCCCCATGCGACGTCTGTTGTTGGCCTTGTTCATGGTGATCGAACAGAACAGGATGTGCACAAGAGTCTTAAGAAAGGCCAAAGGCCATTAGAGAGGCCTTCACTGTCCTAAGGCCACGAAAATCACAAATTTTGTCCAGAGCGTTTTCACTCACTTCCTTCTTCAATGCAAAGTGTTTCAAACTGAATTAACTGAACTGAGTCAACTGACTCTGCCCACTGCCCAGTACCCAAGCCACCAGCCAAGCCACTGAGCAGCAGGGGGGCAAGGCAGGCTTGGCAGGCCGGGCAGTAATAGAGTTTGAAGCTGCTGCTACTCTTGAATGGCAGTAATCAGCTGCACATTGGCCTGAGACAGAAACTGGGCACTGCGTTCATAAGGGGTGTTAAGCGAGAAAAAACCTGTGTATTGTGCGTCTCAAAATGTTTCCCAAAAGAAGACATCGAATGGACTTCAAGAACTTCCTAAAGAAACGAAAATATGAAGAGCCTGCGCCTGTTTCTGACCCATCGTCTGAGACCGGCCCTCGGGGCACTCACACATTGGACAGGGGACAAGAGACACACACGAATGCTGCTGGGCCATCGGGTATTAGTGATTCGGCACACACACAAGCTGGTCTCCCCGAACGTAGTGTATCTGATGCAAAGAGGACGAGAATGCCAGTGAAACGTCGCCTCGTAGACGAAGAACATAGAACAGACAGGAGAGCAGGCGAACCAAGTTCTTTTGAGGAGATAAAGGACAGTGATGAGCCCGGTCTGTCTGAATATGCCCTACTGCCTCCTCCTAGCAGAGAACAGTCATCAGACATAAGTAGCCCAATCAGGCCTTCACAATGCAGACGGGTAAACGAAGCTTACTCCCCTATAGCCTACATTCCCATGTCTGACTTGTCTTCTGAAAGTAGTGCAAGTAGTGTTCCCAAGGAGCCTGAAGAAGACATGCCCAAGAAAGCCAAAATAAAGACAATGGTGGAGTTTGGAGAGTTCCTCTCGACTATGCAAGCTAGAAGAAAGATATCAAAAAGTGCATTGTCGGACATACTTCAGACACTGTATGAAAATCAGGAGACACTGGGACCCGACTTAGCATCTGCAAAGCATGCCACATTTAGGACAGTCAGGAACAGGCAGCTGGCCAATTTGCCGAAAGTTAAGATGACTGTTTGTGTCGAAGAAGAAGGAAGCTCTGAGTGGTTGTTCTACGAAAACTGCACAAGTCTACCAGTGAAACAGATAAGGGACAAAAAGCAGACAATTGTGTACGTGCTGAACTACTTAGACCTGAGAGATGTGGTGCAGCTGCACGAAAAAATCCACGAACTGTCCGATACAAGTCAGATAATAGACTTCAGTGTTGACGGAGTCCCTGAAACGAAGAGCGGCGGAATTTCGTTTGACATCCTTTCCATCCAGTTTCATGGCTGTCGAAATGTCTACACACTGGCCATACTGGAACCTACAAAGAAAGGTGTGAAGATCGATGATGACATTGTATTAATGCCCTTACTAAGTGAGATTGAGGAGAGCGGTCTGTCTGTCCGCTGGTTCATCGGTGATGCCCCCAAAAGGTGCAAAGTGCGTGGACACCTGCAGCACAATGCACGCTTTTCGTGCCCATATTGTCTCGCTGAACAAGTGTACGAAGGACGTAACCACTTTTACCCCCTCAGTTCTCTTAATGCGCCAGAACGAACATTGGACTTCGTCAACAAACAAGTTTCAGACATCGAGAAGAATCCTCAACGACGAAAGCGAGACAAAGACAAGTTTAAGGGTGTGGCGAGGCGCAGTCCACTTGCTGTCTTGCCTGGTTTCAACATCATAGACGATATCCCTGCTGAGAAGATGCATTTGATCGACCTCGGAGTAGTACGACGCATGATTGCCCTCACCTACAAGATTAAAGGACACACAGAAGACGTCGGGTTTGTTCAGACACCTGTGAAACAACTATCGGACAAATACGTGCAGCAAAAGGTGGTTAGCGAGTGTAGTAGGAGAACACGACCCATCGACTTCGGAAACTTCAAAGCGGAGGAGTGGAGGTACATGTACCTGGCATTCTGGACGCTGCTGTTCGATACATGTCCACGAGAAACGCGCTTCATCTGGAACCTGACAGTCTACATTCTGCGTGCTCTAATGCTGCCTGATGAGTACTACACATCTGTACAAGGAACCATTCAAGGTCTTCTGAGGAGGTGGTACAAGGCGTTTGTGAGTGCCTACGGAGAGCACAACTGTTCGTATAATGTCCATGTCTTTTCACACCTCTATCGCATAAGAGAGCTGGCCCTCCTCACAGACACATCTGCGACAAAGTTTGAGGACAATTTCGCAATCCTTAAACAGTGCTTTCATGGGGGAAGCTGCTCAACAGGACTCCAAGCTTTACAAAATGCCGCGATATGTGTCGGGACAGGATCTGGACATGTGTGCGAAAAAAGCATCAAACTGTCCCCTCTCCGAAATACAAGCAAAGTAGATGACACACTTGTGTTCACTCGGGCTCGAAAGGTCTTCAAACTGCTCAAGCCAGTATCATCAGACTTATATGAAGGTCAAGAAATTGCCGTGGAAGAAGGACTGGACTTCAACGGACTCGATTTCAACGACGTGCTTTGCTTCGAGATCACACGAGGTGTGGACAATGTGCCTTTAAGAACGATTAAAAAGACAGACATTGTGGGAAAATGCATTAAAGTTGGAAACAAACTGTCTGTGATCACAAAAAACATGCTCCTTGAGTGAAGACACAAAACGGACATTTTGCACACGAAACGTACATCGCTCCTTGTTGAGTGAAGACACAAAACGGACAGTTTGCCCACGTAACGGACATCGCTCCGTGAGTTCTTGTACTTTGCTCTCCTCTAGCTCTGCTACTGCCTTCAGCTGATGTCGCACTCACTAGCCTCATAGGAGCAACAGCTGAAAAAGCCCTCACTCAAACGTTTCACTCCCAGTGCGCCACCCGTGTGTCTAGTTCATCGGACACAAATTGGAATCCAGCGTGAGCATCCTGAACAGTTCCTTCAAAATCATGGACTCCGAGGAGGCCGAGGACACCGGCCAGACACCCGGGACATCCAAAGGCACAGTGGACACAGATACCAAGCACATGTTGGTGAATTTGCTGGCGTCTCTCCAAAGGGCGCAGAAAGAGAAGGGCGTCATGCACGAGAAGTACACTAAGGCGTTGAAGAAGGGCGTTGCTGCTGACGACGACGACTACATCGCGTGCCTGAATCATGCCAAGAAGAAGTTTGACGCAAACCCGACACTGCAGGTGAAGAATCGGCTTCTAAAGATCATCGGCGATGCCCCGACCCCCAAGAAGACGGGATACGACCCTGCGTTCAACCTGAGGGTCATGCTCAACTCGGTTGCGAACAAGGAGGAGGCACCGGCCACCACGAGCAAGAGCGAGAAGAAGACATCGAACTCGAAGCAAACATCGGACAATAAGCAGTCACCCAACCAGTGCAAGACAGCGGAGAAGAAGCCCAAGGACAGCAAGAAGCCGACGGCGGACAAGAAGTCGACAGCGCAGAACACGTCCAATGAGTCGAAGAAGAGGAAGGCAGATCCGTCTAAGTCTCAAACACCCCCTCCTAAGAAAGTCAAGTGCGAAACCTCGCCGAGTGTCCCCTCCGTGTCCAAGAACACGGCCAAGTCCAACGAGAAGGAGAAGCAGAAGGCGGGCCCATCGAAACAGAAAACGGACAAGCAAGAGAAGTCGCGCTCAACGAGGAGCAGCAACAAAGAAGAAGAGGAATCCGACGGGTCATCGACACTGGTCACGAAGAAAGTTAGAACGAAGATAGAGAAGTCTGTCTACTCTATGTGCGAGCACTTCGCTGCTGCAATTGGCAAGGAACTTGTTGAGGATTACGAAGCTGATGATCCCGAGGACATGGACAAGACAGAGATCCTAACAGAGCTGTCTGATGAGAATCGGCTCCGTGCGGAAATGAATCTTCCGCTACTCAAGGCGAAGAAGCCGCACACAAAGGAGGTCTTTGTCCTCCCTGAGATCGACGGCATGACGCTGTCCGAGTCCTACATCATCAAACAGCTTTCCGACTTGTCCACTACAGCCAAGGAGCTCGCAGCCGATGTCACAGACATGAAACAGACGCTGAACAGCATTTGCGCTGCCCAGGTCCAACAGCACCAATACCTTCGCTTCATCCGCCTCGCTGTCGGTGGTGACAAGCTGGACAGTGCTGCCAAAGATGTCTTGAAGAGGTGTGGACAGATTATTGAGTTGAGAAGCAATCCGTACCTCAAAGGCGTGCCCTTCGACTCCACCTTGGCCATCTGCGAGTTCTTCCTGTGTCCGAAACGTGTCGTCGAACTGGCTGTGTACATCCTGACCTATGCAGACTACAACCATCACTTCTCCGGACATCTAGTTCAGCTCGCCATCGCCCCGAACTACAAAGAAACAGTCTGGTGGTGCAATTCTACACTCGAGTAAGTTCTATATTGTGCTAAGTATATTTTTTTACTCCATGTCTACTTTTTGTCCTAGAACTCTTGATCCAAGGAGGCTCCCAAAGATCTTCGTGAACTTCGCTGCTGACCTCGGACAATTTGCGCACAAGGAACACATGGCGACACTGCCAGACAAGAAGAGGACACCGTTCAAGAGGGAGTCCTTCCTGACAAGTCTCCGCCGCCGGTTCCACAACACGAACGGACAGGGACCGAGCAGGAGGAGCGTCAAGGACACATCGGGCAACAAGTCAAGGCCGAAGTCAGGAAAAGGGTGTCCCGGAAGCAAGCCTCCGACTGCAGAGAGCCTGCAAGCTTTTCTGGACAGCTGCAAGACAAAGAAGCAATCCGCTGCCGTCAAATCCAGTGTCCAAAGCAAGTCTCCTAAGCCATCATCAACGCGCACATCCACGGAGACAAACAACGAGCAGCAGGATGATACAAAGGCGGAGGTGCCGAGAAAGGAGGCACGGGCTAAGTCTCAGGAGGCAAATAATGAGGCAAAGTCCATTGAGGACGCCGTGGACACAGAGCACGCGCAGCCAACTGAACAAAGCACTCCGGATGAAGTTGAATCGTCTGATCCATGTCTGCCCCTGCCTGTAGATGACAGCGAGACTGAGGAAAGGCCAGCAGCAAGTCCGGACAAGGATGGCGCACGGGAGCCGACTGATCAGAAGGGAGACGGAGAGGGCGAAGCTGAAGACAACGAGCCTGCAGAGGAGGAAGACGTGGCCCCTGTCCAGAGTGATCCTCTTGCCCACCAGCAGGAGGTAACTGAGAAGTCAGACAAGGAGCAGACCGAAGGAGAACCCGATGAGACGGAGACCGCTGCAAGAGAAACAGATGAGACCGAGACTCCCGGGGAGCCAGACAAGACTGAGACAGCCGAGGAGCCAGACAAGACCGAGACTGCCGAGGAGACAGACAAGACGGAAAACGCCGAGGAGGAGGACGAGACGGCCGTAGAGGAACAAAACGAGCCGCCTCAGTATATGAAGCAACTAGAGGTAAGCGGTCACATACGCATACATTTATTGCACCCGTGTTACGTGTGTGTCTGTTCTGTGTTTCAGGCAGCGATCCTGACACCTGGAGCGGAATCAAGAGAAATCCTACAGCAGCTAATGGGTTGTAACGACAGCGACCCAATCGCTGGCCTTTCAACGGAACACATGCAACAGCTCCTAGCTACACTGGATACATCGGGTCCTGATTCGGTCTCTTTGGAAGGACAGGAGACAGACGGTGGGCCGGAGGTGTCTCCTGCTCGCACAGAGGAGGAAGACAAAGCAGGCGACGGTGATGAGAAGTCCAACGCGAGCGACGCTGAAGGCGCTGAAAGCGAAGATCAGACAGGGGAGGAACCCGAAGCTGAAGCAGCCAGCAACGAAGAAGACTAAAATTGAACAAGAAAATTTCCATTATCAAACCTTTTTCCCTACGTAGCGTCCTTTTGGGGACGTATGTGTCCATTATACGTCATCTACCTGAAGAAAAACTATGTAAAGTAAAAACCTTTCGGCCGAACCAAACGGAATAAATCATTATGTCTTATACATGTCTTCAATTTAAAGTTCCCACTTCCCACATTTAATCGTGTGTGATCGTTGCGGGCCGGAGTCAATGGGCAACTCCAACCCGACACTGAATTCAAGCTGGGCGTTTCGCATCGGTCGGGTTATGTTCCGGGGGGTATAAAAGGAGGAGGGGTACCCAAAATCCGAAATCAGTCCGCTAGCGGTGCACCAGGTTGAGACATACACAGATATTACGTCCGTATCTTCAACCAAGCATGGCACCAAAGAAACGCAAGCCAGCCTCGCCCGTGGTGATCTCCTCATCTTCGACGGACAGCGAGACACTGTCCATCAATGAGCGCCTTCGCCGTCTGCGCAAGAAACAGGCAGACACGACGATTGCTGCTGGTGTCCTTGAACAGGACATAGAGCGCCTCGAAGACCTTGCCCGCCGGGAAGAGGAGGCCCGAGAGCAGCTGAGACAAGAAGAAGCCCGTGAGCGCGAGCGCGAGCGCGAGCGCGAGCTCGAGCGTCAGCGCGAGCAAGAACAAGAAGAGGACAGGCAGCGCCAGCGTGAGGCAGCAAGGAGGGACAGGGACGAAGCCGGCCCATCAGGCAGACCGAGGCGCAAAAGGGCCGCCGAAGATTCCGACCAGGAGTCGGTCGCCGAACGGGTCCAAAGGAGACGCAAGACAGACACGGGTGAGAAAACGGTTTCCCTAGTAGACACATAGACACATATGAGACAATGCATATTTTGTAGGTGTGGCTGCCACGGGCAGGACCCCAGCCAAGAGGCGCGCTCCAGACACCGACCGCCCACGTGTCCGCACCTACGAAGCTACGATGGACTATGTCCGCGCCGAAGACTTCCAGGACGAGGCTGCCAGAGAAGCTGGAGGGGACCACGTGCAGCTTCCTGCACCAGAAGACGAGGATCTAGCTGCCCGAGAGGATCTGCGGGAACTTGTTGGACGCAGAAGGGACCGTTCGCCTACGGAGATCCCCCCTGTTGAGCCTGCTGATGTCACCGGGGTTTCCGCCGAAGTGGGACTCCAGCGTCTAAGTGGTAAGACTAGTTTTGCGCAATTAAAGCACACTTGTCCACTCCTTGTTCTACACAGACATGGTCCATCTCCACCTGGAGCGCATCGAGAACACCATCAACCGCATCAGGATGATCGACCTAACCCAGAGGCTCCACACGGACGCTCTCCTCCGTCTCAGCAGGGACGTCAGGGAGATCCACCGCGTGGTACACGGGGCAAGGAGAGACGTCGAAGAGGAATCAAGAGAGCAGCCCTACACCCACGCCATCACCATAATGGACCCAGTGTTGGGTGAGCGTCTCCCGTTCGACTCCAGGGAGGACATCTTGGAGTTCTTCGAGGACAAGCAGCGCATCACGCGCCTCGAGCTCTTCATCCTCGAACAAATTGGCTGGGATCCGAGGAACTACGCCAAGGCCGTTGTCAGCACCCTGCTCACAAAGCGCTACAGGAGGGAAGTTTTCTTCCCAGCTACAAGGAGGTACTTTCTTTTTGTCCGAAACATGCTTTGGACAATGCCTAACCTTTGTCTCTTTTTTAGGGACCCCAATGTGTCCTATCTGCCTACTATCTTCGCCCGCTTCATCATCTCCACGGCCCGCTCTGGCGCCAGAAACATTGGCGGGTTTTCCGAGCGCCGCCTGCGCAGTCAGCTTCGCAGGCGCTTCCATCGTCCGAACATCTCTCCGGACACAACACCGGAGCCGGGAAACGAGGAGACGACATCCACGCCTGTCAAGAAGACACCGGGCAGACAGGGAGCGAAGTTCAAGCGCATCATCCACCCTGCAGACGAGTCCTCTGAGGAACATGCTTCGGACAGCGACTCCATTGTCTCCTCCAATGCCGAGACTGAGATACCTGATTCCCCCCAAGAGAAGAGGAAGGGACCGGGCAAGAAGAGCACCAAATAGTAATGTATGTCTCTTTATGGTCAAACCAAATTCTAGTCGGCATGCTTTGGACATATGAGCTGCAAGAGCTCCAGATCTAGCTAGTTCTACAACTTTTGACCACAAAATATGTTTTTGTTTCTAGTATGAAATGTCTTATTCTTGAACGATAGATCTTTAGGAGTGCCAACAAAATTGTTGTGTCTGATATGTGTGCCTAGGTAATACACATCCGGGAAGAGTTGACCTTACCTGCTGTCCATAGTGTGTCCAAATGACTATAGTCTGCAACATATACCATCTTCATTCTTGGTTGTGCTAGCCGCTTCTTTTATGTTCGAAATTGGTTTCACTGGGTGTGCCGCACATATAGCAGGCAGCACACTAGGCCCAACAGGCGATGGTGGCAATGGGCAGGCAGACACAGATCAGACAACACGATGGCTTCATGAGGGAAAGCTGTTACCGGACTGTTAGCTTACTTTTAAAACATATTTTGAACATTGTGTGCCCAGAAGACTTTGCTGAGTGACCGTTAACACACTTAACCAAAAGTGCGTTTACAAACAGCGAACAGAAAACGGACATGTCTTTTGATAGCGCTGTTTTTGTCAGCAAAATGTCATATGCCTTTTAGGTCCTGCTGATTACGTCACGTATCCGCGATCATTTTTATACTTGCCGGAAAATTGGTTAACAAACTGCAAACAGAAAAAGGACATGTCTTTGATGGCTGTTTTTGTGTTACGAAATAGTCAACTTCTTGTTAGATCGCGCAAAATGCGCTATTAATGCGGGAACATAGATTGCACATTTGGTATGCTCCCGTGCTTTGCGCGACCAAAGCGCTAACATAAACTAGAATGCGCAGTTTGCGCTATGTATGTGTTAGCAGTTTCTTAGCGTTTTGCTCCCGTACCGCAAAATCTCCTCGTGCGCGATGTTTGCGCGATGTCTGCGGCATGTCCTTTCCGGTCGGGGTCCTAGCAAAATTGCTATTAAGTCCACAATCAAAGAGGAGACAATTTCAGACTACATACATATCTTACAAGATCATGAATATTGCGCTCCTATGCATTTTGAAAATTCTTTTCTTTTCACTACTTTGCCTCCTCATTTGAGCCCTAGGAAAACACATTGAAATGCATGGAAATTTGTTATGCAATGAGCATGAATACAAATGTGTGTTTCCAAGGAGGGCCCATGACC
>JAAUYK010139130.1_pt1 | contig 11575 bp, 9 predicted proteins | sample 7278021 | NCBI WGS metagenome assembly JAAUYK01 (sample SAMN14350223, study PRJNA611818) | marine sediment metagenome | isolation source: surface marine sediment (1.8m) | place: French Polynesia: Moorea | collected 2018-08
GGGATTAGGCGATCGCTCTCTGGAGTGGTGGCGATCGCTTGACCAGAATGGCTGCTTTTAAAATAAATAGCTTTTTATTATACCACGAAACACTTTTGCAAGAGGTCTAATGTTTCCGAGGGTCAGTTGTCTTTATTTTCCTTCTAAAAGACATGATCGACGCAATCCACAAAATCGCCGTAACCCTGATTCTTTCGTCGAACTGCGTCGATGCCTTACACAATCAGGGTTTGAGGGTTACGAGTTGTGCTATGTTGCTGCTTGTATTACGATTATTACAGGGGGTGCGTCGATTTGTGGCTGAAAACCCGCTCTGGGCAACGGCTCTCAGACGAACTCTTTCGACTCCTTCACCGGAGAACAGGTGCTGAAACAACGAAGTATGCAAACTGATCGTTTAACATCTCAGGCTTTCGACTCCTTCACCGGAGAACAGGTGCTGAAACTGTACAGGGTTTGTATCCTCTTGATTCCAGTACAAGCTTTCGACTCCTTCACCGGAGAACAGGTGCTGAAACAATTTTATCAAAAAGTTCTTCCTCAGTGAGGAAAGAACTTTCGACTCCTTCACCGGAGAACAGGTGCTGAAACAGCGAATTGCGATTTCTTGATTGTTCATTGTAATCGACTTTCGACTCCTTCACCGGAGAACAGGTGCTGAAACATCGGAGAAAAAATCACTAATGGGAGTACTATACGACTTTCGACTCCTTCACCGGAGAACAGGTGCTGAAACTGAATTTTGCCCTCTTTTAAAAGGGCTTGAATGGCCTGATTAGCCTTTCGACTCCTTCACCGGAGAACAGGTGCTGAAACTCCAGAATTTGCTCGATCACTTGTTTTTGGAAGTCTTTCGACTCCTTCACCGGAGAACAGGTGCTGAAACTTGCAAGAAGAATCAGCGGCAAAACATAAGTATTCTTTCGACTCCTTCACCGGAGAACAGGTGCTGAAACTTTGCCATGACTAAGTCAAGGCTTAGAAAGTCTTCTTTCGACTCCTTCACCGGAGAACAGGTGCTGAAACGTGCGAGCCATCATAACTTGGAAGTGACGAGGTTCTAACCTTTCGACTCCGTCACTGGAGAACAAAGAAAATGTTAAAATTGGAGCAGGAAATATTTCCTGCTCCATTTATTAAAAATGAGATGAATAATTCTCCAGAAAAAAAGTCTTATCCCAATATTTTATTTCTTCAAGTATTAGGAAATAACGATGTTGCTGTTAATAAAAAAAAAGGCTATTTAGAAATACAAGGGACTTCTAGAGAAGAGATTGAATACAATTTACAAATTCTCAAAAAATCAAATAAAAAAGTAGAGTTCCCCCTTATCAAAAAAGCGATTAATGAGCTTATTTATCAAAAATATAAAGAGCAATGTCATATCTATTTAGGGATTGTTTTGACAGAGCAGACAGAGTGTGCTGAAAAAAATATCAAGAACAAAACGGAATTGAGAGAAATTATCAGTTGTGATGGTCACTGGTGGAATGATTTTTTAAAGAAATGGGTAGAACAGCAAAAATTAAATATGACTTATTGTCCCCTTATTTTTGAAGTGACAGAATCTAATATAGAAACAGGGGCTTCAGATTGGGAAGGGATGGCAAAAAATATAGAAAAAATGTTATTTAAATTAGTAGAAATTGACCCATTAAGTAACCAATTATTTTTCAAATATAAAGAGCAACCCAAAACCAAAATAGATGAAATTATTATTCAGTATAGTAGTGGCACACCAGCATTAAGTAGTGCATTATATCTTTGGGGAATTGAAATCAATCAAAAAATCAATCTGTTACCAATAAAAGAAAAAAAATGTTCGATTCAATTTGCTTATTTATCCAGACAAGATTCTGTTCTTTCTCTTCATGATGGAGAACATTGGCAATGGCGATTTAAAGTACCACAATTAGAAAGATTATTAGAAATTCAAGACTTTAGTGGAGTCTTAGGTCTATTAACTTCTAGTAATAAAGGGCAAGAAAAGAATATTAATGAAACAAAAAATAATAGAAAAATTTATGAACTTTTAAAAAAATTAGATCGAGCTAATTCTTTTAACTTAAAGCAATTAAACTTAGAATTAACCGCAGAAGAGGAAATAATTGAAAGAATAAGTTTGGCGATATGGAGTGAAAAAGCTTTTAGAGAAAAAGGACATTGGTTACAGTGGTATTTACGATTAGCAGGGGCGTTAGAATTATCTCTTTTAGCTCTTGTGAAAGCACAATGCTCTCATGATAGTATTAGATGGGAACAAGATACAGAAAATAATATCAAATTAGTTAAATTAAAGTATACAGGAGAATCAAACTCAGGACAAGAAGAAGGAGAAATTGCCTTTAAAGATAAAAATATTGTCTTTGGTTGGTTAGAGAATGGTAGTGACAAACAGAATGGTAATCCAACCCTAAAAATAGAAGGAAAACGAATACAGATTAAGGGAGAAATCAAGAAAATAAATCAACATAAAAAATATAATAAAACAGAATGGAAAGAATTTAAAGAATTTTATGGTGCTTCTCATCAAAAAAAAGAAAAAGAGCCACTTTGGCAGTTTGAGCCAGGAAAGTTTAGGGGATTTTCTCAGATAAGAAATAAACTTTATCATACCTTACAAGGAGATTTTATTGATCAAGAATTAGATGATTTAACGCAAGAACTGGGAACAGCAACTCATCCAGAGCATCCAGCCTCTATTGCAGTTAAGGAACTTAAATATATATTACAACTTGCTAATTTCTTAGACAAAGTTGAAGAGAGAGTCAATTATTATGAGACAATGGTGAAAGAAGTCAAAAAAAGTTTCTTTGAAGCTTCAACGGAAAAGGCATTAAATGAAAATTTCTGACTGGTTACAACAACAAAAAGAACTTTATACAACCCAATCAGAAGACACAACTCAGGTATCAATTCATCCTGTTAGTGGGATCTGGCAACCTTCAACTTATTTAAAAAGTCAATATTGGTGGGGTGGAGGTGCAAGCCAAAAAAGTTGTGAACAATTAAGTTATATTAATGAAATTGAAGACCCACAAATAGGGGTGCTTACCTTCGGTCCGGTGCAATCTTTTTTAGGAGGAGGACAACGGTTAAGAGATTGGGCAGTAGCTTCTTGGTTATGTCATTATTTAACAGGTGTTATTATTTATCATTGGGAAAAATCAGGGGGAAATGTTTTATTACCTCTCCATATTTCAGTTCCTTTAGTTCAATGGTTACAAGGGACTGTTCCCGAAACTCAACTAAATTCAGTGAGCTTTTGGCAAGCTGAATTACCTAATGTTATTACAGGAATTTTTCCTAATCAATCAAACTGGTTAGAAGAAATACGAGATACATTGCAAAGAGAATGGATAAGATTTTTAAAAGAACTAGATCGTAGTGCTAACGAATATACTGGGGACTTATTCAGAGGAATGGGGTGGCAGGTTATTTATTCTAATAATCAACATTTATGGTCAATTTATTCAGATTCTCTCCCGTTACGTTTAGAAACTATTGCCCAAGATATTCAGCAATTACATCAATCCATTGAAGCCCAAAAAATAGGGAGATGTTGGACTAAAGATTGGTGGGGAGGTAGAACCAGTCCCAGTGCAGGAGAGTTATCAATATGGCATCAAGGACTTAAACCTATTGCTAAAGGTGGACTATGGGGACTACCTGATAAAAACTTAAACCAATGGTGGGAAAACCTTAGTAAAACGAGAACAATAGAAGATAAAATTCAAGGGGAAAGACAAGAAGAAAAACAAAAATCTTTAGTGGGTTTATTTTCCAAAAGCGATCGCTTGAATAGTATGGAAATGGTGAAACGTTTAGCTTCAGTGCCAGACATTATCAAACCAACATTACAAAAATTATGGAATAGGAATATAGATATCCCGTCGTCTCCTTGGGGAACTTTTCCAGATCGAACGGCTGTTGCTGCTGCATGGATACCTAACCATTCTGAAGTTGATGATCTGATTCATCAATGTTGGAATAAAAAACTTAATGCTATTGAAAAAGATTACTTTAGTGATCAACCAAAAAAATCCCAGTGGGGAATGCCTAAAGTTGATAAAAATAAGAGAAAATTTGCTCATCCCCGTGCCTTAGAGCGACGGAATGTAGAAGATGAATTATTAGAAATTTGGGATGATGATAATTGGACACGGGGATGGGAAAGTACCATTGAATGGACAGTGGGATGGCGAGGAGACGGGGATCATATTGGGGAATGGCTATCAGGAAAACAGTATCAAAAGCAAGATTTATCTTGGTCACAATGGCATTTAACCCAAGAAATAATCGAACGGTATCAGTTAAATATAGAGGTTCCTAACGTTCCTGACTGTCCCAAAAGACTAGATACTCCTCATATTTTGGATCTTTCTGTTCTTTTAAACCACTGGAATAAACTCCTCTATCCGTTAACAGAAAAATGTCACAATGGCAAAGTAATTTTTGCAGGAGGGGATGATTTTTTATTGTTGGGACCTTTAACCGAAGCGGTATCTTTAACCACGGATTTACATCATTTATGGACAGGAAAATCACATCTTAACTATAAAGATGAACCAGAATTTAACATCGAACCCCTGCAAGATGGTTGGATTAAATATCAAAACGAGACCATCTATCCCATACCTGGAGAGAAAATGACCTTTAGTTTAGGGATCGTTATTGCTCAACGTCGTATTCCTCAATCTCTTTGGCACCGAGGTTTAATTGAAGCGTATCAAAAGGCTAAACAAGAAGGCCGTAATCGTGTCTGTTTAAAAATTTTGTTCAATAGTGGACAATCTATTGATTGGGTTTGTCCCTGGCCTTTGTGGCATTTATTAATGCCTATTAAACCTGATAATGAAGATAAGACAGACTTAAATCGTTGGGAAAAACTGTTATATTATCTTGAAAGTACCCATTTTTCTGAAGAATCTCAACCTTTTGAAATGTCAGAATTACTTAATACCCTTTGGAGTAGTGTCGGACTTGATCTTACCTGGGAAAAGGTTGAGCAGATTGTTAGAACGTCAGGCGATCGCAAAGCTTTACGTACTATTACAGGTTATTGGCCATGGTGGAAAAATTGGTTTGCTGTTCAAGGTTTTCTCTGTCGACAAGAACGAGAGCGAGAAAAATGGCTATCCCTATTTATGAAGTCAGAAGTCAGAAGTCAGAAGTCAGAAGTTCCTCACTAAGTTTCGGCTCTAGCGAACAGAAGTTGTTTTTGAAACAAAGATTTAAGCTCCGTCTCAAAAACTGTGGGTTCCTTAAAAGACGAGGCTTTAGACTCAACTACTTTCAATAAGTTTGGGAGAAGTTTCAAGTAGGGGCGAGGTTACCTCGCCCCTACTTCCAAACCAATGATAAATGATAAATGATAAATGATAAATGAAATGACTAATTGGTATTCAATTTTCCCCTCTGGACCGATAACCCTTGGTAATTTAACACCTGTTGGACAAAATAGTGGACAGGTAGGATGCCGTTGGCCACCAAATGGCCATCATTTAGCAGCTTGTCTCGATTTACCGACTGATTGTCAGTTATGGGGACCTTTTTGGTATAAAGACCCGAAATTGTACGTCATTCTGCCCCAAACGGTTTACACTTTGGATGTAGACAGGCAAGCAGAGGCTGTTCCGAATAGTCTCTATCGTTGTTGTTGGGAGAATCAACAATGGCAAATTTTACCAGAACACCGTGACCAAGAAATTGAAATGGTGGGGGGACAATATCTTATTGAATTTGATGTTCTTCGAGCTTTTTGGGAGCAAGGTTCATGGGAACTGTTATCTGGGGATAAATTTCAGGATATCTATCATCTTCCCTGGAAAACTTTAACCCTGTCTCATAATCGTCGTCAAAATTATCAGGTGCAAGAAGAAGGTAGCTTTTTTGCCGAAATGACCACATTGTTAGATCCTCAATGGCACATTGTGGTCAAAATTATTGGAGAGTATATTCCCCCAACTTGGAGTGTCATCGGAGCAGGAAAAATCCCTGTAATCATTAAACCTTTTCCTCAGACTCCTAAGTTATGGGAGTGTTTAGGGAGGGAGAAACCTAATGCTCAAGGAGCCATTTTACTCACAGGTGCATTGTGGCAACAACCACCCCGAAGTAAGCAGGATAAAGAAAAATTGTCCCTTCCCTATCCTCCCGTCCCTTTAAAGGGTTATGCTGCTGATTTGCCCATTCCTTGGCAATCTTGGACTACTATCAAGGGTAAATCCATAAGTACCCTAACCCCTGGAGAATGGTTAACCCCACCCGGTGCGGTTTATCTCTGGGAAAATGAATCCCCTGTGTCCCATTCTGGACCTTTCTCTCTTCCAACCTCTCTTAATGCTAAATATCATCGAGATGCGTTGGGTTATGCACATTTATGGTTATTTTAGTGAATTATGTCAGCACATTGGTTAACTTGTCTCGAACCGGTTCACATTGGTGGAGCCGATAGTAGTAGTCGTGGGAATAATAATCCCATTTTCCGTTTAAGCGATCGCACTCCTGTCATTCCTGGGAGTTCCCTTCGTGGTGCTTTACGAGAGGGTGCAGAGCAAAATTCTAAGTATAATAAATATGTTAATGATTGGTTTGGAAAAGAGGGCAGACAAGAAGGGGAAAACATAACTCCTGGTTGTATTTCTTTGGGATGGGTTTGGCCTGTTTGGTTCCCTGTTCATGTTTTGGGTTATGGAAATTGGTGGGTAAGTTGTCCCCAATGGTTAAATCGTTGTTTACAACTTTCTGATGAAACACAGATAACCCCTGAACTTGATCTTGATCCAAAACAAGTTTATGTTAGTGAGCCTGATTTAAACACGGAAACAGTTTATTTGCGTTGGCTTAAATTAAGCAATGTTCAACAGTTGCCTGAGAACGATAATGCTCTGTTTCCTCCAGTTGTCACAGAAAATCGCCGTATTATTGTTCCGGATGATGCTATTAATTTATTAGTAGAAATGGCGTTAGTTCGTCAACCTAGAGTTAGTCTTCTTGAGGAACCAAATAAAGATGGAAGTTTAGTTGATAATCTATTTTCTGTAGAAGGGTTTCCCCCTGGAGCGGTTTTCTTTTTCAGTTGGAATTTGAGAAAAGTAGAGAAGAATGAAAACAATAAGAATAATCAAGATAATAATGACAAGGATAACAAATATGAGAAGTTAGAAAAAGAGTGGAAAGCGTTTCTAGTTTCAGAACATCATTTAGGCGGTTTATGGAGTATTGGTTATGGGAGAATTAACATTCTTAAGCAAGTTAATCCACGCACCTCGGCAAATAGCTCTCAACCCTGATTCTTTCGTCGAACTGCGTGGATGCCTTACACAATCGGGGTTTGAGGGTTACGAGTTGTGCTATGTTGCTGCTTGTATTACGATTATTACAGGGGTTGCGTGGATTTGTGGCTGGAAACTCGCTCTGGGTAACGGCTCTCAGACGAACTCTTTCGACTCCTTCATAGGAGAACAGGTGCTGAAACAGGAAGGGACATAGCATCTTGTACATTGGACAGAACTTCTTTCGACTCCTTCATAGGAGAACAGGTGCTGAAACCGCATCTATGATTTGTTCAGAAGTATAATAACGAATACTTTCGACTCCTTCACAGGAGAACAGGTGCTGAAACGTGTTCTTTCATTCCTGAAAGGGGTGTCCAGTTGTGCGGAGCTTTCGACTCCTTCACAGGAGAACAGGTGCTGAAACTCTCCTCGTTTTGGTTAGAAGAAGAGAGGAAGTTTCCTTCTTTCGACTCCTTCACAGGAGAACAGGTGCTGAAACCCAGCATAAGAGCAATCCAATCGACTTGATTCCAAGCTTTCGACTCCTTCACAGGAGAACAGGTGCTGAAACTTCCCAACCGCGGCATTGATCGAGATCCATCCGCCAAGGGCTTTCGACTCCTTCATAGGAGAACAGGTGCTGAAACAATTTTTTGTGTCCAATACCGAAAAACTTTTTAACCTTTCGACTCCTTCACAGGAGAACAGGTGCTGAAACATTTGTGCTGTCGCGTCTTGCAAACCAATTTGCCATGGAACTTTCGACTCCTTCAGTAGGAGAACAGGTGCTGAAACTGAGGAATTACCACAGTAGTGCTAGGCACATAGCCATAACGCTTTCGACTCCTTCACAGGAGAATAGGTGCTGAAACTAATGCTCCATGATGATCCGGTGGATTATTCCACTTCTTTCGACTCCTTCACAGGAGAACAGGTGCTGAAACCCAAATTCATCGCCAGTGAGATACGCAAAGTCAGTTTTGCTTTCGACTCCTTCATAGGAGAACAGGTGCTGAAACAGAACATTTGCAATTTCTCGCCATTTTCCTTCAAAAACTTTCGACTCCTTCATAGGAGAACAGGTGCTGAAACACTGGATAGTCTCATTGCCATCCAGCACTCCCCTTTCTCCGACTTTCGACTCCTTCATCGGAGAACAGGTGCTGAAACAGTAATAGGACAAATGAGCTCCACCGTGGCTGGACTAAAGACTTTCGACTCCTTCACAGGAGAACAGGTGCTGAAACAGATTCCAACCATTGCGAACGTCATTATTAGGTGACGTTTGCTTTCGACTCCTTCATCGGAGAACAGGTGCTGAAACTGTAATGCTACATTGAAAAGATATTTTGCTTTTTCATCGGCTTTCAACTCCTTAACAGGAGAACAAACTGAAGAACAGATACTTAACCTCTAGATTCGTGAGAAAATAAAAGTTGAGTATCTGTTTTTTTTTTGAGGTTTTTGATGAAAGATAATGATCACGTTAGTTATTACGACCTAGATCGAAAAGTGCTTAACTTATTGCAAGAAAAAGAAAAGGAAATAGACGATTGGCAAGGAGCAGCCAGTGGCATTGCTGACTATGTTTCGAGTTGGGGAGTTGAACGTTTTTGGGCAATGTCACGGTCTTCTATACTCAAAGATGGTCAATCTTCAACAGAAGAAATAGAAGAAGAACAAGACCAAACCGAACAGCAAGAAGAGAAAAAAAAAGCAGTCCCCCGTTACTATTCTTGGGAAGTTGCTAGAGTAGTTCTTTGTACGATTATTGAAGAAGACCTAGACATAAAAGCTGGCTTGACAACTCAGGAATTTCAAGAAAAGTTTAGAGAATTAAATTTTAATCAGCAAGTTTTATTCACTGACTTATTACTAGAAATCGCTGATACTATTCAGTTTTGGACAATGAGAATAAAAGACAGTAAGCCAAAAGCTGTTTAAACTGTTTGATGGTAAATTAAATCAACTAAATAATTAATTATGGCAAAAACTCCTCTCCCAACAGGCAAAAATCCTCCTCTTTGGTACACTGTTAATGACAAAGAGAAAGGTTGGACTCCAGAAACAGGGGATATCAAAGACTCTACAATAAGAGATTCTTGGAATGGGAATAAAACCCTAATGAAAAATAGTAAAAAACCGACAGTATCTATCCCCAAGCTAAAAGTAATTAGTCCTATTCAAGTTGGAGGAGGTAGCTTCCCAGAAGGAATGATTTTACCTGCTCAAATTGGGGGAATTCCTTGTATCCCAGGTTCGAGTCTTAGAGGAGCTTTTCTAAATTATTTATTATCAAAATGGGAGCTTTTCTCTGAAGAAGAAAAAACTTTTTTTGAAACATTAATTAACCGTGAAAATAGAAGTTGGAAACCGAAAGTAATACGCTTTGAAAATCTCCCCCTCAATAATCTTTCTCCTTATCCATTAAATGCTCAACAAGATTGGCAAATATTTTATAAAAAAAATAGAGGAAACGATGATGAAAATGACTTTATCGGTGCTTTAAGTGTTCAATGGCAAGTTTCTCCCAAAAAAGAAGTTTCTAAGCAAAAACCTGATTATCAACCTATTATAATTCTCAAAAATAAACCTACATTTAATCAAGAAAGATGGATTAAAAATAGTTTAATAGAAATGTTGAAACTAAAAGGAATTGGTAGAGGAACAGCAGCCGGTTTTGGAAGATTGTCAGACATAGACCTTCCTTTAACAACATGGAGAATTGAGTTAAAAGGAATGAAACCATGTCATCAAACTCATACTAAGAATGAACGGGGGAAATATCGTTGGAGTCCTCAAGTTTTAAGAGCAACATTGAGAGGCTATTTTACTCGTTTAGCTTTGTCTATTTTAGATAAAAATAAAGCCAAACAATTAACAAGTTATCTTTTTGGGGGTTTAGGTTATCCCCCTTCTCCTCTTACTTTAACTAGCTATCTTTTCGATATTCAAAAAGAAGAAAATATCCCATCTAAAGATTATTCTAATGTTACTGCTGAAGAAATTCATTCAACTTGGATTATTCATGTGAACTGTTCACCAGAATTTAAGCCTTTAGTTGATGATTTATTAAACCTTTCTAGTCATCTCGGAGGGTTAGGACCCGGTTGGAGAAGACCACCTCATCCTATGAACAAAAATTTGTTTCGGGGTAGTGAATTTACTGTTACTATGAATGATAATGTTTCGGTCAATAATAATGTTACTTCTAAAAATTATATTCCTGCTAATGAAATACAATCTTATCTCAATAATTTAATTAGTTGTCTTTTAGAAAGAATCAAAAAATTAGCAGTCACTCATAAAATTGTTGAGCAAAATCATCAGTTTGTTACTGAGAAGAGAGAAGGCAGTATTATAAGTATTTGGAAAGGAGGATCTCAAAAATGGTCTGATGATATTGTTCATGGTATTTGTAAAACATCAAATAAAAATCCCCCTTCCTGGTGTGGAGATACTAAAAATAGACCATCAGGATATGCAGTTCGGGAACATGAAGAATATTGTTTAATTACAGTCTTTGATGTTCAAGTAGAAACAGCATTAAAGAATAAAAACTATCGAAAAATTTATTGAACTTCTTCCTAATCATCAGAATAAATATTGCCGATATCTCGTCGCAACCATTTTCTAAATTCATTTCTAGCGGTCCAAATTTTGTCAGCTTGTTCTTTAGTATATTTATTTTTTAAAGCCGGATTTTTCCCTAACATTTCTCTTAATTCTCTATAAGCTCTAATGGAATTATTTGACAAAAATAAACCAGCTTCTTCTTCTACCCAAGTTTCTAAACTATTGAGAATTTCCCTTAAATCTTCTTGTGAATCAATATGGTTAGGAGCTTTCTCTCTCCTTATCTTATTCGTTATTGAAAAGGCTTTCGGATAACACTGTAATCGTAATTCATATAATTTTTCAATAAATTTTAATTTTATTTCTTGCTCAAATTGCTTTTCTTTTGAGGCTAATGTTTTTTTAGTTGTTATATAAGAAACAAGAAAAGAAATGCTCCCCAAGGCTAATGAGAATCCACCGGCGACTAAAGCTGTTAAAATCTTTTCTGATATTTCCATATTTCGGAAAACTATAATGATACTGCTGACATTCTAGCATAGTATGTACTGTAGAAGCCTTTTTCTTATTTTTTTTATGGTTAACTCATCTCCAATTACTCCTGATAGTGAAACAGAAGTTCAAAGAGGACAAATATACCCTGATTTGGCTACTGTCAAAAAGGTTTGTCTTGGGGCAATTGATAGTGACATTCAAGCTTATTTACCTGGTCTATTGAA
>JAAUYK010074888.1_pt1 | contig 11573 bp, 7 predicted proteins | sample 7278021 | NCBI WGS metagenome assembly JAAUYK01 (sample SAMN14350223, study PRJNA611818) | marine sediment metagenome | isolation source: surface marine sediment (1.8m) | place: French Polynesia: Moorea | collected 2018-08
CACAATAATGTTATCTTTGAGGTCTTTGTGGATTTCTATCTGCCAATGCTGGGAGCGATCGTCTATCAGAATTACCTCGCATCCCAAGTTTTTTTGATAATCTTGCTCAATATCGTAGATGTTTTCGTCAAGATTATCAATTATCAATTGAATATCATCAGCCAATGTTGAGTCGCAAGCTGGACTCATTAGCCGTTCTAATGCTAATGTCATTTTTATCCTCTTAGTTAATGTCAGTTAACTTTGGGGCTAGGGGCATATAGGTGTTGGTCGCACCTTGATGTCCCGACTGCCTGGGAAGTTTGAAATCTACACTATATAAACTTTTCAGTGGCTTAGGATTAATATCCTCTAATCCATTTACTTATTTATATCGTGTATGATTCAATAATATACTAGGTATAACACATTGTCAAGAAATAAAATAAATGGACTATGAAAAGGATATCAACTGGAAAGCAATCGCCGAACAATTACCAGTAACAGATAATACTAGGATTCTAGCTGGCTCGTTAAGCCAACATGATTATTACTTCGAGAAAGCTTTTACTAATGCTGCTAATAGAAGTATGGCTGGTGATGTCCAGTCACTCCTGACTGAACAGATTAAGAAGCATTTTGAAGACCGATGTAAGACTATTTATTTTCTAGCTGCACAACATGGCCTTTCATTTGAAGAAGCATTTGTCAGATTGGCCTTAGACCAACCTCTTAAAGACTAAAAAACCCACCGTGGACAGATTGGGGCGAGCTAAGGAGCAATATTCTATTCTGATTAGTTAGTCCTCAAATATCATAAATAGGTTACAAAATGCTTCTTAGCCAATGTCTTTTCAACAAACTGTTTTTACATAGTAAGGGTTTGACCGATCAAGGTCTTGATTAGCAAGCAATACAGCTATTAGTTTTACACATAAGAAAAGCGGCTTAACACTACCCATACATCCAGATTCCACCCTGGACATCATCTAGATAACATCAAGCACACATTAAATAAAACCTATCTATATAAATACATCAAAATTGTATTTATTTCAGTATCGGGCCAGCAGGTAGCGTCTAAAGTCGCCTCTTGAAAATATAGAGGTGAAAATGAAAAAATTTAGTTATGACTCAAGTATAACAAAATCCTATCAAAAATTCCACAGGCACAGTAGTAAATCAGGTATAAAAATTACCCAATCAGCTAAAGAGTGTAAATTCTGCCAATCCCATAGCCTAATCACCAAGTCAGCACTCTCAGCAGACCACCAGGAAATAGTCTGCGGAAGCTGTGGGAGATTTCAGAAATTAGTTAAACAAGTAGTAGCGATCGCCTCCAACAATAATCAGGAGTGTAAATATTGCCAATCAACAAATCTCATTCAGCAGGATGCACCCCCTCCTCACTATAAAAAGTTGGTCTGTGGAAGTTGTGGAAAGTTTCAGATTTGGCTCAAGAAACAAGAGTACCTAGACAGATATAGAAAACTAATCATTCTCTTATCTGAACAACCAATAAAAGGATGGGATGGAATTTTCATCAAGAACCTTTACAGCAAGCTCGGAGTTGTCAAAAATTTCTCACCTAGACAAATCAACAATCTAACTCGCATTTCTGAAGCTTGGGGGGTGCGGTAATGGGTAAGTGGAATTACATTGGAAAACATAGAGCTTGCCCCGTCTGTGGTGGAGAGCGCAAAGACTGCCGATCGCTCGACCAACCCAACGGAATTACACAATATCACTGTAGGACAGACAACCCTAACCCAGATTTTGAGTTGAAGAAGCCTGACCAACTAGGATTTGGGATCTATTTTGAGAAAGCAGAATTAGACGCTCAGTCACAGCAGCAAAAAGAAGACTGGATTAGGCAACGACAGGTAGAAAGGAAGGCTAGGGAAGAGAGAGAAGCTAAAGAATATGCAGAAGGACTTCCTGTTGAACTGCGCGATCGCGAGTTTAGAAAATTAATAGCACAACTCCCACTACATCCCCCCCACGGAAAGGACTTAGAACGCCGGGGGTTAACGCCAGAACAGAGAGAAAGCGGTTTATTTCGGTCTGTCAGTAGTCAAGGTACACCTCTGGATACTCCTATTTCTCAATATTTGCCTGGCGTTTGGGATTGGGGAAAATCTTTTAAATCCCCTGTTGATGGTTATTTATGCCCCGCTTTTGATGAAAATGGATTAATTATTGGTTGTCAGGTACGAAACGATGAAGGTGGATACGTTTGGCTTAAAACTAAAAAATCTAGTCACCTCCAAAATGGGGAATTACCATTAACTGTTCATATTGCCAAGGATGATAAAAACCTCAGATTAGCAGAAGGCATCCTTAAACCTGGTATTGCACACTGTCGTCGTAGCCAAACTTATCTTGGTGCAGCAGGTGGTAATTTTACTGGCAGTCCCCATCAGCTCAAGCAATATATAGACTTCATTATCCCTGAGAAAATTATCCTCACCCCCGACGCTGGCAGTAGAGTAAATAAAAATGTACTCCGGCAGTATCGGAAAATTGCCAATCTATTAAAATCTTGGAGTTTAACTCTGTGGGTTGAAGTCTGGGGCCAAAGTGACAGTAAAAAAGGTAATTGTGATGTTGATGAAATTGACTCTAATACCAAAACCAGCATAATTCCTTTTGATGAGTGGGATATCAACCCCACTACAAAACAATATATTGATAAGCAAACACCAGAAAGCAAGGCAGAAGCAGAACAGCAAAAGAACGAGTGGTATCAGAGAAGGCTAGGGGAAATAGTCGCAAAACAAAAATCTTATAATACCTGTTCTCTCACCCCCGACATAATCCTAAACTGTTCAGTATTTCCAGACGAACTCTGGAAACAAGTTCCCCTGGATAATAGAATAGTCATCGCCGACTCCTTCAAAGGAAGCGGTAAATCTCAGCATTTTTTGAAGCCATTAGTACAATATTTAGTATCACAAGGTAAGAAAATAATCTTTATCGCTCCACGCCGGACTTTAGCTATGGCTTTAGCAGAAAGTCTAGGTGGAACATTCCAAGATGATGCACCAACAACAGATGAGGGGATGAAAAAAATCAAAATTCTCTGTTGTTGTTGGGATTCACTTGATAAATTCTCTAAATACCACTGGGATTTTATAGGTGTAGATGAGTCTAGAGGGGGTTTCAAACATCTATGTGAAGCAAAAACAGAGATTAAAAACAAACGACCTAGAATTTTAGCTGATTTCGATAAAATCAGTAAAAAAGCTTTAAATGCTGGTGGTTCTGTATTCTTAGCAGATGCAGATATGAGCAATGTAGACACAGATTATGCAAAAGCTTTAGCTCTTCCCACAACAAAAATTTGCTATATACGGAATGATGCCAAACCTAAACCCAAAAAAGCAGAAATAGTAGTAGGAGGGGAATCTAATAAGAAAGCACTAAGAAAATTAATTAATGAATATGCTTTTCTTCTAAATAATCAACTATTTAAAGCGGTTGAACAGGTAAAAGCTGAGAACCCTATAATGATTGAGCATAGCGAAGAATTTAAGCCTTTAGTCTGGCAAAAACTACTAGAATTGGGAGATGAACTTAAATTATTTAACCTTACTTCAGACTCACAATCAGACTTAGAGTCAATTATCAAAACCTTAGTAGATAAATATCCACTACTAGAGTATTATTGTGTCCGCATTGATAAGAAAACTTCTGAGGAAAATTGGGCTAAAGAATTTATTAAAAATATAGACGGATATATAGAAGAAAATTGCATCCTAGTATGGTCTTGGTCTCCTAGTCTAATGGTGGGAGTTAGTCAACAGTTGCCAAGGTTTAATTTAGGATTTTTTATCTATACAGGAGTTATTGAACCCTGCGAGTTCCGACAACAAATGTTACGTTCGCGACCTTGTGAATATTGGTATGGATGGGTAGCAAAAAAAAGTAATCATGCTCCTACTGACTTTGACGACTGGGATGCCGATAAAATAAAAACTGCTTTTCCGGATAAATATCTAGGAACTGTAGAAGATAAAAACTTAATACAAATTTACTCTCAAATTTGTCAGTATGAAGCAGCAAAACAAACTGAAAATGCGGAAGATTTAGATAGATTAAATGACTATTTTAACCAAATAACTGCCAGACAAACAGCAGCAGATTATCTAAATAATCCTCATATTGACCTACTAGCAAAAGTCAAAGCTCGGAGCAACTATAACCGCGCTCATTGTGGAGAAATATTCCTTCACGAGATAGTAGAAAAAGAAAACTTTGAATTAATTAACCCAACATTTTTAGATACTGATGAAGATGATAGTATTAACAAAGCGATAAAGGAGAAGAAAGAGGAAATTCGAGTAGAGGATGCAGAATTGATGCAGTTAGGGGCGTTGATGACTGAGGATGAAATGATTGAGATAGCAGACAGTAGGTTGCATAAGAATCAAACGAAGATAGCAGGGTACAAGATAGCAAATAGTTTACCAGGATTCCAGACTGATACAAACTACTTCTTAGAGTGGGTAGTAAAGAATCGACACTGGAGGAAAGCACAGCAGTTATATTTCTTGGCTACTCATCCCAGTGTTGCGTTTAACTTGGAAGCTGAGGAACTAGCTAGTCATACTCTCAAATGGTTCTATTCGGGTGTTACCTTTTTACCAGATGTCAGGCATCAGTATAAACCAGTCAAACTTTTACAAGAGATAGGATTATTTAAAGATAACAAACTTGTCCTGCTTGACAAACCATATACTAAAGAGTCTGTCAAACATATCCACGCCAAGGCTAAAAAACTCAGTAAGCAGTTTAAACAACATTTCAACATCAGGATAGGAAATGAACCTATCACAACCATACACTCCATCTTAGACAAATTAGGAGTGGAACATAGAGCAGTTTCCAGGAAACATGAAAATCGTATCTATGAAATAGTTACTCTGGAAAAATTTCTTAAATCTTCCCCAGAACTTATTCCTGCTGATTCAACTCCAGAAGCGATCGCCAAAGTAGAAGCAGCACAACAAAAATTAAATAAACTTATTTATGGTGAAGCCATGCAGCAAGCGTGGACACAAAAATACTGGGATAAGATGGCCATTGAAGAAAAACCTATCTATGGAGAGTACCAGGATATATATACTACAGATACCAATTGTAGTACAGAGAGATTTGGGGCACATAGCCACTTGGTATTTAATAATCAAAGAGAGCTAAGTGCCCCTAGTCAAAGCAATGCCATCCATGAATCACAGCCAATCAGTAAATCCAAAAATTCCGAGCCAAAAATTAACCCAAATAATTCTAAGTGCCCCGCCGGAAGTAATACAAATATTGCTTTACCAGAGACTCTCTCTATATATAAGAACATAGACTTCTTGGCTAAAATAGTAGAACAGGAGATAGATTTTCCCAGTTACTCAGTGACAAAATCCAGGAAACTAACCCCCCTAGAATCCCTGAAAATCCAAATAGAGGAGTTAGGTAGGGATGTAGTAGCAGCAGCTTGTACATTCAGTCAACGTCTGGCATCAAAGGTGCAAAACTTAGGCATAGAGATAGGAGGGTTAGCGGCACCAGAACCACCCCACAAAGACTTTAGACTAACATTAGGAGACGAGATAGACTTCTCCCTAGATGGACGGGTTTATGGAATGGCTGAAGTTATAGAGATAGCAGGAAGCACAGTTAAGGCTCTGTGGGGGTGGGGTTCTGACAGGAAAGTATTAGAAGTGGGGCGAGATTTGATAACTAAGGTTTGGCGATTCGTTGGATCTGATTTAATCCCAGTTTGGAAGGCGGCACCAGACCCAATGGTGGGCTTTTAATTATCCAACTCCCCTAAAATTAACTTAAGCCATCATCTCCCGATTTGCAAATTGGGAAAACTCCAGTATTAATAGATTGTTGCGCCACGGTTGTAAAACGGCGAGTGCTGGAATGAACCTCAAAATGTCTAGGAAGTTTTGATAAGATTGACTTTTATAGCACAAAATGTTGTACAACATACTACCTACAGAATGACTACATTACCCTCTAAATTTTAGGTATAAATACTCTGGGGAAAAAAGGGGAAAAAAGGGGAAAAAAGGGGTAAAATGGGGGTAAATAAGGCCAATGTTTGCAGCCCAAAAACTCTATAAAAAGACTTGCCGCCGAAAGATTTTTGCGGTACAATAAAAGATTGTCGCCGGAATGCAAGGTATGCCAAAAGCGGTGCTTTTGGTCAACCCGATGCTGTCGCATCGCCTCCGCTCCCATTCGGTCGGGAGGTTGCTATGTGGAGTGTGGTTAGTCATGTGTAACTTATTGAAACTTTCTGTAGTACAAAATGGTAAATTGTACTAGAAGTTTTTAACGCGCGAGAGCAGCTTGTAGTAGTACAAAATTGATGAGCAAAAAAGAATCGTCTCTCAACTCAATCAGCTCCAGAGGAAAAAAAATCAGTCCTTCTGAAAAGCGAACAGAACGCATTTACTCCCAACTAACCAAAGAAGAGATGGCAATTTTTGAGCAGATGTGTAATGAAGCAGGAGTACAAAAAGGCGTTTATATTAGAGCTGTTATATTCAACCAGGAAAACTCTCTACCAAAACCAGTACCAGAAATCAATCGAAAAGTGTGGTTAGAACTAGCCAGATTATCTGCCAACTTAAATCAATATCAGAGAGCAATAAACAGTGGATATTTTGAAGTAGTCCCCACTGAATTAATATTAGAAATTAGGGATAAAGTAGAACAACTTAGAGCCGAATTAATTGGTGGATGAAAGCCAAAATAACCAAAGGAAAAAACTTTAAAACAATCATTAACTATGTATTTAGCCCTGGAGAAAAGAACAAAAAAGATAGGGCACAATGGATAGGAGGCACACTCGCCAGCGATAATCCCGATGGATTAATAAAAGAATTTGCAGTAGTACAGAGCTTGAAACCAAACATAAAAAATCCATCCTGGCACTGCTCATTAACATTATCAAAAGGCGAATATTTATCACAAAATCAATGGTCTGATGTCGTAGTAGACTTCATGGACAAAATGAAATTCGACAAATATACACCCTACACCATAGTCAGACACAACGATACAGAATACGATCATGTTCACATCATCGCTAGTAAAATTCCAATGGCAGGACCAGTTTGGAGAGATAGTCAAGACGTATATAGAGCGATCGCCGCGACTCAAGAATTAGAAGAGAAATATAACCTAACCCGAACCCCCGGTTATAGGAAGAGAGAAAGTGCAAGAGAAACTTACCGGGAAAGGAAAAAGGCAGAACGTACAGGAGTTACACCACCAAGGATACAATTACAAGAATTAATAGATAGGGCAGTAGTTGATAAACCCACAGCTCCTCAATTTGCTCAGAGGTTAGAGGATGCTGGAGTAGTAGTAAGAGCTAATCTTGCATCCACAGGGAAAATGAACGGATTTTCATTTGAGTTAGACGGACTGGCATTCAAAGGCAGCAGTTTAGGAAAAGCTTATGGATGGAGTGGTTTACAGAAACGTGGAGTTAGCTATGAACCTGACACAGATGCAGCAGGACTTGAAAGGTACAGGTTGCCAGTTGAAGAGCGCCCACCCCGTACTGATGAAATATTACCCGAACCATCTAGTGAGACTCAAACAGTAGAAACCTTACCCCCAATAGGAAACCAGCCAAACATTGCAACTGCTGATACTGAGGAGACCTCAGAAGAACCACAAGCAGAGAAAATGTTAAAAGCTTTGGAGGGATACTATCAATCTCAGATTGACAAGAATGATGAAACTGTAGAAACCAGCCGACAAGAGGATTTGGCGGAAATTTACCAGATTCCAACAGCTCCCACAACTACATACACCGACTCTACTGAAGCTGCAAGATTGGAGACAGTTTTAAACGCCTTTGAAGAAATCTTTAATCATAGTGTCGCGCAAGGCCAGTCTAAGACTGAATCTGAAGAGTTCCCATCTGAAGCAGCACCTATAATAGAAGATACAGCTAAACTTGAGGAGACCGAAGCAGCGCCTTCTATTACCACGCCAGAAGAAACTCAACCTCCTATAGACAAGTGCGCATTATCTGAAACACCACAAGAGCCAAACCAGCAGCAGCAATGGGTTAAAAGTCTCATGCCAGACCTAGCAAAATTTCTAGTAGATGCGCGAACCCTGGAGTTGGAAACTGAATCTCATACACTCGCTTGGGATAAAGAGCAGCAACGCCTCAGCCTACGGAACAACGAAACTCAAGAAATTATACTCGATGCTAAGTGGAAAGAGGAGGGATGGCAGGATAACGGCTCAAGCTTGACAGATAGTCAATTTGAACAACTCAGGCAAGCATTAGATAGACGCAACAGAGAAAGAGAAAGGGAGCTTCAGAAACAGAGAAGTTCAGGAGGATTTGAGTTAGATTGAAGACTGTTCGCGTTGTTCCGCGAACAGGGGAGGACTCTTGGCCATCTTCCCTCTCCTGCCGGGGTATTTTAAAGATTTACATAAAGGCAACTCTTTTAAATGCCCTCAATTAGATAGCTGAAGTCCTCTCTCGGATTATATTACAAGTTAGTTTGCACGCTTCTTCCCGCAACTCTTGTTTTACTCCATAATAGTTATAAACAATTGAGGTTTAAACTCTCCCCCTTTTAACCCACATTCCGCACGACAAAATGTAGTATGCAAAGATGGTAAAACTTGAGTAAGTATTTAGACTTAAAATATAGGGTGGGAGGTGGTGACAAATCAGTAGGTTAATAACTGATCCTCAACTTATTTTTTGGGGAGTGACGTGGGTTAAAAAGCTTACCCCCAAAGGGTTTAACCTTGCCCAGGAGTTCTGGCGGACTCTATGAATGCCTGATATAATGATATCAGTTGTCGGAACTCACCAGTAGAACAATTCAAAAATTGCCAAAGTTCCTCTATCACTTCAGCGATCGCACTAATTGCCAAGCGGTTTATTCTAGACTATGATTCAATCGTTGATTATTTTGGCCCTCTACCTTATCGGCTTTTGTCTCAAGTTTCTTATTCTTACAGTAGATAGTATCTTTGAGAACTTGGAGGAAAAAATTTCAATAATTCTAAACGCTCATAAGTGAGGTTAGAGATGCTTTTAACTCCAGAATTAATCAATAAATGAATCGACTGAAAACATTGAAATATCCACCGTAAAGTCGGTCTATTTGTAGGACTACCTAATTGATTTTTTACAGTAGATTGAGTCCGTTTTAAAGTTTGACGCAATTGACGCTGGCCTAAAGTATAAACCAATAAACATAAACCCATAATTAATCCTAAAGCTTCGATTCTATGGGGTGATTTAAGGAAGACACTATCAGTTAAAAATAAGGGGTCTTTAAGAAATCTAAAACCCCTCTCGACAGATTGTTGTCCTTTATATTTAGACAAGATTTCTTCTGTAGTTAATTCTATCTTATCCAGGACATTTGTTGCCAATATAAATCGACCTTCTCGTTTTGTTTCTAGTTCTATTTTTGACTCTCTTAAGCCCACTTTAACTTGGACTTTATAAGGAAAATCTGTATCAGATTTCGACTCTACGAATTGAACATTAATTTGTTTAATTTCGTGATATAAAAACTTTTTTAATAGCTTTCTGGTTGCTATTTCTGCATCTGCTATACAAGCAAATTTGTCAGATTTTAAACTACGCAATTTTTTGTCAACTTCAACTCGTTCTTTCTGGATTTTTTTCTCTAGATTTTTTAAATCTGATTCTTGCCTAACTTGACTTTCAACTATTAACCATCTCTGTTGAATGCCCCCGTAAGTTTTTGAGAGTTCTTGATAGCTATATCCCTTTATCTGACTGGGAGTCAAATCTGCCCCATCTGTTTCTTGAACTAACTTGTGAGCTGCTTTTATACGAACTGGAACTCGGCTTAACCATTTAATATCTGTTAGTAACTGTAGATTTTCTTTAGTATATAAAGCACTATCTGCCACTATTAAACTGTCAAAATTTAACTGATTTTTAAACTCTTTCATGGCTTTGACAAATTCTTTTTGGTCGGATTCATTTCCCGATCCTATTCTGATCCACAATGGTACATCTCCATCGTTTGTACAAATTAAATCCATCATAAATTGTTTGAGATCTGGTCGTTTATCTCTCGAATATCCATAAGTAATTTTGATAGGTTTTGGCTCCAAATCTTCTTCATATTCATCCTCTTCTGTATGGTAATCTCCATGAACATGAAACGAACTTGAATCTAGGTGAACTGTACTTGTTTCTAACTGATAAATTTTCACTGCTTCTAACACCAACGACATAAAAATCTCATTTAATCCTTTGTGATAAAGTTGGTCTAATACCCGACCTAATTTATCATCATTAAAATACTCTGTTTTTACCCCTTTACCAATTAAATGTTCTATAGCTTTTCCTTCAAAAAATTTACTAAATAAATATAGTGGGGATGACACTAATCCTAAGCCATTTAAAACCATTCCTTTGACTACTTGACCCCCTGTTATTTTTTCTGGTAATTGTTCTCCTAATAGTTGATTAATTTTCTGTTCTATACCCATCTCATCAATAATTCCTGCGACTATTCCTAAGTGGTCTATATTAGTCACTTCTATTGACATTTTCTCCTCTTTTTTTCTGTTCACTTTCAGCTCTAGAATTACACTTTGAGGTTTTTTTTTCTTGAGTCTAAATACTTACTCAAGTTTTACCATCTTTGCATACTACATTTTGTCGTGCGGAATGTGGGTTTTAAGGGCAAAAAATCAGAAATTTTCCTTTTAGTCAATCCCTTTTTTTAAGAAGAGGCAATTATTAATTATTAATTGCTGAAGGTTTAATCTCAATGCTTTAATATTCCTTAATCATCAAGATTACTAACATGACGAGTAATTTTTTTCCTTCCACTCCATAAACCAAATCCTACCACAAAAAATAACCCACTAATTAAAGTAGGTTCAGGTGTTCCTGCATAATCCTTGACCTTATCTACTAAGTTACAATTAATAGTAGATTCTTTATAATCTTGAGATGCTGGAGTTAAAAATTCTGATAAATTAGAACTTCCAGAAGAATTACTATTAGTAGCTAAACTACTATTATTATCAGTAGAATCTATTACAAAAGCTCCCACAGGCAACTTGGAAGAAAAACCTACACTCATAATTGAGCTAACAACAACAACTTGTAAAAATTGATTAATTTTCATTGATTGATACTCCTAATAAATTCAAAAGTCAAAATTCACAATTCAAAAGTAAGAAAAACTAAAATTCTTGGTAAAAATTCCCAAATCTAAATAAATTAAAAAGTAAGAATTTTAAAAAGTTAAAAGTAAGAAAAAGCTGAAATTCTTGGTAAAAATTCCCAAATCCAATTCCCAACTAACCACAACGTATAACCCAAAATCAAAACCGTATAAATAATACTTAAAGGTGCATAAATAGCTAAAATAGCTTGGTCAGATGTTTTCTCAGGTGAAGGTTGACGGCGAAATATATCGAAATAAAATTCCAGCGATCGCTTCCTTAAATTATTAATTCCTGTCATTGCTACCAACAGATGATAACCATCAAAAGCATTTAACGGGTTCAAATTTAACGCGACTGTCAACAAAGCAGCA
>JAAUYK010003556.1_pt1 | contig 11566 bp, 12 predicted proteins | sample 7278021 | NCBI WGS metagenome assembly JAAUYK01 (sample SAMN14350223, study PRJNA611818) | marine sediment metagenome | isolation source: surface marine sediment (1.8m) | place: French Polynesia: Moorea | collected 2018-08
GGTTTCAAGGAAACTTTTGGGACGGTGTATCATAATATGTATCAAAAACAAGGAGGCTTAAAATGAAGATTAGGGGCAAACTGCTGCTTGGTTGCTTTTTGGTAATGGCTCTGGCTGCTTTCGCCAATGCCCAGGATGTTACCATTGCCATCGGCTCGGAACCGACCACCTTGGATCCGCAACTTCGCGAAGATGGCGGCGAAAGGGCTGTAAACGATAACATATATGAAACCCTGATGGCACGTACGCCCAAGGGCCAATTAATCCCTGGCTTAGCGGCCTCAGAACCGCGGCTCATCGATCCCCAAACCTGGGAAATCAAATTGCGTTCCGGTATCAAATTCCACAACGGTGAGCCGTTTAACGCGGATGCGGTTGTCTTCAGTGTTAAACGTATCATTAATCCCAAGTTTAATTCTGAACAAATTTCCTTTTTTAATACCATTCAAGATGCCCAAAAAGTGGACAACTTAACCGTCCGCCTAAAGACGGACGGACCTGATCCGATCCTTTTATCGCGGCTTTACTGGATGAAAATTGTGCCGCCCAAACATTCCATGGATTCGAAATTTGCTGAAAAACCGGTTGGAACGGGGCCTTATCGATTTGTTCAATGGGACCGGGGTGAAAGCATTACCCTTGTAAGAAATTCTAATTATTGGGGAACCAAGCCACTGGTTAGCCGGGTTAAATATCGCTTTATCGAGGAGCCCGGCACACGCTTAGCCGGATTGATGGCCGGTGAATTTGATATCATCACCAACCTGTTACCGGAATTTACCCAGCAGGTGCCGAAAGCAATTCACATTTTAGGATTGGAACATCCCATTATCATTCTTAATGCCGATGGTGGTCCCACCAAAGACGTGCGGGTGCGTCAGGCCCTGAATTACGCCGTTGATAAGGACGCTTTGGCGGAAGGTCTCTTTGAAGGCTTTGCCCAGGTGGCGCAAGGCCAACTGTTAAGTCCGTCCTTTTTTGGATACAATCCGAAGGTCAAGGCCTATCCTTATAACCCTGACAAAGCCAAACAACTGCTTAAAGCAGCGGGCGCCGTGGGCGCTACAGTGGAGTTGATTGGCACTGCCGGGCGTTGGCTCAAAGATCGCGAATTGGTGGAAGCTGTCGCTGCGTACTGGGATGCGGTGGGTGTTAAAACCAAGGTGCGCATATTTGAGTTTAATGAATATCTTAACCGCTTGTTTGATCGCAAAACAAGGGGTGATGCCATCTTTGTTGTGAGCTCTAATGAATTGTTGGATGCCGATAAGAGTTTTTCAGCCTACTATAAGGCCGGTGGTATTGGGTCGTCCAACACCGATAAACAATTAGCGACATTGATCGACAACGCGCGTAGTGAAACGGACTTTGCCAAACGCAAATCGATATATCACCAGGCCGTTAAACGGGCTTTCGATCAAGCCTATTTCACATGGTTGCTCAATATCGAAGATATTTATGGTGTGAGCGCGCGCGTCGATTGGTCGGGCCGGGTGGATGCGAAAATATTGGTTAGTGAAATGAAAGTAAAGAAGTAAAGCGTTGCATGAATTGGGTTTGGTGATGCCCCCTGATTCTTAGCTCTAGGATATCGAACCGTTGCGATTGTTAGCATAAGCGTATTTCGGCAGAACCGGTTCGATACCTATTTTTATGGGGCATCCAAGCGTTGGAGCAAAATGGGACGTTACATTTTAAGACGCCTGCTGCATGGGATCATCGTCATTTTCGGGGTTACCATCATCGTGTTTGTGGTAACCCGCATGGTGGGAGATCCTGTTAAGGTTATGCTCCCACTGGAAGCAACCCTGGAGCAACGGGCGGCCTTTGAAAAACAGCTGGGCTTGGATCGGCCCATCATGGTCCAGTTTGTTGAGTTTATGGGCGACGTGGCCCGTCTGGATTTTGGCGATTCGTTATGGCAACATCGCCCTGCCATGGAAATTGTGTTTGAAAAATTGCCCCTGACACTTGTACTGACGGCGGTGGGTATCGGTCTGGCCTTTGTGCTATCCATACCTCTGGGCATTATCGCCGCTTTACGGCCCGGTGGTGTTTCGGATCGCAGTACTGTCTTTGTCAGTTTAATCGGTTTATCCGTGCCGCAATTCTGGTTGGGCCTTCTGTTTATTGTTGTTTTTGCGGTGCAATTACATTGGCTGCCGACATCGGGCACAGCTACTATCGCCCATATTATTTTGCCGGGTCTGACCATGGCATTGCCGGTATTGGCCCGGCTGGTGATGATTGTAAGATCATCGATGATTGATGAGCTTAACCAACAATATGTGCAAACCGGCTATGCCAAAGGTATACCCTTTTTGCGGGTGGTGGGACTGCATGCTTTGCGCAATGCATCTTTACCCGTGGCAACGCTTGTCGGCTGGGAAACGATTCGAGCCATCGCCGGCTACTCGGTGGTAGTTGAAACGGTATTTGCCTGGCCTGGCCTTGGCCTGACAGCCATCCAGGCCATTGAGCGCGAAGATTTAATTTTACTGCAGGCAATTGTATTTTCAGTGGCGGTGTTGGTGGTGATGATCAATATTCTGATGGACATCGCCTATACGCTTATCGATCCGCGGTTGAGGTTGGCATAAGATGGCCGAAGCGGCATACAGCAGCAAAATGCTCAGTGGTCGGTGGCAAGACCGGCTACGCGGTTTGCGCAGTTTGACCCAAGAATTGTGGCGGGATAAGGCCGGATTCATCGGGATGCTTTTGATTGCCGCGCTTCTATTGATGGCGGTTGCCGCACCGCTGCTGGCGCCCCATGACCCAGCGGCGCAGGATTTGCGAGCGCGGCTCAAGCCACCCGCTTGGAGCGCACAAGGCACTTGGAACCATATTCTTGGAACCGATCATTTGGGACGCGATGTTTTATCCCGTCTGATTTATGGGTCGCGTGTATCGCTGCTGGTGGGGGTCGCGGTCGTTACGATCGCGGGAACATTTGGCGTGATTATGGGATTGTTGGCAGGCTACCGCGGCGGCCGCACCGATAGCATTATCATGCGCTGGATTGACACCCAGGTGGCGTTTCCGGGACTGTTGCTGGCACTAATTATCCTTGCGGTAATCGGTCCCAGCATGATCACCGTAATAATCGTGCTGTCGCTTAATGGCTGGATGGTTTATGGCCGCATGACCCGCAGTGCCGTACTGGCTGTCCGTCAGACAGCTTACGTGGAAGCGGCGGAAATCGTTGGCTGCCGTGCGCATCGCGTAATTTTTCGCCATATCTTACCCAATCTTACATCCCCTCTGCTGACCTTGGCCATTCTCGAATTTGCGCGTATCGTGCTGGCTGAAGCCGCCCTCTCCTTTCTGGGGCTCGGTATTCAACCGCCGGCTACCTCATGGGGGCTGGATGTGGCCACTGGTAAAGATTATATCTTCAGGGCCTGGTGGTTGGTGACCATGCCCGGCATTGCCATTTCCATCACGGTGCTTGCCGTTAATCTTGTGGCCAGTTGGATGCGTTTGATTTCCGATCCGCAAGAGCGCGAAAAACAATTTGCACGCAAAATGGCCGTGCGGCAAAGACGCCTTCGTGCTACCGGGCAGTAGGGAGATTGTTTGTAGTGACGGAGCAGCCCCCATTGCTGGAAATCAAAAACCTTGAGGTAGATTTCACGACCCGCAGCGGCGTCGTGCACGCCGCGCGTGGTGTTAATCTGCATGTGGGATATGGTGAAACGTTAGGACTGGTGGGGGAGTCCGGGTCCGGTAAAAGTGTTACGGCACAGGCGGTGATGGGCTTAGTGGCCGTTCCAGGTGAAATTATAGCTGGTGATATCCGTTGGAAAGGTAGATCTTTATTCGGTAGCGGTGGACGCCGCTATCTGCGCCAAGTTCGTGGCAAAGAGATTTCCATGGTTTTTCAGGACCCGATGACGTCTCTGAATCCTGTGTTCAGTATCGGTACCCAAATCTTGGAAGTGCTCTGTCACCATTTGGGAATGACCCGCAAACAGGCCTGGCATCGCGCGGTCGAATTGCTGGAACTGGTGGACATCAGTGCTCCTGAGAAACGTCTGCAGCAGTATCCGCATGAATTTTCTGGTGGTATGCGGCAACGGGTCATGATTGCCATGGCGCTGGCCTGCGAACCGGAACTGCTTATCGCCGATGAACCGACCACGGCTTTAGATGTCACCATCCAAGCCCAGATTCTTGATTTGCTTATCGATTTGCAAAATCGTTTAAAATTGTCCGTTATCATGATTACCCATGATCTGGGCGTAATCGCGCAGTTATGCCACCGTGTGGCCGTAATGTATGCCGGCAAAATTGTCGAAGTGGGTGAGGCGGAAGATGTTTTTGTACATCCAATTCATCCCTACACCCAAGGTTTGCTAAAGGCCACCCCTCGCTTGGATGAGATCACGGAGCGTATGGTTGCCATTGACGGCACCCCGCCGGATTTGATTTCGCCGCCATCGGGGTGTGCATTTTCCCCGCGCTGCGCGCAGGCCGGTAAAGGCTGTGAACGTCAACCGGATATGCAACCATGTGGCGATGAGCGCCATGTTTCTTGCTGGTGTGTGTTAAAGTAAAAATTGGTTTAGACGATAATTTCGCTCTATTCTGACTGCGAGTTTGCCTTGCAAAATGTGGCTGTTAAAAAAGATGATGTCGCGCAAACACCATTGGTAGAGGTGCAAGACCTCACAGTGCATTTCGATGGTGGGCGCGCCGGTTTTTGGGGACAGACGAAATTGGTGGTCCACGCGGTGGATAAGGTGTCGTTTAATATCTTTCCAGGTGAAACCTTAGGTTTGGTGGGAGAATCTGGATCGGGCAAAAGTACGACGGGACGCGCTATTTTAAAACGGGTACCGATAGCCGGCGGTCGCATTGCGTTTAAGGGCCAAGATATCACCCATATACCAGAAGATGGTTTACGGCCTTTGCGGCGTCATATGCAATTGGTATTTCAAGATCCGTACGCCAGTCTTAATCCCCGGATGCGCATTGTGGATATCGTCGCAGAGCCCTTGGTTGTGCATGGCGTGGTTCGTAGCACCCGGGATGCAGTTGATCATGTTGCCGAATTGCTTCAACGGGTGGGATTGCCACCGGATGCCGGCAGTCGTTATCCGCATGCTTTCAGCGGCGGACAGCGTCAGCGCGTCGGCATCGCCCGCGCCCTGGCGCTTAATCCTGAATTTATTATTGCCGACGAACCGGTATCCGCTTTGGATGTTTCCATTCGTGCGCAGGTTGTTAATCTAATGCAGGATTTACAGAATCAATTTGGTCTGACATATCTGTTTATCGCGCACGATTTGGCGGTGGTGCGCCATATTTCGCACCGTATCGCAATTATGTATGCAGGCAAAATTGTGGAGATCGCCAACCGTGACGCAATTTATGAAGCGCCGGTTCATCCTTATACGGAGGCCCTGTTATCCGCCGTGCCGGTGCCGGATCCCCACATTCAAAAACAGCGCCAGCGGATTACGTATGCCGGCGATGCACCCAATCCGTTAGAGCCCCCCGCTGGTTGCCGATTCCAATCTCGCTGTCCGCTGGTCACCAGCGATTGCCGCCACAAAGAACCGCCATTATCGAAACGCCGTGACGATCATCTGGCAGCCTGTTGGCACAAATAAATTATGTATTCAGTGGGGGCAATGCAGGCGGTCAGATCATCGTTAGTGAATTACCCGGTATGTGAGACACACTTGATTTGAGCCTAATTTTGTAAGTTCTAGCAGTTCTAATTCCATGTTGATCGCTTCGGCAAAAAGCGAGAGGCCGGTGCCAAATATTTTGGGAGATATGGTCACAATGATTTCATCAATCAGATGCTCACGCGCAAACAGTGAATTGATCAATGCACCGCCGGCCAGGATAGCTTCTGAATATCCCTCATTTTCCAATTCTTTCAGAATATTTCCAGGGTCTTGAGATGTATACACCAAATTATCCCAGGCGGATTTTCTGTTTTGACGGCGGGTTAAAATAACATTTTTACGACCCGGCAGGGGTTTGCCAATGGTATCAAACGTTTTGGATCCCATCATCACAACACCAGCCCGTTTGCTAAGCTCGGCAAACAGTTTTTTGTCCTGTTTACCGGTCCAGTCTGGAAAATGATCCGGGCTTTTACCAATCTTGCCATCCAGCGTGAGCGCCATTATGAGCGTTACTTTCATGATCTTTTATCAATGTATTGTTAATATGTTTCGATTTTGTCCGTAAAGGTGCTTTGAAAACCCAAAGCCCTACATGCCAATTTGAAGCCAGATTATCTCTGCTACTTTTTGTCTGCATTTGTCAAGGTGATATGAATGATGAAAATGCCAAGTACCCCGATTAAATGCCCCGGCACCAATTGTTACCTCCATTTTATTTATCTATTTGATGTATGTGTGGAAATAGAGGCCGTCTCCCGGGTGGCGGCCTGTTTGAAGGCCGTTTTAAGCATACGGATTTTAAAAGGTAAGTTGCAGATTGTCATTGGCATCAAAACGGAGTGGTTCGATCTTCAAAATTTCTGCGTTAGGTAGGTTTTCAATTTGATGGCGCAATGCGGCACTGACCCAAAACCTCGTCACATGTTTGGTATCCTTGACAATAACCGCCCGAATTTTTTCGGCCGGTACTGGTCCGATGGTTGTAAAACAAGCCTGTATGACCTTACGATCATTGGGCAGGCGCGGCGGAATATAGGCTTTGCGCAACGATAGACTGGTCAGGGCATTGATAAGGGTGGCGTCATAATCGATTTTTTGAAATAGCTTTTCCGTAATGACATCGGCATAGCCGAGTCCGAGGGCATTACCACCAGTTTTGGGCGAAAGATCCAAAATGCCTAATCGTGTGGCCTTAAGATTCCGGGAAAAATCGCTTTCCATCAGATCATAAGCGCGTCCGGTCACGTTGGGGTCCATGCCGGCGCCACTGATTTCCTTACCGATGCAATTGACGATCAGGACATCCAGGTTTTTGAGCGGCAACCGCGGTAATTGGCGCTTGGCCATGGACAATAATACCTTTTCGCGGGCAAAGATTTTGGGGCCTTCAATGGCTTCGATCTTATATGGTTGATCATAGGCATTTTCAACCACACCGATACCGAACCGAAAATTACTGTTTCCAATGACCGCTTCACCCATGGCACACAAAAGGTCAAAGAAGCCATACTTAAGGGCCCATTGATGATAGGTCAGCGCTCCCTGGTGTTTGCCCAGCCCCACCACCAGCATCTTGAGCAAACCGCTTTCCACAGCCGCTTTGAACTTGCTGTGTGGTTTAATCCGGTTAATACAGATGCAATGATCCATCTGTGATGCTGACGTTGAGAAATAGACCGGCACTTCGCCCAACACGGTCGCAATTTGTTTGACGGCCATGGCGTTTTGAATCGGGGCACCGCATTGCTCCGGTGTAATGTTCAATGCTTGGAGGATGCCGGTCTGACCTTCGGACGCAGCGCCTCCGTGGCTGCCCATGGCGGGAATGATCACCGGCTTGGCCCCGAGGTCACTTAAATGTTTACAGATAGCACGCACCATCAGATCCAGCTGTCCAATACCCCGGCTACCCACACCAATCGCCACGCTTTCACCAGATTGGATGCCGCTGGTGGGCAGCACCTGGTCCAGGCATTGGCGGCATTCAGCCTCAACCGCTTGAATATGCTTACGAGGATATTTCACCTGGACCAAGGCAAATTCTGGAAATTGGTAATCACCTGCGATGTTAGCTGGGTAGTGCATGGTTATTTAATACTGATAATCATGGGTAGCTCGCCGAACGATTCCATCCGGTTGAAAAAGTCAATGCTCGCAGATTGGATGAATTGTGCGCAAAAAATACACATAATTTTTTGAAAAATTACGGTATTGTATGAATATTTTCTAATATAAAAATATACTATATATTGTATATATTTTGTTGGCAACCCCTGTATAAAGTATAAAATCTTGACACACCGTCTCACGGCGCTATATTAATAAGTAATATTGTAGTTTCATCTCTCCTGGGCTCTGCCGGTAATAATCAAAACAGGTGCTGACGCACAGGTGAAGCGACGCCTGCTAAAGTGTGACCAAAACACATCATCCCATTTTTCAATATCCTCCAAAGGAGGCGCAGATGGAAAGCTTATGTGAATCAGGTGATCGGCGAATGGCCAAACGCGTTGATGTCGACGACAATACCCTGATACTGAGCAATGCCACAACCCGTTTAGAGCTAGGCACCATTGTGGATTTAAGCAAAGCGGGCCTGTCCTTTGATTACATCGTAATGGATGAACCACTTCTTGATTTAGAGCACGTTACGATTGCGAAAGCCAGTGGAGAGATCTGTATGGAAAACATTCCGTGTCGCTTGGTATCCTGTTTTGATCTGCAGGATAATGACTATAGTCCTGTGAAAATGCGCCAGTGTGGCATCAAATTTGGAACCCTGTCAGACGCACACTTGAAAGGTTTGAAAGATCTTTTAGAAACCAGGCAGGGTTTTGGAAAACCGTATTCCAACAACCATTCAAATGAGCGGCGTAGTGGTCATGAGCGTCGCAATGGTGAGCGGCGAAAGCGCCACGAGCGCGGTCACGCTGCGGTATAGACGTAAAATATCCGCCATTGTCCTGCAGCTCAAAAAGGGCCATTTTGTGATCGTCTTAAAAAAGTTGGTTCTTGTCCTCTTCAGCAGCCATCTATTAACAGATTCTTTAAGCGCAAGCGATCGTTTGCTTCTAAAAGAAACGGACCAGTTAAACCTGGTCCGTTTCTTTTTTAGATGGGTGATTGCAACCCTCAACCTGAGGGCCTTCATCAAATACGTCAACCGGATGGTTTGCAGTTAGGCGCTGTAAAACCACCGGATCCCGAGGGAATGCCATGAGCCCTGACACAAACACTGGACATCAGCTTTTCAACATCTTGACAATCGCATTGCGGACATTGGGGCGCCGGATCATTGGCAGATAGCAGCAGCTTTTCAAAACAGTGGCAACAAGCTTTACATTGGTATTCATAGATGGGCATCTGGTGCTCCTTTAAAAATTTTTTTATCCACAGCTTCATTTCCAACAATTTTGGTTGATTGATTTGCTAGCTTAAATCAAAATTGTCTTTAATATTAAAATCAGCATTTGTAAAGTCAACCCTAATTCCGAGACATGCTAACGGCTCCCTCCATGGCGTAGTTGTCCATTATTTGGGGGGCGATGCGACCATATTGTGATTTGCCGGGCCATCTTTTTGCGGCTAGATATTATTATGATCTAACACTTTAGAATTACATATGATTTTATCCACCAGTCAGCCATATTGGTGCCCATATCCAGGTTATTTTTATAAGATCGCATTGTCAGATGTATGCGTATTGCTGGATCAGGTGCAGTTTCCCCGGGGTATGACATGGATAAACCGCAATCGTTTTAAAAATGATCAGGGAACACTGTGGTTAACCATTCCGGTTTGGAAAAAAGGTCTTGGCTTGCAGCAAATTGATCGGGTGCGTATTTGTCATGAGGGGCGTTGGGTCACCAAGCATCTTAAAAGCCTAATGACAGCATATGCGCATGCACCGTATATAGGGCAGCATGCCGATTTTTTGGAAAAGCTTTTTTTAGCAAAAATGCCATATTTAGTGCAATTGAATATTGATACGATTCATTATTTGGCCGCACAGCTTCAAATTAAAACCCAAATAAGGCTGCAATCAGAACTGCAAGTAACTACGCAGGGGCATCAGCTGCTTATCGATCTCTGTAAAAAGACCGGAGCGGCACACTATTTAGCGCAACGCCAAGCGCATAAATATCTTGACCCCCGCATTTTTGAAGATGCTGGGGTCGAATTAACCTTATTTAATCCTCCAACCTTGATTTATCCTCAATTGTGGGGGCCATTTATCGCCAATTTGTCGGTGTTTGATTTGTTTTTAAATTGCGGTCTCCAAAGCGTCCGTATTTTCTGGCAAGCCGCCGCTGCTTTGGGAGCTTAACCGGATTGATTAACCGATGCCGCGTCACAACCTCAGAGTTGATTTGGCCGTTACGTTGTCACATATTATTAGAAGCTGAAAGTTATGAAGACATTAATTTGTGAAACCATGTCATTGCACCAGATGATCAAGTGATTCATGTCCATTCGCCTCATCGCCCAAGAGCTATATCGTCTGCAGCAAGAAGTGGAGCGCCTGGAAATTCAATTGGCGGGCGCTACATATAATAAACGTGAACAGGTGTCGGATCAATTGCGCAAAGCAAGGGCGGAAAGAGATCGTATGCGCAAAGTTTTAGAGGGTCAAAAAGGCTCTAGCACTGACCCTCCAATAAGAAAGTACTAGAATTATGTAGTAGTGCCTGGTAGAACCAATAGAGGTCTCGCTTACCCTGTAGCTCAAACCCAATTGGCACCCTCCCTGTTGTCAGCATGTCAAAGGTTAAAAACGTAGAGAACCAGCGACTTTGAGCGCCTTCAGGATGGATTGCATTTGACTTGAACAAATGCTATGAGCTAACCTGGTTGCGCCATTATTGCGTTGTTATCTAGCAACCTTTGTATGGCAGGATCTATTTAGGCGTCTGCTGCATGTGGTAACGGATGATTTCAATCGGCGACCACAATAGAGAAGTGTTTGTTTACCCCTTCGTGCACATGTGTTGCTAAACGAGTGACGTTAGGAACAATAAACATCCCATGCTGGTCACCCAGAAAAATCGATATGCTCTGCGCGCCATCTTTGAACTGGCCAAACGTTTAAATGAGGGGCCTGTCAAGATAGCGGAAATTGCTGAAGCCCAGGCGATTCCCCCCCGTTTTCTGGAAGTCATCCTCAATCAACTGAAAAAGGCCGGTTTTGTGACGGCCAAAAGAGGTTTTACCGGTGGGTATACTCTGTTGCACTCACCGGAAAATATTACGGTGGGTGAACTGTTTCGATCTTTAGATGAATCCCACGAAAATTTAATCTGCGTGACCTGCATTTCCAAAAATGTATGCCCTTTTCATAATGAATGTGCTTTTTTGCCGATGTGGAATCAGGTGCAAAATGCCATCCATGATGTGTTTGATAATACAACAATTCAGAAGTTGATCGAAAATGAAAAAATGATGAAACGTTAGACCCTTGATCGTTGCTGATAACCTGGTCTACCATTTGTCTACATCTGCCAAACGCTGCATTAAACTCACCCCAAAGATTCATCCGTTGCATAAAAAAGGACGGCGGTGATACCGCCGTCCAGATTAGCTTGTTAGAAAATGATGTTGAAAGGTTACCCATGTTTCCAAATCTCAACCGTGCAACATTTGCCTCCAAATATCAAAATTGCGATGTTTGGAGGCGCTACAAAGGATACTTAAGAACAATTGGTTTCATGACAAATCCTTTGCCAGAAGGTGTTGAAAGGATGTGCCTTCCCACATAAATTATTGGGAAGACGGGCAATACTATAATGTTAATCCTTTAACGTAGCAGGTCAAGGCTTGACCCGGGTAATTGTCTAATCTCGCAAATGATGGCCATTCTTTTTAGATCGGAATGATAAATCGGAAGGTACTTCCCTGGTTGTGACCCTCACTTTCAGCCCAAA
>JAAUYK010061552.1_pt1 | contig 11563 bp, 16 predicted proteins | sample 7278021 | NCBI WGS metagenome assembly JAAUYK01 (sample SAMN14350223, study PRJNA611818) | marine sediment metagenome | isolation source: surface marine sediment (1.8m) | place: French Polynesia: Moorea | collected 2018-08
CAACGCCTCCTCCGCGATCCTCACTAGAAACAGCGTCTGCCAGCAGAACGGGAGCTGGACCCGCGTCGAGATGAACTGCGTCAGGGACCCCAACGTGGTGGACCCCTCGGGCGGGGGACCGAACGGGCACAACGTGGACGGGGGCTTCCTGGTCGGGGGCGGGGTGATTGGGCATCATGGCGGGACCGCGGGAGGCGTCTATGGGTCGGGCACCATGATGGTCATCGCCTTGATCGCCGCTGTCATCACCGGTACCGCCGTCGCCTTTCTTATAATCTTCATTAGGAAGTGGTGAGTGGATTCAAAGCGAGGTGTATTCGAGCCGAAATGAGGCCATATCTCTAAGTTCCAGAAGAGTTTTGTATGCTAAACTTGGATCGAATATCAAGATAGAACCATTCTAAGATCTCCTCTAGGAGTCTCATTCTCATTTGAATTCCCATAATTTAATTTAACCCCCACTTCCTAGGCTCGTCAAGCTGACCGACTCCTCCAGCCACCACCTCATCATCGCCCCCTTGCCCCCCGGCGGCGGCGGCGGGGGTGCCAACGGGGCCATCGGCGGCCCTTCCCCCTCCGCAAACGGCGGCCCCAACCCCGATGGCCCCCTGACGGAGCAGCACCACATGCTGAGGAACAACCTGAAGCCGTACAACAGCGAGACCCTTCAGCACAACCGACACCAGCAGCAGCAGCAGCAGCAGCAGGCCCCTCCCTACGGCCACGTGAACCAATACTCGACGATGCCCATCATGAACGGGGGCGCGACGGCGAGCAAGATGCTGGAGGCCGGCGTATCGAGCGGAGGCCCCACACTGTACCAGACGACCACGCTGTCTACCTTTTCAAAGAGAGCGGGTACGGAATTCACATGCTGAAGGGATTGGATTGGGTTTGTAGGATTAACGGGTGGTGGTAGTTCTGGGTGTACGTCCGCTTTTGGAAGGAATTCCAATACGTAATTGGTAGGTAAGGGATACGTGAACTCCATCCCTCCAAGCCTCCACCATGTCTGGACTCTAGTACGTAGATACATGAAGTGTTACGTAACGCTCGTTCTGAGACAATTGTAAGCTAGATCAAAGTGCGACAGTAATTGAGTCCCTCTTTTGTTCCTTACTACAGGAGTGGGCAGCTATTGCTCTCCGCCGCTGCTTCCGCCGAACAACGCGCGAATCGTCCGGGGAGAGATGATTACTGCGACCTCCTCCTCCTCGAGGACCGACGCCGCCGACGCCGACGTCGAGGGCGAGACGAGCAGCGACGACGGCGAGGAGAACACCGCGAACGTCCAGGAGGCCGAGGACGAGGTCGCCGCCAGACAGAACGCGGAGAACGAGGCCGCCCAGGCCGCCCAGGCAGCCTCGATGCGATCCAGCAACTCTGCCAAGGCTCAGAGGAGGCAGAGGAGGCAGAAGCAGGTAATAATGGGGACTTTCTTTGATGTACGACAACTTGGCAGATTTGGACACATTGTCATACGTATAATAAAGCCAAAACATGAATGTACTAGGTAAGGGTTATACGTATGATCGAAACTGTGACTTGGAAGAGACATATCCTAGAACACTTAGAAACCTAAAAGAGAGTCAATTCTGAATTGAGTAAGTTTTATAATTCAGCTCTATTTATTCCCTATAGAAACGCAACAGCAAGAGCCTCCACCTGCCCGCCGTGGCCGCCGCCGCCGCCGCCGCGTCGAGCCGCGCCGACCACGGCCTCACCACTGCCACCTCTCTCTCCTCTTCCTCCCCCTCCTCTTCCCCATCGTCTCCTCACTCCTCCCCGAGCAGCCCCTCTCCCTCGTCCAACGAGGACACGCCCGCCGAGACTAACCCCGCCTCCGTGGCCTTCAAGTACGCCGACGCGAAGGAGATCGCGACGGCCAGCCTGCGCAAGAGCTGCCTGAGGCCGCAGAGGACGGAAGACCGGCTGGTGGAGGCGCAGCAGTTTCCCCAACAGTACGCCACGTTGGGCCGGAATAGGAACGCGAACCCGAAGCCGACGAACAGCGAGGCGTTGATGAACTGCTTCGACCCGCTCTCAAACAGCGGGGATGACAGGACCATGGTCTTCTTGCCGCCGCAGTCCTCAGACTCAATACCCGACTTGCTTCAGGTATAATAAAACCCTTTTAGAATAGAAAATACACATCTGGCTGAATACACAGCACAAGTACAAGTTAAAGACAAGGCAAGATCTTAATCACATTTCACGCACTGTGTATGTGTGTGTTTTTCAGGGTCCCGGCCAGCCGACCCCGAACGCCAGTTCCACTCAACAGCCACCCCCACAGCGCAACTTTCTCAGCAGCCTGACCCGATCGGGCCAGATCCCCCGCGACGTGATGGCCGTGTACGCGAAGGGGGACGACCTGACGACGCCTCCGGTGCCCCCCACGGACCTCCCGCCGAGCACGTTCATCGTCGACATGAGGCCGAACCGGACGCAGCAACAGCAAGACAGGTCCGGGCTGCCCAAAGTCTAATTTCCGAAGCCGGTATGTCCTTCAAAGCTAGACGAGACAGACACATTATATACGAAAGAGATTCCGATACTGCAATGGCAAGAAGTTCCGAGTACGGTATATGAAGAAGCGATTAATGGGAGTTTTTGCGACGCACATGTACGTATACTGCTACAATACTTCACACCCACGAATTGAACTCAGAATATTCCGTACAAGAAGAAAGCGAACAACCCTCGATTTGTTATCACCATGTTAGCAATAAATTATGAAAGAAGAGATCGTAATAAATGTACGCATACAAATACGTACTACGTACACGACTATGAGACGGAAATATACTATAACATACGATTAACATACAAAATCGATCAGTATTATAAGCCCTGTTACGTGGACGGACTAATCTAAATGTCAATATCTCGCTTACGGGGAAAATGTCCCCAACGTACACAGTCACATCTTCTCTGGAGAGTTGCGTAACAACACACAACGAGAGCATGTGAGCGCGAGTTCAGATATCGATCGAGCGGCAGAGCAGCTACGTTTAAACGTAGCATCCCTTGCTGAAAAAAACGAAAAATACCATGCAGCGTGTGAGCGAGTTTGGCCAACCCATCAGCTATGATGTACCTGGATGGGGGCCGCCCCCATTCCCGCCATGGAAGCCTATGGAGGGCAGGTACTGCACTCTGGAGCCGCTCGCCCCGGCCAAGCATGTGCCCGGGCTGTTTGAGGCCTTCAGCCAGACCCATGACTCAAGTTGGACGTACATGCCATATGGGCCATTCAAGACAGAGGAGGCATTAAGGGAAACAATGGTGGCCAAGGCGGCAATGAAAGATCCTCAGTACTACACCATCGTGCCCAAGGATACTGGGAAGCCAGCTGGCCTGGCTAGCTATCTCAGAATTGACCCCGCCAATGGGTCCATCGAGGTTGGGTGGATCACCTTTGCTGACAGCATCAAGAACAGCCCTGTGGGCACGGAGACCATGTACCTTATGATGAAGTATGCTTTCGACCTTGGCTACAGGTAATATTGGTTTGGGCGGACCTACATTCCTTGTCAATACTCACATATGTAGTCTTCTCCAACAGGCGTTATGAGTGGAAGTGTGACTGCCTGAATGCAAGATCAAAGGGAGCTGCAGAACGCCTTGGAATGACATACGAGGGCATCTTCCGCCAGGCCACAGTATACAAGGGGAGGAACCGGGACACCGCTTGGCTGGCCATCATGGACTTTGAGTGGCCAGCCATGAAAAAAGCCTTTGAAGCATGGCTCAGTCTGGACAACTTTGGGCCGGATGGAAAGCAGAAGAAGAGACTGCAAGACTTGCACATTAAAGATTAGCAAATATACTTAAGCACATCCTCATTCTCGCACATTTCATTTAACTGTTCAAAAGATCCTAGTTCTTCCAGAAATCAGCTTAAACAATGTACACAATGACATCACTCACTTGAACTTGCGTAACAGTTATTCTAGAGCACGTGAATACATGTACAGTATGTTGTACACAAGTGACGGAGAGCGCGACTAACAACACATCGATCGTCTATTTCTCAATCATTCGATCATGCAACGTCTGAGTGAATTTGGGCAGCCCATCAGCTATGACGTCCCCGGCTGGTCTCCACCACCATTCCCACCCTGGAAGCAGATGGAGGGTCGCTACAGCACCCTGGAGCCGCTCAACCCAACTAAACATGTACCTGACCTGTTCAAGGCCTTCAGCAAGTCAAATGACTCAATCTGGACATACATGAAATATGGGCCATTCAAGACGGAGGAGGCGCTGATGGAGACAATGCTGGCAAAAACAGCAGCAAAGGATCCACAGTTTTATGCTATCATTCCCAAAGAGACAGGGAAACCAGAAGGCCTGGCCAGTTACCTGAGGATTGACCCAGGGAATGGATCCATTGAGGTTGGATCCATAACTTATGCAGACAGCATCAAGAACAGCCCAGTTGGCACAGAGACCATGTATCTCATGATGAGGAATGCCTTTGAGCTTGGCTACAGGTAAAGTTAGTAGAAATAGAGCTAGAATTGTTCACATATATGAGTGATATTACTCATCCCAGGAGGTACGAGTGGAAGTGTGATGCCCTGAATGCCAAGTCCAAGGCTGCAGCTGAGCGGTTAGGGATGACCTACAAGTGCACCTTCCGCCAGGGTACTTCATATAAGGGAAGAAACCGGGACAATGCCTGGCTGGCCATCATGGACTTTGAGTGGCCAGCCATGAAGGAGGCCTTTGAGGCATGGCTCAGTCCCGAAAACTTTGGGCCAGATGGAAAGCAGAAGAAGAGACTGCAAGATTTCCGTAAAGCTAAATAATATATCTTTTAATCTCTCTGTCTCAAAACCAACTTACTCCACAACCGTGTTAAAACTTCCCAAACAAGGTAGCCGGGTAAGGCGATCGTCAGGAATGCAATCACCGCGGCGATCTTGAGGGTGATGGTGGCGGCCCCGACGACGAAGGATGGCAGAGCTATCACAATTCCGGTAATCCGCCTCCACATTAATCGCCTCGGCAGGAGGAACCAGTCTCTGGAGAACTCCTTCCAGCCCGGGTTCCAGGGCAGGTATCCAGCGTCTATCGCGCTCAGTTCTTCTATCATCCTACGAATGAACTCTGACGGGTGGCGGCTTTTGATTGTTTGATATTTTTCTGAAAGGTAAAGTTGAGCTTAAGAGACTTGCTTATTTGGTGAATCATGATCGAGGCACCGGATCTTAAATTTAAAGGCTATTTCTGCATCAACTTATTTATGTAATGAACCCAATTGCGACAGCATTAATATGACGAAGGCCCATGCAGTATCAGAGCCATAGCTTAAAGTCGAAACGCACAAACGCAAATATATGTAAAGCTTTTTCCCCTTCAACGAACTTCTAGTGCTTGTCTCATTGTATTAATCTAGCAACCAAATGTATATTTTCCGTACCCTCGTCTCTCTCGCAGTAGGCAATGTTCTGCCTGCACTTTGGGCACCTCGACCTGACCGCCGGCGCCGACTTGGCGACCATCTTCCTGAGGCAGGGCTCGCAGAACTCGTGTCCGCACGGCTCCGCCACCACCGGCTCGTAGAGCAGGTCCAGGCAGACGGGGCAAAGGAGCGCGTCGTCTTCCTCCTCGCTGTCACTCATGCTGGCTGGCTGGAGACTGACTGACTGACAAGTGCGCGGAGGAAATGGAAGCGAAGTTGCCGACTTGGCGATGGAAAATTGTGGTCGTTTTTTGCGTTCTTTTTCAACGCTTTATGGGCGGTGTTGGTCTGTCAATACCGCGAGAAAAAAAATGAAAACAGGTAGACGCGTGGAAACTCTTAAAAAACCCGACTGGGTGACGGCGGCGGACGGCGGAAAGTTTGCAACGCGAGATAATGGGGTTCAATTTCTTAAATGAAGTGCCCATAATGCATTGCCCTAATGTGTTACGATGACCATAACATTGGGTTTTATAGAAAAGCAACTCAGACGGTACTTTTATAGCGTGCACTTTTGGCGTCAACGGCGACGCGGCGTCGGCATGCCGCACACGTCCGGACTGAAGGTTCTGGTTTTGCATCCGAGCAGGCAGGTCAGTGACTCGCGTGTTTGTACTTCGCGAAAAACGCGCGCAACACAGTCGCATAGACAGACTAGAGTTGCGGCGGCGGTTACGTAAGATGGCGAAGCTAGGCGAATTAAAGAAGGCGTAGCTGGGAGTCGCTTAGTTTGGTTTTTCTAGGGTTTTTTTATTTCGGAAGCCAAACATACTCGTAATATTTCGGGTTATATTCGGCACTTTGGTTGGAGCTTGGCTCGCGGTTTCTTTCTTCTCCCTTAGTCGAAGAATAGCCTCAGGTTGAGGCGGTTGTGTGGGGTGCCGCTGCCGCCCCTGCCGCAGTTCAGCCACCCGCTGCCGAACACGAAGCTGTTCTTCAGGGTCATCTTCAGGTTGGAGTTGTCGCAGATGATGTCGCCGAGGTTGCGCTGGCGGATGGCGCGGAGCTGCGTGCGCGAGAACGGGTTCGGGTTCCTGGCGGTACGGTACACGTTGCCGGCCGGGTCCCTCCTGCCCGCGCCCTCGTCCGGGTTGTGCGTGTAGAAGAACCTGTCACCGAGGAACTCCTTCTGGAACTGCTTGCCGATGATGCAGGCGAAGGTGGCGCCGACGTGCGCTTTGTCCAGGCTCTTCTCCGAGATGCCGGCGGTGAACAGGTCGATGTCGGAGGGGTTGTCGTAGACGAGCGACATGCGCTTCCACAGGTCGGCCGGCATCTCCGGAGGGGGCTGGTCCCAGCTGCAGGCGCGCTCCATGCCGCACAGCTCCCTGTACTCATTGTAACCGGGGAGGCCGTGTTCGCGGCCCCTCTGGATGTTCCTGGCGATCAGGTCGGAGGCGAGGCCGACGTTGCCGAACAGGGTCTCCCTGATCGCGGCCGCCATGTTGTTGTCCACCTGCTGAGCGCGCTGGTTGAACATCCCGTTCAGGAGGGCGTCCATGTCCTCCTCGTAGAGCGTGGCGTTGTCGAAGTTCTCGCGCAGCTTGTAGAACTCCTTCCGCCTAGAGACGACCTTGATCATGAGGACGAAGTCCTGGATCAGGGAGTGACCGAACCTGCATGGTGAGAAGGAATTTGATTGTACTGGTTTGTATGGGTAAGTTAGTGAATTTCCGATACCGATAGGCTGCGGTGGCAAATTCGTTTAGCACGCTGGGGTTTAGGGTCTCGTCGTACTTGCTGCCCACCTCGGAGACCTCAGTGAGGAAGTTCTTGGCGAACGCCTCTGGGCCGATCAACTCGATCACGTACTGTCCGTAGACGACGTTCTGCATCTCGGCGATGACGATCCTCCTCGTCTGCTGGTAGATCTCCTCGTCGGTAAGGTGGGGCATCACCTTCTTGGCGAACTTGGCGATCCTGTTGTGCTCCCTCAGCCAGATGGTGTGCATAGCGGCCAGGCCGGGGTTCTCGATGGCCCTCACGTCGCCGGCCGTCGGCTCAAGAGGCATGTTGGGGTTCTCCAGGTTGGGCAGAAGGGGCAGGAGGTCGCCGGTGGCGTGGGGGTCCACGAGCAGCAGTCCGGACACGTTGGACCTCAGCCTGAAGGCGGTCTCCTCGGTCGAGCCGTAGACGTTGGAGGCGTCGACGAACGCGGTGAGCACGTTCATCTGCTCCCTGGGCTCCTTCATGGCATCCATCTTCTCCTGGCACCAGGAGATCGTCCGGGTGAGGGGCATGATTCCGGCGCACTCCTCCCTCTCCGTCTGGTTCGAGCCGGTCTCGAGGGTCCTCTCCACGAACACCTTGTCTCCGCAAGGGCTCACGACGGGGATGCAGGAGGCGTTGAGGTTGCCCTGATCGGCGCCGCGGAGGCCCTCGCAGCAAACGACCTCGGGGACCTCCTCTTCGGGGCCGAGGGTCATGTCGTGATCGAGGAACTGGCCTAGAGAAAAAGAAATAGAATGGTAAGTGAAGTGAAGTTTTTTAAAGAGGGAGCGCGCGACTTCCGTACCGAACTGCATGACCATGAGGGTGGCCCTCGGGTCCTCGATGCTCTTGGTGTCGTGGATGGTGGTGCTGACGCGCCTCGCGTTTGGCAGCAGCACGCTGCCGCTCCTCTTGCACGGAGACGGGAAGCTCCTCTTCGTGCTCCTGCCGGTCTTCGTGCACGTGTCCTTGAAAGATTCCCTGCCGCCCCTGGGCACGGACATGCCGTCGGCGTAGGCCTGGTGGGCGAACCTCTCGAAGGGGGTGCTGGAGGCTCCGTACTCGGCGTTCTTCACGTTGTTGCACTCGCCGGTGCTGGTGCGGAAGGTGAAGTCCAGGTTGCACTCCTCGGGCGCGATCTTGTCCTCGCAGAACTCCACCATGACGGAGGGAGGGGGCATGTGGCCGGCGGGGGCGCGGCCGCTGCGGAAGAACCTGTGCGCGAGCTCCTCCTTCATGGCGAGGGTCATCTGGCGCTCCACGTCCATGTAATTGACGTCGGGGTGCGTCTCCTCGAGGATGCGCTTCGCGGTGGTCATCAGGCGGTTGCGTTCCATCATGTGACGGGCGCTAGAGACAGGATAGAGCCGTAATTAAAAGAAGAGAAGAAGGTTCTGGCTGGGAGAGTGGGGAAGAAATTCGCTGGCTGGGGGGATGGGATTGGAAGAATTCAGGAATTGCGTCCCCATTGGCCTGGATCGAACCTTGCCCTTTCTATGTATTGAGTTGTTGCAATTAACAGTGAAAATTATTACCTCCTGGTCATCTTCCTGTTGATCTTCTGCTCTCCCTTCTGCGCGGCCTCCTCGTACCTCATCGAGGCGACCTTCTCCGCCTCGTGGGTCAGCACGTTGATCGCCTCCTTCACCACGTTCTCGATCTCCTTCTGGGTGGGCGCCGCCCGGGCCATGCCCACGAGGGCCACGGTGGCCGCGAGTGCGATGGCGAATTTCATCTTGAGATCGGGATTGTTGGTGGTGTCGGTGTCGACGACGGTGTTGGTGGTGGTGTTGGTGCTGGCAGGGGTGGGATCCGTCCGGTGTTCGCCGCTGTGGTGAGCAACCCCGAACTGATGCCTCTCCTCCGAGAGCGGGGCCCTCTTATACCCAACTCGGGACTATTCATTCATCTTCATGCACGGGCCGGCCGGCCGGCGGCGAGCGTATTAAAGATTGTAATCGTACATTTTCTCTTTAACGCCTCGCAGCTAGTGGCCGCCGCGGATTCATTTAATTCTCGCTCGCGCTATAGTCGCTAATCTGATGCTCGATACGATCGGCTATCAGATCCATGTGGTCCAGCTAGCGACTACGTACGTGAAGCCTTCACTCTATTGCTGAACCACCTGTTAATGGGTTAATGCGGAATCCGAAACGCTATACCAGATACGGCAGTTAATTCTTTTACAACGAACATGTAAGATGGGCCCATTGAGACAATATGCTGCAGGAAATGTAGGATGATTCTAATACCTAGAAGATACGTAGTAGACGCTTTGCTTTGAGTTGAAATACACGTAATGGAGACGTAATTGTAATAATCGCGTGTACGTACACACATGCGTTACTTTGCGAGCTAGGCCGTATAGTGGCCGTTTTCCCCGGGTTAAAAAAACACCTGCGTGGAGCTTTATGACGGACAGGTTGAGAGTCAGTTCTAGAACGGGCTATAGTAGTCGAAAATATTAAATCCTGCATTAGTGACAAACATGAAGGCGTTGCTTCCGTTCCTTGTCGTGGTCCTAGCGACGATAGCTTTGTGCGATGAGGGTACGTTACAAGATTATATAATTTGTCGAATGGCTTAAAGAAGCTTCGTTTTATATGCGTAGCCGAGAAGGCGGCCGACAGGAGGACCCTGTACGGCTTCGGTGGCCTCGCGCTCGGCTGTTTGGAGAACAGCGACTGCAAGATCAAGAAGACCTTCTGTAACCACGAGTAAGTGATAGAAATTGTTTTAAAGTTCCAAATTAAATAAACGAATTTTTTATCAAACTTTAGCGGACTGTGCGTCGCTAAGAAAGGCCTCGGCAAGCGGTGCAGCCAGGGCTTCGAGTGCGAGACCGGCTTCTGCAACGGATGGCCGTGGGGACACTGCGGCGCGGAGGACCTCGGCGGACACGAAAACTGAATTCATTCGGGGTTTAAATATATCCATTCCCGTCAGCAGCTATATAACGTCATTCATTTGCTGGTCTTCTGCAGCGGGCGCACTTGTATAACGAGGAGTTGGCCGATGCCCTTAAATAGGGATAATTAATTCAGTATGGGTCGGCGAACTGACAAAACGGGTACCTTAATGATCCAGAACAGCGCCTCCGCGATGCTGATCAGACTGGCGCCAGAGAACAATCCGATGGTGCCACCTTATCGAGGTGACTTGAAATATGTCGTTTACACGTACGCAAAGCAAACATTGAAGTCCGTACCCAATACTCCGAGCTGGTCATAGAAGTTGACTCTAATGTCGTTGACAATCTTCATCACCTTGGGATCCCTGATCTGAATGGAGACACGGGCAAAGTCTAGGGCGTACCTTGACCTATAAAATGTTCGGTTCCGAATAAAGGTTAATTTGACTCAAAAATTGATTGATTGACCTGCAGACGTCCACCGCCTCCTTGGTGGGCAGCCCGAACGAGATATTGGTCCAGGGATCGTCGAAAGCGGAGGCGACACTGAGCGTGCGGTATCTGAGCAGGTAGTGCTCGGTGTTGATCTGGTTCCCCCAGTAGACGGCGGGGCTGTTGGTCGCCTCCCAGTCGGACATCGCGAGGTGGATCTGGGGCCAGTTCTTGTAGCGGTCGCAGAGGTCGTGGCCGTCCAGCGGCATCTTGGAAACCTGAGAGAGTGGAAAGATTGGGCTTTCATACACTCGAATTAGTTTCTTTTTCTCAACAAGTGACCTGCGTTTCATAGACGATCTGCTCACAGTTGGGTTTGCAGTTGCAGCTGGCGGAGGCCTCGGAGCTGTCCATGGCCCGCTCGAACGCGTCGATCGGGTTCGTGATTACATTAGTGGATGAGACGTTGCACCACTCGGCGCTGCCTTCGATATCCGGAGGCTGAGGGTAGTCCCATGGGATGCAGCCGGCCTTCGAATAGGCGTACTTCAGCTTGCAGTGGAACAAGCACGACTTCTCGTCGTTGGTGTGGAACATGGCCTTGCCCTCGAAGTCCTTGATATAGTCAAATTTTTTCGATTTAACTTGCCTCTTTTAACTGTTAAAATACCTCGTTGTGGTACAGACAGTCCCTCTCATCCAAGCCGAGCTCCCTGAAGCTGTCCGTGCTCGCGTGCACAACGGGAATGACCTTGACGGAGACGTCCTCCCCGGCGGCGACCTCGATGTGGTTGGTCCTCACGTTGAAGTAGGCCAGCCACTCGTTGACGGCGACCAACGCGCGGCCCTTGGTCCTCGGGAAGCGCGGCAGCTCGTTGTCCAGCGAGCGGTCGCCGACATACACCCAGAATGAGAGCTCGTAGGACAAGCCCGTGCCCTCGATGCGACGGGGTTTCGAAACGGCTTTTTGGGCGTCGAACGCCGCAGAGAGGTCGGACACCTTCGCCTCCGAGGTGTAGGTGGCGAGCATGGAGTTG
>JAAUYK010008901.1_pt1 | contig 11562 bp, 4 predicted proteins | sample 7278021 | NCBI WGS metagenome assembly JAAUYK01 (sample SAMN14350223, study PRJNA611818) | marine sediment metagenome | isolation source: surface marine sediment (1.8m) | place: French Polynesia: Moorea | collected 2018-08
CCTGGCAGGCTCCAACGACGAGTTCAGTGCCTTCCTGTCGGTCGGGGCTGGTGGCATCGGCGTGGCAGAAGTCTTGGGTGGTGGCCTGATTTCAATCAACGATTCGACGCAGAACCTCACAGGAATTGTGATAGGCGGCAATCGGAGCAATCCAGGCGGCCTCGGCGTTGTGACCGTCGACGGCACCGAATCAGCCATCGATATCGATGGTAACGGAGCCGTCGTCTCTGTCGGCAACCGTGGGGTCGGCCAGCTAGATGTTACAGGAGGCGGTACGGTCACCCTCGACAGCCTGCGATCGACCCAGGACTCCTCGTCAATCCTCACGATCGGTGACAACCCCAACGCCTTCGGGCGGGTCTTCGTGGACGGCGTGGGCTCCGAAATCGTCCTGAACGGACCCGACGGTCAAGTGTCAGGCGTGATCAACGTTGGTGAGGAAGCCCTCGGCACGCTGTCGATCACCGACGGCGGCCGGGTCGCCAACGACGATACGGGCATCACTGCGATCGGCCTGGAAGAGGGCAGCGTGGGCGAGGTCGAGGTCATCGGGTCCGCCACCGACCAGTCCCGCCTCGAGGCCGGCGAAATCCTGGTCATTGGCCAGGACTACGATTTCGAAAATGGCAACCCGCTCGGTCCGGCCAGCGGCGGCAGCGGCATGCTGACCCTGGGCAACCAGGGCCTCGTGACAGCCGACGAGATCAGCGTAGGCAATGGCGGACGCATCCGTGGCGTCGGCCGTCTCGAGACCAACAACCTCAACCTGGCGGGTGGAGCCATCGCCGCGGGCCTGTCGATCGGCATCCTGATCATCGATGGAAACTTTAATCTGGTCGGCGGAACGGTCGAGACCGAGGTTGACCAGGACGGCGACCCGCCGTCCGACATCATACAGGTCGTGACGGGCACCACGGGCAGTGGTGTCGCTGCGCTCAACGACGGCATACTGCATTTCGATTTCACCGGGTCAGGGGATCTGGATACCGGCAGCCGCTTCATCTTCCTGACGGCAGAGGATGGCGTAACGGCGGTGACGGACGGCCTGTCATTGGCGCTTTCCGGAGTCACTGTCGACGTACAAGCGACAGATTTCTCCCTCGACCTGGGGGCCACAGTCGGGACAGAGGCGGCCTTAGTCGTCGAAGCACAGGTCCTTGCCGGCGACTCGACGGTCCTCTTCGGACAGGATCGGCCCGATATCTTTAGTGGCGGACCGGGAGACGACTTACTTCTCGGCGGCGGCGGCAATGACGTGCTCAGCGGTGGCGCCGGAGACGACCGCATCTTCGGCGGGCCCGACGACGACATCCTGGACGGCGGTCCCGGCAGCGACCTGCTGGACGGCGGTGAGGGCAACGATACCGTCGACTACAGCGGTCCCCTGACCGACGTGAGGGTCGATCTGACCTCAGGGTCTGCTATCGCGTCGTCCGTTATGCTGGGCGTCGTCGGACGCGGTTCTGACGTCAACGCCGGTGCGCTGCTCTACGTCGACCAGACCGACGGCAGCGGGACGCTGATCGGTGATCCCGGACTCGTCGGCGGTCTGAGCGGTGTCGCCGTCGATCCCGCGACGGGCCGCGTCCTCGCCTCGACCGTTGCCGGGCCCAACTCCGATGGCTCCGGAAGTCCGGTCACCAGCCAGTTGATCGAGATCGATCCCCTGACGGGCGCCCTGGTCGGCGTGGCGCTCGACATCACGGTCGGCGCTACGGCCATCTCTATCGGTGACTTGGCCTATGATCGGATGAGCGGCCAGCTTTATGGGCTGAGGTCCAACGCCGATGCTCAGGCGGCCGGCGGCGAACTCTACACCATAGATGTCACCAATGGTGAAGCGACTCTGGTCGGCGACCTCGGCGCCAGCGGCGGATCAATCGCCTTCGCGCCCGACGGCACGCTCTACTATGTCTCGAATTTCGGCACAGCACCAAATTTCCTCGCCGTCGTCGATCCTACGTCCGCGGCGATCATCTCTTCGGTCGAGCTGACCATCCTTATGGACGGTCTGGCCGTCCGGCCGAGCGACGGCGCCTTGATCGGTACTGCCGGCAACCTGAACACGGAAGGTAGCGCGGTCTACCGGATCGACCCCGTCACCGGGGCACAGATCTTCCTCGGTACCACCAGTGCTGGCGCGGCGAGCGATTTGGCCTTCATCGACTTCGACGAGGCAGGGGTCGTCGAGTTTGACTTCCTCGTCTCGATCGAGAACGTCATCGGCTCGCCCGGCGACGATGTCATCATCGGCAACGAAGAGGCCAACCTGCTTGCAGGTGGTGCTGGCGACGACGTCCTGGAAGGCCGTCTCGGCGACGATGTCCTGGACGGGGGCGCAGGTCTGGATATCGCCGACTTCCGCTTCGCCAATGGCCCTGTGACGGTCGATCTCAGGGTCCAAGGCGCCGCACAGGATACCGGCGATGGCAACGACACCTTGATCAGCATCGAGGGGATTGTCGGTTCCACTTTCGACGACACCTTCATCCCCGACTCAGGCGACAATTTCTTCTTCGGGAACGACGGCATCGACACGGTGACCTATATTAACGAGGTCGACACCGGCGTCATCGTCAACCTTTCCGTTCTGACCCGGACGGTGAATGGAAAAGACGTGGCAGCGCTGACCGCAGAGGCAAGTGACACCTCCGTCTCAGATCCGATCGGCGTGGACAGTTTCGGCGGGCTCGACGTTCTGGAAGAGACCGAGATCCTCGGCGACCTTTTCGGCAGCATCGAGATCATCGAAGCGACCAACAACGACGACTACCTCTTCGGCAGCGCACAAGGAGAGACTCTTCGAGGCGCCGGCGGCAACGACCTGCTCGATGGCGGCGCCGGCGATGACACGCTTGAGGGCGGCGCCGGATCCGACACGCTTTTCGGCAGCCTCGGCCGCGACATTCTGACCGGCGGGGCGGGGACCGATCGCTTCTTCTACGAAGCGCCCGAGGATGGTGGACGGGTAACAACGAATATCAGCGTGACCGACGCCAACAATGGCGGCGTCTTCGGCGACAATCTCGCCGACTTCGATGTGAACGGGGACGACCTCCTGGAGATCAGCGGAGCGAACTTCGGCATCGATCAACTGGTGGGGATCGTCGATGGTACCAATTTCGGGACCATCACTGAGGAATACGACGGCACCAACGCGGCGGGCTCGAGCACGGCTTACGATGCTGGCGAGGCATCCTTCATCCGGGACGGCGACGGCAACGTGATCTACGACGATAATGGCGCGGAGGAGGGCTACACCATCGTAGCGGAGGACACGGGAGACCGGGTGAGCGAGGATGACTTCGAAGTCGTCGCATAGATCGGCGGGAGAGCTGCGGCTCGACGCACCGGAAATCGGGCCGGCGCGCGGCTGGCTGCGGCCGTTTTTGCGCCCGCTCTTTGGCATGTTGCGCCGGGTCCTGCTGGTCTCGCTCTTCATCAACATCTTGATCCTGGCAGTGCCGCTCTTCGTGCTGCAGGTCTATGACCGGGTAGTCGGCCACGCCGGCTTGACCACCCTGCAGGCACTGGTGATCGGCATGGCGGTTGCCCTGCTCTTCGACTTTGTGCTGCGCCAGGCGCGTAGCCGTGCCATGCAGCGGGTCGCAGTCGGCATCGACGTCGACGTCGGGCGCCGCCTGTTCCGCAAAATTGCGGCCTTACCGCTGCGAACCTTGGAATCGCAGCCGGCGGCCTTCTGGCAAGTGTTGTTCCGCGACGTCGAGACGGTCCGCAACACCATCTCCGGCAGCACCGCCGTGTTGCTCTGCGATTTGCCCTTCATCCTGCTGTTTTTCGCGCTCATCGTCGTGATCGCGGCACCGGTCGCCTGGGTGCTCTTGGTCATGCTCGGTGTGGTGCTCACTCTTGCGCTGGTCAGCGTGGTCAGCGTCGGCAAGGCAAGCCTGGCCGAGCGCGGAGCTGCACTGTCCCGCGACGCCGTGGTCAGCGAGATCGTGGCTGGACGCACCACGGCCAAGTCCTTGGCCCTTGAGCCAACGCTCACCGAGATCTGGGAGGACCGGCAGGCAGACCTGATAGAAGCCGCTTTGCATCGAGGCGTCCGGGCCGACGCCTTCCACAATCTGGGCAACACCGTGGCGATGATGACGACGGTTTCGCTGACGACCTTCGGTGCCTTGGCTATCCTCGACCAAAGGATGACCATTGGCGCCTTGGTCGCCGCCAATATCCTTGGCAGCCGCTTCATCGGCCCGGTGATTCAGCTGGTCGGCAATTGGCGCAACTTTGCCGCTTTCCGGGATTCGGCCAAGCGGCTTGGGCAAGTCTTCGCCGCCGCCGAGGACCGAAGTGAAGTCGAGCTCGAATTGCCCCGGCCGGAAGGCAGGCTGGCCGCGGAAAACCTCGTGTTTCGCTATGGCTCAGACTTGGCACCGGTGGTCAACGGCGTGACGTTGCGCCTCGGCCCCGGCGGCATGCATGCCATCCTGGGTCAGAACGGCAGCGGCAAGACGACCTTGCTGAAACTTCTGACCGGCCTCTATACGGCCAGTGAAGGCCGGGTCTTGCTGGACAATGCCGACATCACGCAGTTCTCCCGCCGCCAGATCGCTGGCTGGATAGGCTACGTGCCCCAGGACTGTTTTCTCTTCGCCGGCTCTATCCGCGACAACATCGTGAAGGGTCACCCGGATGCCAGCGATGAAGAGGTCTTGGCCGCGGCTCAGAAGTCCGGCGTGCATCGCTTCGTAATGGGGCTGCCCGACGGCTATGCCACCGAGGTCGGCGAGGGCGGTACGCGGCTCTCCGGTGGTCAAAGGCAGCGCATCGCCATCGCCCGCGCCCTTCTCCGCGACCCGCCGGTTCTCTTGTTGGACGAGCCGACGGCGAACCTGGACCGCCAGACCGAGGAAGGGCTGCGCGATCAGCTGCTGGCCCTCAGCAACGACCACACGATCGTCATGGCCACGCACAGCTCCCTGCTGCTGGCCGCCTGTCACAGCATCATGGGTCTGCAAGCTGGCCGGATCGCGCTGGCCGGCGCTGCGAAAGATGTGCTGGCGCAGCTGAGCGGCGGGTCCACCGGCCCGGGAACGGAAGGATCTCGACCATGAAACGCCTGGATCAACTGCGCCGGCGACACTTACGCAGCGGTTGGGGTGCTGCAGCCTGGCCGATCATGTTGTTGATCGCCGGTCTCCTGGCATGGTCCGGTTTCGCTGAACTCGACGAAGTCGCGGTTGCCGAAGGCGAAGTCGTGCCCGGCGACCGGGTGAAGATCATCCAGCACCTCGAGGGCGGTGTCATCGAGCAGATCCTTGTGGCCGACGGCCAAAGCGTGCGGGCGGGTGATCCCTTGGTGCAGGTTCAGCTACCGGTCACCGGCCTCAATGAACAAGAGCTGAAGATCCGTTTGGACGGATTGACCTTGACCCAAGCCCGGCTTTACGCCGAGGCCGAAGGCGGTACTCTTCTGCTGCCGGAGCTCGAGGCGGATCGCCATCCCGACATCGCCGAGGCAGAGCGGCGCGCCTTCGAAACACGACGGCAGGAACGCGTCAGTCGCGTGACCGGCCTGGAGGAGCAGGTTACGCAGCGGACCCACGCGATCGGCGAACTGAAGGCGCGTAAGCGTGCGCTGATAGCCGATCTTGGCCTGGGCCGGGAACGACTAGAGATGTCGGCCGACCTCATGAAGGACGGCCTGATTTCGCGACTAGAGCACCTGGACCGAGAGCGGGAGATAAAGCGCCTGGAAGGCGACCTCGCTGGTGTGAATTCCGCCATTCCCCGGGCCCAGGCGGCGCTAGCCGAGTCCGAGGAGAATCTGCGCGAGGAAGAGCACAAGGGGCGGCGCGAGATCCTGGAGCTGCTGCGCGATGTCGAGCTAGAAATCGCGCGCACCCGCGAACTGCTGTCCGACGCCACAGTTCAGGCAGCACGGCAGCTGATCTCCGCGCCAACGAACGGCACGGTGAAGAACCTCCGCTACCACACCATCGGTGGCGTCCTGCGTCCGGGCGAGCCAATCATGGAGATCGTGCCCAGCGATGGGGCCTTGATAATTGAGGCCCGACTCAACCCGGCAGATCGCGGATACGTCACGGTGGGCCAACCGGCCCGGGCCAAGATCACGACCTATGACTTCATCCGCTATGGGGCCCTTGAGGGCAAGATCGTGCAGATTTCTCCGGATTCCTCTGTGACCTCCGAGGGCGAGGCTTACTTCAAAGTCATCATGGAGCCTGAGGCCTTCCATCTGGGAGCCGATCCGAAAGAGCTACCGATCATGCCTGGGATGATCGCATCGGTGGACATCATGACCGGACGGAAGTCAGTCCTGTCTTACATCATCGAGCCCGTGCTCAAGATCAAGGAAGAAGCCTTCCGGGAGCGGCTCTGAACCGGCCCACAGAGATAGAAGGCGGCAATCAGTGCGCAGGTCAATATTCGGGAAGGGCCGTTTGCAGGGGGCGATCTGCCTTCTGGCCTTGCTGGCGCTGCGGCAGTGGGACCCATGGCCAATCGAGGCGGCGCGGCAATGGATTTTCGATTCCTACCAGCGGGTGGAACCGCGCAGTGCTGAAACCCTGCTGATCCCCATCGTCGACATCGACGAGCGCAGCCTCGCCGCATTCGGCCAATGGCCCTGGCCCCGGAGTCTGCTTGGCACCTTGGTCGATCGCTTGACCCAAGCCGGTGCCGTGGTCGTCGGCTTCGATATTGTGCTGTCCGAGGTCGACCGCCTGTCGCCGTCGCGGATCGCCGACTCCCTGCCCTCTATCGACCCGGAACTTAAGGAAGCACTCGCGAGCCTGCCGACCAACGATCGAGTCCTCGCAGAGAGCCTGCAGCGCGGCCGGGTCGTATTGAGCCAAGCGGCGGTCGAGACTCCTCTGCAGAACGGCGGGAACGGCCCACGAAGGGTCACACCCCTGGCCTCAGTCGGCGGTGACCCCCTGCCTTACCTGCTGTCATTCCGTGATGTCATTCAGAACATTGACGAAGTGGATCGGGCCGCGGCGGGGCGCGGCGTCATCACCTTGCCGGTCGAGATCGACGGCGTTGTAAGGAGGGTGCCGGCCGCAGTCAGGATCGGCGACATAGTTCTGCCGTCCCTGTTCCTAGAGATCCTGCGAGTAGCCACCGGGCAATCGACATATGCGATCCGCGTCGACGAGGCCGGCATTGCCGGCATCCTGATTGCGGGTACCAAGATCCCGACCGATCGGCACGGCAATGTTTGGATTCGCTATTCGGAGCCAACCAAGGCCCGATATGTCTCGGCCGTTGACGTTATTGAGGGCAACTTCGATACCCGTCTCTTCGCGAACCGGCCGGTGCTCCTCGGAGCGACAGCCAAGGTTCTGGGTGATTTGAAGCCGACGCCGGTGGCGCCGCTTATGTCTGGTGTTGAAATTCATGCCCAGCTTCTGGAGACGGTGCTGACACAAAGCTATCTCGTGCGGCCCCATGTCGCGATCGGCATCGAACTCTTCGTGACCCTCTTGGCTGGCCTGTTGCTGCTCTATTTCGTGCCGAAATTCGGGGCCGGGCATAGCCTCGGCGTGCTGGTCCTAGTCCTCGCACTTTTGGCTGTCGCTTCCTGGTTCGCCTACAGTCGCCAAGCGCTGTTGCTGGACCCCTCATTCCCGGTCTTTGCCGCTGCCGTGCTATATTCGCTGCTCTCCTATCTCGGCTACTACCGGGAAGAGAAGAGTAAGGAGCAAGTGCGCGGCGCCTTCGGCCGCTACCTTTCTCCCGTTGTGGTCGAGCGCTTAGCCGAGAACCCCGATCAGCTTAACCTCGGGGGGGAAGAGCGGACCATGACCGTCATGTTCAGCGACATTCGCGGCTTTACCACCATCTCCGAAAAGTTCCGCGACGATCCCAAGGGCCTGACCACTTTGGTCAATCAGTTCCTGACGCCCATGACCAAGGCGGTGCTGGACCAGCAGGGCACGATCGACAAGTACATCGGCGACTGCCTTATGGCTTTCTGGAACGCGCCGCTCGATGATGCAGACCATGCACGCCACGGCTGCCAGGCCGCGCTGAATATGCTTGCCGCCTTGGAACGGGTGAATGAGGACTTGGCGAAAGAGGCGCAACCCACGAGCTCGCCCGAGGCAGCGGAGACCCGTGCCGCGTATCGTCTGGCTCGCAAATACGCGCTCGGCAGCGGCGCCGAGCAGGATGTGAACAAGGCCTTCGAACTCCTGACCCGTTCCGCACACCTCGGCTTCGCCAATGCACAGTACAACCTGGGCAAGGCCTACCGCGATGGTGCCGGCGTCGGGGCCGACGACGCGGCAGCGCTGCGGTGGTTTCGAGCCGCGGCCGAGCAGGATTACGCCAAGGCGCAGCAGCGTCTCGGCACCCGCTACGCGCGCGGCATTGGCACGGCGCCGGATCGAGTTGAGGCGCTCTTCTGGTTGAGGCTGGCTGCACGGAAAGGCCTGGTCGCCGCCCAGGAAGACTCGCTGCGTTTAGCCGATCACCTCGATGCCGAGGGACGGGCGGAAGTCGAGCGTCGCTTGGCGAGTTGGCAACCAATCACGGCGCTGCAGCCGCTGAGCCTGGAAATGGGTGTTGGGCTCAATTCGGGTCCCTGCGTAGTGGGCAACCTGGGTTCTGAGCAGCGCTTCGACTACTCGGTGATAGGCGATCCAGTCAACTTGGCGTCGAGACTGGAGGGTCAGACTAAGAACTACGGTGTCGGCATTGTCATCAGCGAGTCAACCCGCGCGCTGGCGCCGGAGTTCGCTGCCCTAGAGCTGGACCTGATCGCGGTCAAGGGCAAGCACGAGGCGGTGCGGATATTCGCCCTGCTCGGAGACTCGGACTATGCTGCCAGCAAGACCTTTCGCGATCTGGAGAACGCCCATGGCGGTCTGCTAACCGCTTATCGCGCGCAGCGTTGGAGCGTGGCGCAAGATCTGATCGTGGTTTGCCGCGAACTGGCGCCAGGCCTTAGCGAGCTCTATGATGTCTATCATGATCGCATCCGCCGCTACGAGGCCGAAGCCCCCGAGCCGGGCTGGGACGGAGTCTATCGGGCGACCGCGAAGTAGCACAAAGCACCGGGTCCCTCCTGCCAGGCAGGCCGGTGCGGGAAGGCGGCCCGCTCCGCCGGTCCACACTGAAGTCCATAGTAACGACTGTTGGCCCGTGACCTTCGGACGAACGATTGGCGCTCGGATGTCTCGGTAAAATGGGATTGTGCAAGCCTTTATGAACACCGAAGAAACGCAAGTGAATTGACATGAACCGCCGTGTCTTTGTCCGAGGCCTCCTTGCAGGATCGACTTTGTCGCTGCTGCCTGGTCTCTTGTTCGACGATGGTCATGGCCGAGAAGCCCTAGCAGACGAAGGGCGACGGCGACGTCACAGACGCCAGCTCGATGAATTGAACCGACAATGGAGACAGCCGGACCCCCGAAGTGTTGGCCTTGGCGCGCGCAGATGGCAGGCGGTCCCGAGAAATTCTCTCCTTCGGAAGCTCCAGGACCAACGTCGACTGCGTTTGAGATGGACTAGACCCTACGGTTTGCAGGCAAGATATCCGCGAGTTGACTCGGACTAGGTGGTCCTGAGGGGCTCAGAGAGGCCTATGCCCTGTTTCTTGGCACGCTGATTGAGCCTCGTCTGTCCTTTTCGGCGTGGCGGACGCACGTCGGACTTCGTTTGGCGTTGGCTCTATGCCCTAAGGAAGCTTGGCCGCCGGCTCTGTTGGCGCCGTTGCAGGCCGGACCTCCGGGCTCGGTTTCTCATTGCCAAGGCGTAGCGTCTTGTCGGGCGGTAGCGAGATAGGGCGACATCCGGTAGGCCCCGCTACTTTGGCCAGGCGGTTTGCTCTGCTTTACCAATCCTTATTGAAGTCTTCAGCCAAAATTAAGTGGCCGGTCCTTATGGGTTCTCGGCATGAGAGCTGCCGAGGTTCCTTCCCGGAGTCCTGGTCCAACGGCCGAAGGCAAGATCGTCAGACTGAGCCTTTGCGCCGTCCTTTGGTCTCTGTCCCTGACCCTGCTGCCCGTGACCGGCGATGCTGTGGAGCGGACCGAGATCTTTTCGTATGAGCAAGCCGTTCCGGCCAGAATCTCGAAGGTTCACGCGCGGTTTCTCTCCGCTGCTAATCTTTCGGATGCCGGCTCGCCAGGCGCTTTCAGCGGCTTTGAGGCGCTGCCGACGCTTGAGCAAGCCGAGGCGGTCAATCAGGCGATCAATCGGGTCCCTTATGCCAGCGATTGGCAGCTTTGGAGACAGGGCGACTATTGGGCAGAGCCTGTGCAATTCTTCGCCCGCGGCGGTGACTGTGAAGACTACGCCGTCGCCAAGTACAGCGCTCTGCGTGCTCTTGGGGTCGAGGCGCGGCTCCTGCGAGTGGTGGTGGTGTTCGATGAGCTGCGTGGCCTGGTCCACGCCGGCCTAATCTTAGGTTTCGGAGGCCGGGTATATTTTCTCGACAACTTGACAGATGAGCTCAGGCCCTGGCCGGAGATCGAAGGCTACCGGCCCATCTATTCTTTGAACGAGGATGGCCTCTGGCTCCACGTCGATTCTATCACCGAACTCGACCGGCATCTGAAATCCGCAGGAGCGAGTTTCGGTACCAAGGCGACACTCTCTCGGTGAATCTATCAGGGTGCGGTTTCCAAAGTACGGTGCATGTATTGTGCCACACCTCAAGACTGTCACTTTGGAACCATTGCGTTTTGACGGACGCAAATCCATCACTAGCGAAGTATTGTAGGCGATAGGATTGCAGGATACTCGCTTCCGAGGGTTGCTGTTGCCCCCGGACCCGAGATTTCGTGATGGTTGGGGACGAGAGGCATACCTGGGGTAAATTCGCCAACTCTGGCTTGCACCGAATTTCGGGCTCAAATTCTGAAGGAGTCCTAGCTGGAGAATATGCCGAGACTGGGCTGCCAAAGGGGCACTTCAGTGTTGGCGGTCCTCGAGGATCATGTCCGAAGCCTTTTCCCCAATCATGATCGTCGGCGCATTGGTATTGCCCGAAACGATGGTGGGCATGACGGAGGCATCGGCGATGCGCAGCCCCTTTACACCGTGCACGCGCAGGCGATCGTCGACCACCGCCCCGGGATCGCTGCCCATCTTGCAGGTGCTCGTCGGGTGGTAGATGGTCTGCGAGATCCGCCGCGCCGCATCCAGCAGGTCCTCGTCCGAACTGACGGCAGCGCCCGGCACCCGTTCCTCGACGATGAAGGGCGACATGGCCTTGGTCGCCGCCAGCGCCCGCGACATCCGCAATGCTGCCACCGCCGTCTCCTGGTCCAGGGGCGTGGACAAATAGTTGGGCCGGATCGACGGGTAGACGTGGGGGTCCGGCGACTTGATTGCAATCGTGCCCCGGCTCTCCGGTCTGAGCTGGCAGACCGAGGATGTGATGCCCGAGAAGGGATGCATCTCGATGCCCGGCTTGTCGGCGCTCAGGGGCTGGAAATGAAACTGGATGTCCGGAGTCGCCATCTCGGGCCGGGTCCTGGCGAAAACGCAGACCTGGCTGGCGCCCATCGCCATGGCCCCGCGACGGAACAGGATGTATTGGAGGCCGATCAGCATGCGCCGGAA
>JAAUYK010037453.1_pt1 | contig 11556 bp, 11 predicted proteins | sample 7278021 | NCBI WGS metagenome assembly JAAUYK01 (sample SAMN14350223, study PRJNA611818) | marine sediment metagenome | isolation source: surface marine sediment (1.8m) | place: French Polynesia: Moorea | collected 2018-08
CTGTTTGCCGAATCTCCCCTTTTCTCCTATGTAAATTTTCAAATATCCGCCCACAATTTTAGCAAAATCTGGCAGAATTCTACGTCTTGAACCTTGTAGAGGAAGGACTGAGATTACTCTCCTCTAGAACGCGGCAGACTGCCAAAGAAGGCGAATCTTGACCTAGCAATAGACTTAAATCTATTGACCAGGCATTTGCCGATCAGTTGGGAAGCCGCGCTTTAAATGGGTAGCATCAAGCGGGGTAGTTTACCCTTCGCCTTTGCGCGCTAATAACACAGGACAGTTAGCGTTGACTCGGACGTAATCTGACAGAGAGGTTCCCAACAATCGGTCGAGGTCAGGTAAACTTTTAGCGATAGAGGGACGGCGATCTGGAGAACCGAGCATTAGTAGGTCAACGTTATACTCGTCGGCCAAGTTGCATATTTGTTCGCCCGGTTTGCCACCTGTGACGGCGCAACGGTAACGTACTCCTAATCTTTTTGCTTTGGCGGCTGCTGGCGCTATCACTGGGTTATTTTCCATCTCCGCTTTAGACAGAGGCAGCAATTTTGGATCCAGGTCTGGGTTAATGCGAGCCAGCACTAGCTCGCCGTCAGAATAACCCCTCAGCAGGAAGAGGGCTAAATCTAGAGCATACTGGGCAGCATTGGATTTGTCCAGTGCCACCATGACCCGCTTGATTTTTTTGACGTAAATGTCATCTTTAACCAACAACATGGGATGGTTAGTTAGTTGGAAAAGATACTGACTGAGGGAGTTTTCTAAAATTGCTTCCAGGCGCTTGAGTCCCCGCGAACCAATAATAATCAAGTCGGCATCGATTTCTTCAGCTACCTGACCCACCGTATCCTTCGGTTCCCCTTGGCGCAGGATGGTGGAAACCTTGCTCGGGTCTAAATTGACATTCTGGATAACGTTGGCGATCAGCTTGCCCCCCTCTTCCCACTTAGCAGCTGTTGCTTCCGCCGTAATTTGCGGTGGCACAACGTGCAAAATCGTAATGTTTGCGCTTTTGATGGCAGGAAGATCCATCAAACTCTTAAGCATTTCTTGAGTATGACCCGTTCCGGAACCGGCATATAAAATTTTCTCGAGCATGGATTGAAGCTCAGTTGTTAATGACGATTAGCTTTCTTTGGATGAACTACTCACCACCTACTTCGTGAGGTGGGAGGATCTCCAAACCTCGCGTTTCAGTGCGGGTCTTATTCCGCTTCTGAGTTTCCCGTCTCACAGGCTCTTGCCTCCACCAAGCAAGCTTGATTTCGGTCTTACAGTGCCTCCACAGGCAGAACCGCCAGTTCCGTGCGGTTATTAGTTTTGTTTTTGTCTCCCGTACATGAGCGTTTAGCCAGCGGTACATTTGGGGCTACTGCAAGATATTCTCGAGACAAAGCAGCAGGTGACTTTAGCCTTTATGCAACGGATAGTTCGGAAGCCACGCCTACGTCTAATCATCCCCGTTTTTGCTTGAGATTATTATACAATGGCTGAAACCTTTGGTATATGAAGATTTCGTGTACAAAGTGTAAACCTAAGTATCAAAACTTGGGGCTATCCATCTCGCTACCTGCGAGAGCGAGGTAGGAGAATTCCGCCCCAAACCCCATTTCGTTAAAAGGATACCGCTAATTTCGCCCGCTAAATTTAACAACTTATTACAAGGAAGGGGCGAGGCAGCTCATTCCTTTTAGGTGTGGTGCGAATTGCTGCCTCGCCCCTTTGTTATTTGTTATTTGTTTTTTGTGATTTGTCAGGTTGGTCGATAGGCACCGTCAAGCCCCACAGACAACTATTGCTCGTCAGTGCTTGACAGTATGTGATATAAAAAGTAATAAATGTTAAATAATCTTCATAAATATTGATGCTGAATCCCCTCTCTGGGTTGGACAAGTTCAAACAAGCCTTCAAAGAGAAAGTCCTATTTGGCAACGAGCCAACCCCTGAGTTAATCGCCATTTTAACCGTCTATTTTGTTCAGGGCATTCTCGGCTTGGCCCGTCTAGCTGTCAGCTTCTTTCTCAAAGACGACCTAGGCTTAAGTCCGGCTGAGGTTGCTGCCCTGACGGGGATTGCCGCCCTACCCTGGGTGATCAAGCCAGTATTTGGTTTCATCTCAGATGGTCTGCCCCTGTTTGGCTACCGTCGGCGAACCTATTTAGTCTTGTCAGGCATCTTGGGAACCCTCTCCTGGGTAGCATTAGCAACCGTAGTGAATAGCGCCTGGGCTGCCGCAGGAGCAATGCTACTCGCATCCCTCTCCGTTGCCATCAGTGACGTAATTGCAGACTCTCTGGTGGTAGAACGGGCAAGGAAAGAATCATTGGGACAAGCCGGTTCCCTGCAATCCCTAACCTGGGGGGTTGCAGCAGTAGGAGGGTTTATTACCGCCTACTTGAGTGGCTGGCTGCTGGAACACTTGAGTAGCCAAGCCGTATTTGGGATTACCGCTATTTTCCCTCTCCTGGTTTCCGCCGTTGCCTGGTTAATTGTCGAAGAAAGAATTGGCGATCGCCGCCTATCTCCTTCCTCCTTGCCCAGGAAAGAGGCTGGAATTCCCAAGCAAATCCAGCAACTGTGGGGCGCGATCGCCCAAAAATCCATCTGGCTACCTACTGCCTTTGTCTTCTTCTGGCAAGCCACCCCAAGCGCTGACTCCGCCTTCTTTTTCTTCACCACCAATGAACTCGGCTTTGAACCAGAATTCTTGGGGCGCGTGCGCCTTGTCACCAGCCTGGCTGCCCTTTTGGGAATCTGGCTGTATCAGCGCTTCCTAAAAACCGTTCCTTTCCGCCCAATTTTAGGCTGGAGTACGGTTATTTCCGCCGCCCTAGGGATGACAACCCTGCTGCTAGTCACCCACGCCAACCGCGCCATTGGCATTGATGACCACTGGTTCAGTCTGGGAGATAGTCTGATCCTCACCGTCATGGGACAGATTGCCTTTATGCCAGTCCTGGTTCTCTCAGCCCGCCTCTGTCCAGCAGGAGTAGAAGCCACACTCTTTGCCTTGCTGATGTCAATTTGGAACCTCTCAGGGCTGTTATCTCAAGAACTGGGAGCCTTACTCACTCACTGGCTAGGAGTCAGTGAAACCAACTTTGACAATCTCTGGCTGTTAGTGGTGATTACTAACCTGTCTACCCTGTTACCCCTACCCTTAATCGGCTGGCTACCAGCAGGCGATCCGAAAGAGATGGAAAGCGAAAGTGCTACTGACAAATCTTTGCCGCCAGCGGAGGTTTTTGAACGTCATTCTCCCGGTTCCCAGCCAGAACAGCCCTTTATTCCTGATTTAGTGCCGGAGTTTGTGGCAACTACATCAAAAGTTAAAAGTCAAAAGTCAAAATAAACATGCAAAACCTATTAGCAAAAACAACCACTTCTAAACCCTATAACCGACAAGATTGGCAAAAGGGTTATGAATCTCAGCCCAATGAATATGAATATTGGATTGATGAGATTGAAGGCGAGATTCCCTGTGGGCTGAACGGCACTTTGTTTCGCAATGGTCCTGGCTTATTAGACATTCACGGCACGCCTATTGGGCATCCCTTTGATGGGGATGGTATGGTTTCAGCAATTTCCTTTCAAGGCGGGCGCGCCCACTTCCGCAACCGCTTCGTCCGCACCGAAGGATTTGTCAAAGAACAGGAAGCGGGTAAGATGCTCTATCGTGGTGTCTTTGGCACCCAGAAACCTGGCGGCTGGCTGAATAACGCTTTTGACTTTAAGCTAAAAAATATTGCTAACACCAATATTATCCACTGGGGAGATAAATTACTGGCACTGTGGGAAGCCGCCGAACCCCACCGCTTAGATCCCCACACCCTAGAAACCCTAGGACTCGACTACCTAGATGGGATTTTACAGCCTGGTGATGCTTTTGCCGCCCATCCTTGGATCGATCCCAGTTGTGACATGGACGGCGGAGCACCTTGTTTAGTGAATTTTTCGATTAAACCTGGTCTTTCTACGACTATTACTATTTATGAATTAAATCAGGAAGGCAAGCTGCTGCGCCGTCACGCCCACAGTATCCCTGGCTTCTCCTTTATCCACGACTTCACAATTACGCCCAACTACTGCATTTTTTTCCAAAATCCAGTTACCTTTAATCCCCTTCCTTTCTTGTTAGGATTGCAGGGTGCAGGTGAGTGCGTTAAATTTCAGCCCCATCAGCCTACCCGAATTGTGGTGATTCCTCGCACTCCTCCCTATCAAGGGGTAAAAATTCTGGAGACGCAAGCGGGTTTTATTTTTCACCATGCCAATGCCTTTGAGTCATCAGACAAAATTTGCATCGACTCAGTTTGCTATCAATCTTTACCGCAGGTTCAACCCGAAACTAGCTATAAAGAAGTAGATTTTGAGACACTCGATCCTGGGCAACTGCGGCGATTTAGCCTTAATTTGAAGGATGAAACTGTACAGAGTCAGATGGTAGAAAGTCGCTGCTGCGAGTTTCCCTCGATTCATCCAGACAAAGTGGGACGTCCCTACCGCTATCTGTTCATCGGTGCTGCTCACGACGCTACGGGGAATGCGCCTCTGCAAGCAATTCTGAAATTAGATTTGAAGACACAAGAGCGTCAACTTTGGTCCTTTGCCCCCAAAGGCTATATTAGTGAGCCAATTTTTGTGCCTCAACCTGATGCAATTAGCGAAGATCACGGCTGGGTGCTGACAGTAGTTTACGATGCCAGTCGCCATCGTTCAGCTGTAGTAATTTTAGATGGGCAGGACTTAAATCGCGGTCCGATCGCGCGAGTGCATCTCAAGCATCACATTCCTTACGGTTTGCATGGTAGTTGGACTGAAAAGTGCTTTATTAACTGTCAATCAAAAATACAGTAAAATATAGCTATGATTATCAACTACACCTATCGTCTATATCCAGATGCCGAGCAAGTTGAACTACTCAATCAGTGGTTGGAAACTTGTCGTGTATCTTATAACTATGCACTTAGGGAACTGAAGGATTATATAGCCTCAAGGAAATGTGCCATAGATCGGTGTAGTTGGGAATCTGAGTACATAATGAGTGCAGATTATCCTTTCCCTGGATATCAGCAACAGCAAAATAACCTACCCAAAGCAAAGAAAGAATTCCCTAGACTAAAATCACTCCCATCTCAGGTATTACAAACCAATATTAGAAGACTGCATGATGCTTGGGACTTTTTTCAAAATCGTGGCTATGGATTTCCGAGGTTCAAGAAGTATGGACAAATAAAGTCAATACTTTTTCCTCAGTTCAAAACTAATCCAATTATGGGGTGGCGGCAAAGCCGCCGCCGAGCAAAGCTCAGGGGGCAAGTAAAACTGCCAAAACTAGGATTAGTGCCAATCAATTTACATCGACCAATACCTGATGGGTTTGTCGTCAAACAAATTAGAGTAGTCAAAAAAGCCGATTGTTGGTTTGCTGTAGTAGCTATTTCTACAGATATATCTATTCCTGAGCCAGGACCACACGGTCACTGCATCGGGGTTGATGTTGGGCTGTTATCTTATTGTGCAACTAGTGATGGTTTTGTCGAACCAGGGCGTAAATTTTTCAAGGATATGCATCGTCGGCTGAAAGTGCTACAACGCAGGTTATCTAAGAAAAAGAAACGTGGTCTTAACTACGAAAAAGCCAGACTAAAAGTAGAGAAACAGCATAATCATATAGCTTTCAAAAGAAAAGATTACCAGTTCAAACTTGCCCATAAGCTTTGCGATATGGCGGATACTATCTTCGTGGAGGATATTGATTTTCGCACTATGGCAAAAGGGTTTCTGGGCAAGCATACTATTGATGCTGCATTTGGTCAGTTTCGTTCTATTCTCAAGTACGTAGGCAAAAGACGAAATGTATTTGTGGATGAGGTTGACCACAGGGGCAGTAGCCAAACCTGTCCGAATTGCCGTATCGAAGTCAGGAAAGAACTCTCTGACAGAGTGCATATCTGTCCTAAATGCGGTTATCAGGTCGATAGGGATATCGCATCGGCTCAAGAACTGCTGTTACGAGGCATTGAGAAACTTAGTACCCAGGGACTCTGGGGGAAAGAAATTGGCTGTCTAGTCGGGCTGTCGGGGGCAATGAGCCTAGACAAGTGGCGTAGGGCAGCAATGCTCAATAGCGATATTGGGAAGCCCACGCTAAATTACACTAGTAATTAGCGTGGGAGGATGTCACTGTGTTAAACTTTGCCCTAAGAGATATTTTCGGCAGTGTAATTCGGCTCTTAGGAGCGTATCTCCGAAACCAAATTTCAAGTCAATCAAGAAACTGCCTGAGTTGGCAGCTTCTGTTGATCTGAGGTTTTAGATTTTAACTGTTAGTGAGCATATTGGAGTAGTCAGAGTGACCCAGGTAGTTGTGGGCAGCAATGAAAATATTGAGTCAGCTTTGCGTCGATTCAAGCGACAAGTTTCCAAAGCAGGAATCTTTCCTGACATGAAGAAACACCGTCACTTTGAAACACCAATTCAAAAACGCAAACGCAAAGAAATGGCTAGACACAAGCAGCGTAGGAGACTTTCCCGCTACGGCAAAAAAAGTTTTCAATCATGAAAAACCCTCATGAGTAAACCTGTTATGAAAATATATCTAAGTTAGGAAGCGTCAAAAAAGTCAATCATTGTCTGCCGATAAAATTCCGGCATTCCTGTATCAAAATATTGTCCTTTGACCAAATAGCCTATCATTCCCCGATCTTGACGCAATCGGTCGAGACAGGTTGTTAGCTGAAATTCTCCTTTGTAGCGGACGTTGTGTTTGATCTCTTCTTCGAGATAGTTAAAAATTTTCGCCTCTAGGACATACATGCCGAATACGGCTAGGAACTGATCCTCTGCCATTCCTTCTATATGAAGATGGTCTTTTGCATACTCAAGCTCCGGTTTTTCATAAAGCTGCGTTACAGAAAGAATCGAATCTGAATCCTGCCAAACCCCCGTCACGCATCCAGCTTTATGAATAATTTCTCCTGGCATCACAGTCAAGCCAACAACGCTCTGAGCGACTTGATTGTAAACTTCTAGTAGTTGACTCGCACAAGAAGTTTCACTGTCAGAGGCGTAAACGTGATCGCCTAGCAACAGCAGAAATGGCTCATCTTTTACCCATTCTTTGGCACAGAAGACAGCATGACCGTAGCCCTCTTGCTCGTCTTGAATCAGAAGGGTAATTCGCCCTCCTAAATCTTGGAGATACTGGCTGTATTCCTGATTGAGCGGAGAAAGTTTCTGGAAAAGTTCTGGTTTCGGTGGCGCTTTAAAGAAGTCTTCAAAAATTTGGCGATCGCCCTCTTGAACTACAATCCCAATTTCTGCGATTCCCGCACTGGCAGCTTCTTCCACAATCGCCAGAATCACGGGCTTGGCGCGACCATCTCGGTCAATAATTGGGAATAACTCTTTTTTTATCGCCTTTGTCGCTGGGAATAAACGGGTGCCAAAGCCTGCTGCTGGAATCACTGCTTTTTTTACTTTATTGGTTGGCATAAATCGTTAACTTCAAAGATTGCATTTGGGGAAAATCCCGTTCAAGAATTTCGATTACTTTTTCTTGAGTGTCCTTGTCTTTAACAATAAATTGTGCTGTGCCATCTCCCTGTGAGCCAACGCCTTTTCCCCCGAGAATATAGGATTGAATCGGTTCATAATTGAGGATTTGGTGCAGTACAGGAGCTTTCAATTGGGAAGGACAGGCGGGGATCAGATGCCGGTCGAATTCAGCTTGTGCCTGTTTCATCAGCACCCCAATTTGTTGGGCATCTCCCTGTTGCAGAGGATCAACCGCCTCCTGAGTAATTTTAGAATTAATGAGACCGAGATATTTCTGGACATTCTCTTGCACTTCGTTAGTGGCAAAAGGATAGCATTGATTCAGTTGACTGAGGATTTCCTGGGTATTTTTGCTGGCACCGAGATCCACAATCACAAAGAATAAATCCTTGGCAACTTTTAGCTCAATCACTTCAGTGCGATCGCCGTCAAAGATCATTGCGATCGGGCGACTGCGCCAGGGTTATATTAGAAGTGTGGCAGAGGATAAACACCGCCTTGTCGGGATAAACCAAAAAAGGGGCAATATGATCTTGTCCAGCGTAGGGACTGAGGGTTACGGCATCTACCTGCCACTGTTGAAAAATCGCGCGAGCAAAAACAGTGCTAGTATTGAGGTCGCCGTGTTTGGCATCTAAAATAATGGGGATTTGTTCAGGAATAGCCGCTAATACCTGAGAAAGTAGTTCTAGTCCTTTTACCCCTAACGCTTGATAAAAACCGAGGGTGGGTTTATAGGCGCAAACCAACTCAGATGTTTCGGCGATCGCAAATTGCAGCCAGTCCCACAAGTTAGTGATTAGGTTATCTGTATCCCCGCTCGAATCATAGCCCTGGGGCATCATTTCTGGATTGGGGTCAAGTCCGACAACCAGCAAACTTTGATTGCGGGCGATCGCACCATTCAGCTTCTCACAAAAGTTCATCTATTGTCCGAGAACAGTATCCATAAACATCATCACCACAAATCCGGTCATCACTCCCAGAGTTCCTTGTTGCTCTAATCCCTTGCGATCGATTTCAGGAATAATCTCATCAACGATGACGAACAGCATAGCACCAGCAGCAAACGCCATAGTCCAAGGCAATAGGGGTTGAGCGAGACTGACAATTCCAGCACCGATGACACCCCCAATTGGTTCTACTAAACCTGTGAGCAGGGAAACTCCTAGGGCATAAGCAGTGGAATAGTGCAGTTCTCTCAAAGCTAGCGCAACTACTAACCCCTCTGGCATATTTTGCAAGCCAATTCCGGTAGCAAGCGCCAGTCCACTGGTAGTATCTTCTGCTCCAAACCCGACTCCCACTGCTAAACCTTCTGGAAAATTGTGCAGGGTAATAGCAATGACAAATAGCCAAATTCGCTGAAAATTTTGGCTAATTTTTGGTCCTTCTTTTCCCTGAAAAAAGCGATCTTGAGGAAAATGGTTGTGAGCAAGCCAGATTGCTCCTCCTCCTAATAATATCCCCATACTCGCGAGCAGGGCTGCTGTGGTTCTAGAGTAACCCTGATTAATCGCAGCCTCTGTCCCTGGAATAATCAGGGAAAAGGCTGTCGCTGCCAGCATTACCCCACCCCCTAATCCCAGCAAAATGCCTTGAAACCGTTTCGTGAGATTGGTGGTAAACAATATCGGGATAGCACCAATACCTGTTCCCAAACCTGCTATTAAACTAGCTACTAAACCGATAGAAACTGTTTCCATTGGCACAAACCCTGCCCTCAAACTATTGTGATGTAATCCTAAGCCTTAAGGTATACTTCTAGCGCTTCAGAACTGCCGATCAATTTGCCATCGATAAAGACTTGAGGAACGGTGGTTGCCCCTGTTACTGCCCGCAGAGAGCGAGTAGTAATGTCTTTACCTAGGACGATTTCTTCGTAATCCATGCCGTGTTCGGAGAGCATCGCCTTAGCGCGGGCGCAGAAAGGACAACCGACTTTGGCAAACAGAGAAACCAATTTGGGTTTCTTTGCATTGGGGTTGATGTAGTTGAGCATCGTCTGTGCATCAGACACCTCAAAAGGATCTCCGGGAACTTCCGGTTCAACAAACATCTTTTCGATCGCCCCATCTTTTACCAACATCGAATAGCGCCATGACCGCTTCCCGAAACCGAGGTCTGATTGGTCAACGAGCATTCCCATCCCTTCTGTAAACTCGCCATTGCCATCGGGAATGAGAGTTACGTTTTCCGCTTCTTGATCTTTGGCCCACTCATTCATCACGAAGGTGTCATTGACAGAGATACAGATAATCCCATCTACGCCATTTTCTTTGAAGGCGGGAGCTAATTCGTTGTAACCCGGTAGGTGTGATGACGAGCAGGTGGGAGTGAAAGCACCTGGTAAAGCAAAAACCACAACTGTTTTACCCGCAAACAGCTCATCGGTTGTGACATCCACCCATTCGTTATTACGGCGGATATGGAAGGTGACATTGGGAACTCTTTTTCCTTCGCGGTTTGGCAACATTGGTTTGACTCCTTGTTTAACTAAGTCGCAGTCGTTATGAGTTCTTATAAATAAATCGTACTCATAACGAGTATGACTTGTCAAGCAAGTTTGGCTAAATCGAGGTAAACTCTAACACCTTCCTACCTGGGAGGAGCGAAAAGTTTTCGCCCTACTGAATTTACCTGAAAAAGAGCCTCAGATGTCGCAAGTTGCCAGTCTTTCGACGAGAGAAGATAGATGATCGGGTTCAACCAAACTACAATCTAATCCCACCATCCCCCCCACCAAATCCGTAGGATTGGCAACTGGGAGATGTCCTAATGGGGCACTGAGGTCAAAAGTTAAGTTAGAGTAACTCAGCCACTTTCCTCCCACTCGCCAGCCAACACTATCACAAAATTCTAGCCATATTTGTTTATTGTAATTTTTCGTGCCTCCCAAAGTTTGGTAGGTACGCTTCTGAATGCCAAAACCAAAACGCCATCTACTGTATTCTATCCAGAGTTGATCGATTGTCCGTAAGTCTGTGCATGGAAATTGGTCAATATCTGCCGTACGCAACCATCCTTCCTTTTCTCGACGAGTAACCGAAAGCATCACCCTGTATGTTTCCAGATCGGCTTCTTTGTATTTCTGGGCAGCTAATAATTCCTGTAATTTTCTGTAGTCAGCACCAACATCACTAGCTAGGGAGACAGAAGGTTGGGCAGGTGAAACATTTTGTCCGCGTCGTCGATCGCGTTGCCCCGAGGATAGAGAACCTTTGGCAGACCCCCTCTTATATCTGCTAGTAGGAACTGAAAGCCTAGAGGGCGGTGAAGAAATATTTGGGGCTATGGGTTTGGAATTGAGTGCTTGCAAGGCTTCAGCAGCAGACTGGTAGCGATCGCTCACTTTATCTTGCAGTAGCTTATCTAAAACAATCTCCAAATTCCTGCTCACTGAAACCCGCTCCTGCCATTTCCACTGCATCTTCATTGGGTCAAAAAGCTGATCGGAACTATCTGATTGAGGCAAGCACCCTGTTAACAATCTAATACAAGATACTCCCAGAGCGTAGAGGTCACTGGCAGGAAATACCATCCCTCGCATTTGTTCTGGTGCCATGTAGCCAAGAGTACCCGTAATCGTCTGGGATGTGCTTGGCACAGTAGAATTTAATTGTTTAGCAACTCCGAAATCAATTAGGACTAGAGAGCCATCCCGTCGGCGGATAATATTAGCTGGTTTAATATCCCGGTGAATAACCTGATGGTCATGAACGAACTGAAGCACTGGGAGCAAATCAGTCAGTACTTGCCTGACTTGCTGCTCACTCAATGCTCCTTTTTGCTTCAATTCTTTGAGCAGATCTGGACCATCGATGAACTCTTGAACTAAATACAGCCGTCTTTCTTGTTCAAAGAAAGCGAGTAGGTCAGGAATCTGACTCACCGTTCGCTCAAATTAGATGCCCCCTAGCAGCAGATGTTGATGAGTATGAGGGTTTAGATAACAGCGCCCAACTGCTCAAGGTTGCGATCGAAACCAAG
>JAAUYK010058361.1_pt1 | contig 11548 bp, 9 predicted proteins | sample 7278021 | NCBI WGS metagenome assembly JAAUYK01 (sample SAMN14350223, study PRJNA611818) | marine sediment metagenome | isolation source: surface marine sediment (1.8m) | place: French Polynesia: Moorea | collected 2018-08
ATTTCCGGCGGCGGCGGCGGCGGCGACAGCGGCACTGATTTTCCGGAATGGCTTTCAAAGTGGAAATGGGAGAAGGAAGGAAGGAGGGAAGAGAGAAGGCGAATTCATTCATTCTACTTAGTCGTTCTGCCGCCGCCGCCGCCGCCGCCGCACCATCGCCAACGGCCGGCCGGCACCTTGAAATACATACATATGCCATCGTACGCGTAGCTTTCTCCGTATCCTTCCCTATTCGCCGCCGATCCAAATGTACTGTATATGCGCTGCTCGCCAAACCTGCCATCTCGGCCGCCGCCACCGCCGCGCCGCCCCCCGTTATTAATCTCATTGCTTTCAATGGGTCCCTCTTGGCGATTTCATCTCCCTTTCGGACGTACGTAGCGCGCTTTCTCTCTCTCTCCGGTCGGTCGGTCGGTCGGTCGGTCGGCCGTTTCACGCTCTTTCCTAGCTCCGCTCCATCGCAGCTCCCTCCTGCAGCTGGGTTTAATGGGAGGGCAGCACGGATGAACTAATTAGGTTTTGTCTCTTGATTTATCCCTTGCTGCATGCGCCAAGACCGGCATTAGGCAGGCAGGCAGGCAGGCAGGCACCTAGCTCCGTCTCGCTTTATGTGTCCGGACGGTCGGTCGGTCGGTCGCCTGGAAAACGGAAACGGAGGCGGCTAGGCGTGCTAGCGAGAGAGGCCGCGGGGACGCGTACGTATCAAAGTGGGCACGCGACGGCCTCGTCTGCATGTGGCAATGGCCGGCCTCGCCCGCTCGCTCTCTTTCTCTCGTATATATGGCCCCGGCCGTAATAAACAACGCCCGGTTGGCAAGCATGAGAACTGTATACTTACGGATATTGTTAGTTATGGCCAGGACGAAAAGGGTGACTGCGAACGATCGAGCGGAATGCGCATCGCTGCCGTCCGTCCGTCCGAAACGACGGCGGCGGGCAAAGTAGCCAGTTCCGACGGACGGACGGAGCTGGCAATAGAAAGACGTACGCGATCGAGCCGAGAGAGCCGGCCGGCAGGGCGGAAACTAGCACCATTTAGGACGATATATCTGTGATATACGGATGTATTGCTGCAATGCAAATGTCCCGTTTCGTTTTCTGTCGCAGTTTTAGAGCCGGGGAGAGTTATATTTCTCCCGGCCGCTCGTTCGCTCGCTCCTCCATCCCCAGGCAGCTACAATGGCCATGGCATACTATGGCGGCCGGCCGGCGGCAGCTCGGTCGTAGTCCGGACGACGGACGGACGGACGGACGGACACAAGGCGCCGCAGTGAAGAAGGAGAAGGGAGAAGGCGCGGCCGGCGGCGCCTCTTTCCTCCTTCTCCTCTCTTTCCATGCTCGGCGTCAAACGAACTGTACGTAGTTCTCCTTTTTTCTTTTCGCCTTTTGGAATGGATTTCTAAACGGACATGGCCGTCATGTAAAACCGGTACGGATTCTCAGTCCAGTGCCATCTGCTATTCGGCGATGTTTATAAAACTGCCAGCGCTCCTCTCTTCCTCCCTCCGGCTAGCTGGTAAGAGCCATAACGGGTGATGGACCGGTCTCTCCAGAGTCATTGGGAAGCGAGAGTCGAGGCCACTCGTCATCTTTACGGCGCCCATTTTCATCCCGACCGTGACAACTTGCTATTGTTGAACTGAGCCGGTGCCGCCGGAGCCGGAGCCGGAGCCGACACAGGAGCCGTTCGTTCGTTCGCCCGCTCGCTCGCCTCGGCGGGCCGGCGGGCCGGACGGCAGTCCGACTCTTATAGCCGGCGCCGGTGCTTCGTTTTAAGTCGAGTATACAGGAGGTAGGAGAGAGAGCGAGAGGATACGGGGACTGCTGATACGGAAAAGGGGAGAAAGTAGAGCTGGTAGAGTACGTGGCAATAAGAAGCCTCTTGTGGGAGCACAGAAGGAGTGGAAGACACGAGCGAGGGCTTTCCAAAACGGCCATACATAGCCGGATGAGGTCAAATCGAAGTCATGGAAAGATCGAGGTCGAGGACCTATGTCTTGGAGGAAATAGCACGAATGGGCGAATTGTTCGCACATAGCATGCACGATGCGTGGAGTAACGGCCGGCCAAGAAAACAGCAAACGTCGCCGACACATTAGTCGTGTCTGGCGTCTAATGTGCGACTGTAACTACCACTAACAGCACCGCCGCCGCTGCTGCCTCTTTTTTCTTCTCGCTCGCTCTCCAACTCGGACCAATTTCAAACTGATTACGGTCGTCGTCGTCGGCGGCGGCCCCCATTCCCAGATAATCCCGAGGAGCCATCTAGGGCAGCAGCGACGGCGGCGGCAGCTACAGAGAAAGGCAGAGAGAGGCAGCAACAACGACAGAGTCATAAAATTAAAACCAACTACTTTCCTCCTTCTCTCTCTCTCTCTCTTCTCTCTCAGTCTTGCGCGAGTGTACAGTTCAGGGTTGCTGCCCGACTACGAGTTCTCCTTCATGTCCGGCCGGCTTAGAACACGCACCTATAGAACTATTCTGAGCTAACCATGCATCGCTGTCGCCTTCTCTCCTCCTCTTTCCCCGTCCGGTCTCTCGCTCGCAGTTGTAGCGCCCGAAATGGATGGTGTTTGCATAAAAATCGGTCTCATCTTTCCAGTCGCACTTCAGAAGGCAATAAAAAACTTGAAACTCCAACTAGCCCCCGCCGTCTAGCGAGCGGACCGGAGGCGGCGAGTAGCTCTTATTTCTGGCGTCGCCGCCAGCAGCCTTAACAAGAGTTTGGCGAGGGAAAAAGAACAGCATTTGAAAAGTTTGGTAGCTAGCGGCCCGGCCGGCCAGCAGCCGGCACCATCGCTCTCTCTCTCTCTTTCTCTATCCACATTATCCAAAAGAGGGCGGAGGAGGATCTTGGGGGAGCAGTTGGCCGGCGGCGGCCGGAAGATATTCCCTGGCTAGCTCCGGCCGGCCGGCGACCAAGTCTAGTGAATGGCAATCGAATCTGACGAACAGCCTGCGAACGAACGGATCGGATCGGGGTAGGGGCGGCAGAAGAGATATCTAATGACGACGAAATCTCGTCGCTAGAGCTCTCGTCCGACGCCGATGGGATTTCGACGACGGCTGCTAGGATGACGCCAAAGTTATCGCCTCGTTTGACAGCTGCTGAAGGCGTTAGAATAGTAGGGAAGTTGTGACATAGATTTCGAATACTTTTGGCTTATACATCGAATCCACAAATGATTTTGATATGGCGCCTGAAAAGTGTTTGATTATTACTACTGTCGTACTGAACGGGAGCATTGCGGCGACCATGAACGGGTTAATCCCGTTGCCCAGCAAAATAGACGGCAAAAGCAGGAGGAGGATGAAGCCGGAGAGAAAAGTTATGATTTTGGTGCAGCGCGAGCGCGCCATTAATATGAGGAGGAGCTAGGAGAGAGCGGCGCGGCGAGCTTAACCGCCCTTCGGTGTCCGCTCCACCGCCCTCACCCCGGCGAGCTCGGACGGCCGTTCGTCACTTTTAGTATGGATTGTGACAGCTTGATTAGGTCTAGCTGAAACTGCGAGCAGCTAGCTAGCTAGCGAGGGAATATAAGATATGGCGCCGACGGAGAAAGAGGAGCTGGCTCGAGCCAGCCGCAGTGGCAGAAACGCCGCTCGCTCGCTCGCTCGCTCGCTCGCACAGACAGGATAGATGGCTTCTGGGGGGATCGCGAGAGAACGAGCGAGCAGGAAGGAGGATACGGCGGGCGGGCGGCCGGGGATGGGTTTTATGATTTGCTGGATGCGGCAGTTAGAGATGAAGGGGACTGCTAAATTGTCCTCGACTCGACTAGCTGGCTCTGTTTCAGGATCGAGCAATGGGAGCTGGGGTCTTTCGTCTTCCCCAGCAAGAGCGAGAAGGGAGCGGGATTTCCCTCCGTCGATAACGCGCTCTCTCCGAGGATATATCTAGTACATATACTACTATATACCTCCAGCTCGTTCGACGGTGTGTTGATTTGAGGAGGACGCCAGGCCAGGGAGGTGGTTGCAGGATGTTACTACTAGAAGAAGGGCCGGAGCTAGGAGGAGGAGGGGGCATCTTTCAAAATTAATGGCTCGTGAGGGCATGGCCGTCCCGTCCCGTCCCGTCACTGTCGACGACGGCGGCGCCATTCCCGCGCCCATCCGACGCCATTCATCCGGTGGTGGATCGTAATGGCTGAGCGGGGAAAAAATAATTTCAGCAAATAATTGCTCAACAATTGCTTTTTAACTGACCCATTCAACATTTTTTCTTTCATTTCATGTCGGGCGAATTGCATTCTTAAACTATCCATTAATCATTGGGGCAGGCAACGGGGAAGGCGCTTTGCTGACTGGCCGACCGTAAGGAAAGAAGAATCCATAGAATGGGCGATATCTGTCAAAGGGAATCGCCTCCCGGTCGCTTTGCCTGCTCGCATCCCTACCATATAAAGAGCAGCGACTAGAGATAAGATAAATTTTCGCTGCACCATGTATCCTTACTCATACTACAGTATTTGAAGCGGGCAGCCAATACGTCAGAAATGTCGCCTGTAGTATACGCTTTAACAGTTACGGGTAGATGCGCTTTTTGACGTCCGCTCTCCAGTTGTCCTCACTGCAGTCTTCTCTGCTGGACAGTCATAATGGCCAAATGTTGAAACCACGAGCCAACATATTGCGACCAGGGAGCTCGAATACAGCCAACTCATAGAGCTTTCGCGAGAGCTGTCCGGCGAATAATGACAGCAATTTGCACCTATTTAAATGGTGCACAAGCGTGCACTGAGTATGTATACGTAGTGTACTTGCTCATCATTAATTGGTAAAATTAGAGTACTTTAATAAAAACAACTTCCATATTGTTGGACAGAAAGCAGTCAGATAGGATCGCGAGTCCTCCACCCACGGCACCTGCTGGCGTTCTTTCCAATGCGGCGCAGCTCCGGCGCAGCGGGAGGAGGAGGAAGGAAGGAGGGGCGGGAGGGGAGAGGTCATAATGGCCACGCTCAGGTTTCAATTATGTCTCTTGGATTTCCACCAGATTCTTTCTCTTCTCTCTTCATGTCCGGACCGCCTCGCTGCACAGAGGAGAGGAAAAGAAGAGAGAGAGAGAAAAATATACGAGAGCGAGAAGGAAAGAGACAGAAGGCGTAAGGAGGAGAGAGAAAGACAGAGAAGGAGAGAGGAGGAGAACGAGACAAAAAGCCATTAGCACCACAATAGCCCCACGCGCCATGTGGTTTCCCCAGTGAAGAATTGGAAGAGCAAGGCAAAAGTCAAATTTAGATATACTACTTACTACAGAATTTAACGAGGTCCATAGTAGTAACTCAATATCTTAAGGTTTCTTAATTAAAAGAGCAAAATCACGCAGCTAGGTGTACGTAGTACGGACACACTCCTGCTGGAAGAGTCGCTATTCGTGCAGTAATACGCGATATATATCAAGCTCGTACTAAGACATAATCTCAAGCAGTTGTCATTCAGGCAATTCCCGCCCTATGCTGCCACGCAGAAGTACGTAGACCTGGCGTGTGGTGGACAGGATCCAATGCTAAGATCTGAAAGAACTGACGTAGTCCTCTTTTCTGACTAAAAGAAATGTGTGGCTCCAAAAGCGGAAGAGGCGAGTCGGAGAATTGCCTCTTATTTATGCTTGCATATTTTGCTTCCCCCTTTAAACATCGAGCTACTAGGCCAGACCCCAAGATCCCATTTTCCGGTCCCGCGCCGTCGTTTGTGATCTGCAATTTCCAGCTACACCATTTCTCCATGTTTATGGCGCCCGCTCGCTGCTAAATACACCCAATTGTAATGTGTTCCAGCCCGTAATTTAGCTGCAACAGTGCTGTCCCCATGCGCACATTTTTGTTCTCCTCAAAGTCGATACCGAACAGAATTGGACTCGAGTAAGAGTTCATAAGAGACCGACAAACTATCACTGCCCTACTGGGACTGAAAACCATTTGAAGCCATCTCCTCTCCTTTCCGGATAACGGCGGCGAGCGATATTCACCACGTCCAATGCAAATTGGCATTGGGCAAGAGCTCTCTCTCTCTCCCGACGGGCGCGTATCTTTGCAGAGCATCTTTGGAACCAATTTCGTTCGACGCAGCTGGGCTTGGAAAGAAGACGAGAAAAGTCCACATTAGCGACAAAACGACTTTGCGAAACAAAAGGGGAAAGAGGAACATTGTATGCGCACTGAGCTGGCCGCGAGTAAATAATCTTTTGTCTCATGGAAGTCGTTCCCATTCCGAAAAGTTTTCCCCGCTCGCGCATTGTCTCGGCCGGCGCTCTCGGCGTCATTATCGGACACTTTTGCAACTCTATGAGGCTTGAGAAAAGATTAGCCAACAAACTCCTCGCTACGCTCGCTCCGGCCGCCATTATACTTCAAATGGCCTCCGCCTCGTCCTCAGCTGGCCTGCATGGCTATGACAGATTTTACATTTATCGCCGGCTCGTGCCGAGAATGAAGATTGTAAGCCGCGACGACTCGAATTCCAAAGTACGGGCTCAACTTCATAGCATTATTTGAGGACACTATACTAGTCATGGGGTGAGCAACATGCATAGGACGCACGGCCGGCCGGGGGCAAATTATTGTGGAATTTAAGACCAATTAGGTGCCTTCATCGGGGCTCGTGTTCCACGTTTTACTACTGAAAACAATTTAAATCCGTTCGACCGGCCAATTCGTGTCCCGGGAGAAGCAATTAAAATGCTCCACGATCTTACGCACACTCACTACGATGGGGTTGGACACTCGTAGCTAGTAACGAAGGCGTCGTAGTGATTGTAGTAGAACTGTCGGATTGGGTTTCACGACGGCCGTACAGTATAGCGTGAGTAATCGATCCCGACGCGCAGTACCGCAACCGACAATTAAAGGCAGCAACGCGGATGGACAAAATCGAGGCTATGGTTTGTTCGCACGAAAGCGCATGCATAGCGCGCGTGCTTAATTGCGTAAAAGAGTCGAGAAGTCCCTTTATTTTGTACTCGTTAAATGACGTTCAATTCGTATTTAATATCAGTAAGAGATACGTTTTTGCGTGCGTGCGCATGTCGCATATATTACCTGGAATTAATACTTGACAATTACGTCTACGGAGCTTGTGAGAGAGAGGAGGCGAGAAATAGTGCCGGTGTGGATTACTCTGCGAGAGATCGAGATCGAAGGCGGGTGATGGAGCTACATACGCATATATTCGTGGGGACCGGCAGGGAAGGGTATAGGGTAACAGGAGCTGCAATCGTAGACACTTGGAACATGTACGCACGTACTATAACAACAGAAGATGAGACGATACCTCGATCTCGGTTTATACGCGATTCATACAACGATTATACACACGTACGCGTTGGCCTTGCGGGAATAGGTTATATGCGCGCTGCATTTAATATACTGCATTCATCGTCCCGATAGCTGCCTCGCGAGCTCCGTATACTTGAGGAACTTGTCCTCAGACGGCGATCGCGACCGCTGTCCAATCGACACAGACGGCGATTGGCCATTCGGGACAGCCGCCGTACGGCGGCTTTTCATCTCGATTGAATTCCGCTGCTTGCGTCGGCGCCCAGCCTCAATCTGTTTTGACGAGCCCCCGTCGTCGCAGCAGCTGACGTCGTCGTCCTCGCCCCCGCCTCCTCCTCCGTCCTCTTTGTGGCGCTTGGCACCGGCGAGGAAGACGCTATTATCGGAAGTCCTCTTGCTCGATTGATCTGGAGATGGCTGATGCTCGTCGGCGCCGCCGCCGCGGTTATGGGAAACGGCGGCGGCGTTGGAGGAGGCAGCTGGCGATGAAGGCGAGTCGGAGGATGAGGGCGCCGTCGCCGCCGCAATGGAATCCGGCGAGCTGCTGCAGCACTCGACGTCGACGTCGTTGGGATGGCGGTGGCCGTTATCTCGCATCTTGGCGCCGCCACCGACGCCGCCGCCACCCCTCTTCATACCGTTGTTTCCGTTCTCGTACAACTGTTCCGCATGGCCACCGCCAAGTCGGTTTCCGGCGGCGAGCGCGGCGACGGCGGCCGCCGCCTGAAACGAGGTGAAGAGCGGGTGCTGCGCGGGAACGTTCTGTCTTCCGGCCGTCGTGTTGAACAGGAGGTGGCGGAACGAGTCGCCGCTGCTGCTGCTACTCCCGTTGCTGTTGCAGTTGACCACGGACTGGTGGCGGCTCTGCTGCGCCGCCGCGAACTCTCTCTCGGGACTGCCCTCCACGCCGAGGCGTCGAAGGAGACCGTTCGCTGCGGCCGCTGCCGCCGACTTGTTGCTGATGGCCTTCCTCGCGCTGTCGTTTTGGATCTTGTTCAGAGAGAAGCTCGACTCGACCATCTTCTCCAGGGAGCCGAGAATGGAACCGCAGTGGCCGCCGCCTTCAATGTTCGCCATGCTCTCAGTCTTGGTCAGGAGAGGACTGTGCGCGGGCCTCTCGTTGTCCGCCGGCGGCTTGTTCTCCACCGACGAGCAGTCCATCCCGTTGCTCTCGTTCTCCTTCTCGAACTGCGAGATGCTGCCCGTCGACTGGCTGCGCTCCAATTCGAGCAGCTTCCTCACCGGCAGGGACTTCTTCCTTTTCTCCTTAGTGGAGGACGGCAACTTCGCCTTCTTGGTCGTGACCACTCCCAAGGGGGGAGTAACCGACGGCGTCTTCTTGTCGACGTCATTGTTGGCCACTTGATCGGGGGCCTTCTTGCGATGCCCCTGCTAATCGGGACTCGAGTTACGTCAGATAATCTAATTTTACGGTCATATAGAGTACATACCTGTTCCTCTCGTTTCTTTTCGGGCGCGTCATCCCCGGAGTTTGATGCGCTGCCCGCGGCCGCCTTCCATGAGGAGAGCTGCTCCTGCGAGATCACCTTGGTGTAGTGCTGCGTCTCCGTCATGTGCACCGTCATATCGGCCAGGCTCTTGAAGCTCTCCCCGCACCACATGCACTTGAGGATCTGTCGGGTCTGCTCCTGGCCCTTGCCCAGCCAAACGTCCTGCCCCCGGACCAGCTTCCTCGGTACCGACGAGGAAGACGATGACGAGCCACTCGGAGATGAGGACGAGGACGTGGGCGAACCGTTCTTCTCCTCCTTGGCGGCGCTGCCGCCCTTCCCGCCTCCTGCTTTCACGGCGCCGTTTCCGTTTCCGGCCGCAGGGGACTTTCCGCGCAGTTCCCCGTTCCTTGGCGTGTTGGTGGCCAAAGGCGGCGCCGCTGTCGCCGTGTGGTTCGCTTCCTTCAGGTGCTGGGTCAGTTCGGCCAGGGAGGAGTAACGTTCTTGACACCAGACGCAGCGGAAGATGTCGCTGGCGGCCGCGGCGGCGGCGGCCGCGGCCGCCTCCTTGATGTGGTTGTTGGCGCGTCCCGCCGTCAAGTCCAGTTGGTGGGGGCGTGGCGGCGGCGGCGGCTTGTCATGCGCCTTCGACTGCCTCGCCAGCTCCGACATCCTATGCAGCGTGGACAGCGCGTAGGTGTCGCTCGGGACCAGGGTTGGAGAGTGCGCCGGAATAAGGGGAGGCATCGAAGTAGGAGGGTGAGACGGATGCGGCAGCAGTCCTGGCCCTTGGAACGGAAGGTGAAGACTTTTGAAGGCCAAAGTGGGAGGCTGGATCGGAGGAGGAGGAGGAGGTGGAGGCGAGGAAGTGGTTGCTTCGGCCAGGGATTTTATGTCGGCAAACAGCTTGTTCCGATCCGGAAAGGACGCGTTGGAGTTCGAGTTGGAGCCGGGAGGCCCGGCAAAGGGAAACATCGTGGGCGGGATGCCCTGGAGGTGAGGTTGCAGCAAGCTGGTCATGTGAGGATGCTTGGCGAACAAGGTCTCGGCGGGTTTCCTTAAGTCGAGCGGCAGCTGCGCGCCCGGAGGCTGGAGAGGGGGTCCCGGTGGCGGCCGACCCGGCATCTTGCTGGCGCACGCCGCAGACCGGATCCTCTGCTCCTCGATTTGGGCCTGGAACTGCATGGCCAGTCGCTGGGCCGTCTGCAACTGCATCAGCTTCGTCGCCATGATGCTAGCGTCGAGTTCTCCCGGCGGCGGAACGCCGTCTCCGTCGCCGAGAGGTCTCCCCGACGCCGACGTCTGCTGTTGTTGCCGAAGAACGCTCTGGTCGAACCAACTGCGAAGGATGCTGTTGGTAGCCGCGGCCGCTCCCGTCGCCGCCGGAGGGCCCGTCGCCACGTTGGGCTCGTCGTGGCGCCGGCCGTCGGATCCCTCGTCATCTTCGGTGGAGTTACTGGAGTCCTTTCCCCGGTCGGATTTTTCGTCGTCCCGCTCCTCCGCGCTGCTCGACAACTCCATATCTGATGTGTGAGGAAACGTTGGAATTTTAACACTATATCCGATCGTTCGTCCGTCAAACTGATTTGACGGCTGCGTGAACATCGATTTGACATCTCCGCCGTCCATGACAGACGAAGGGAGAGTGAAAGCTCGGCGAAGCTTTCAATTTCTCAGAAGGTGATGAGCGGAAGCGAATATTGTCTGACATCTTCGGCGGATGTGTCAAACGCGATTGAGGCCGCAGAGTATTGACATTATAGTATAATACAGCGTATTGTTATGCCGGGGATACATTACATTACCTTTGTCTGATCCGTCCCTCGGCTGCGAGAGCGCCTCGTCCGAGTCCTCTTGCGCCCTCTTCGGACGAAACTGCTTCCTCCTACCCATAGCGCGTAGTTAAATGACACAGTTGAGACAATGCTCTTTCTCCCCTGAACTGAACGATGCTCACGGCACCAGAGTCCGACATGAACTGGTCTCGAACTCAAGTCCTCTCGCTTCTCGAAACAGCCTCTTCCTCCTCCCTCCGTTTGCTCGCCGTTCGCCGTCCGTTCGTCCGTCGGCGTCCGTCGCGCGGACCGAGCACTGATCTCCCTCTCTCGGTTTCCCCTCTCTCGAGTCTCCGTTGCCGCCGCCGTTTTTACGACCTTTCTCCTTCCTCTCCCTTGCCCCCTTCGCCGCGAAAACCAACATTGCAAGAAAGCCGCCGCTATCCGGCCATGTGATGTCGCTCGTCCGTCCGCTCATGTACCGGTCGCGAGACCATATCAGATAGGCTAATTCCGCCGGCCAGCCCTCGCCGTCGTTACGACCTGGCTGGAGAACATTGGCAGCTTTCTCGTTGTCTGCATACAATTAATGGCCGCCGCTGACAAATGCTACATGACTAGATTAATTGCTCCGCAGGTAAACGTTTGCCACGGGGGTAATTGATGTCGGAGTTGCGCTGCATGCCTGCTTCTCATTTTCGTCTCCCTATATCCCCCATCTCTGACCTGACCATACCGTCTGTCTGTTGTGTGGGATCTCCCCTCTCTCTACCTCCTTCACATTACCCCAAGATCTCCTCCCGAGTGAGCGTGCGCGCGGGGTGTCTGCCGTAAATAGTCATAGGGCAAATCCCGCTCTGACTGCCCCGTCTCTTCCTCTTATAGAGAGAGAAACGTTGGCACGTACTATAAACAGACACAGGCTCAGACTAAGTGTCTGTGCAATTTACTATTTACAGACACTTTGTCTGAACAATTTACAATTTTTTGCAGACGCAGTCCTGGGCAGAGTGTCTGTAAAATTTGCTTTTTTACAGACAGC
>JAAUYK010237504.1_pt1 | contig 11547 bp, 7 predicted proteins | sample 7278021 | NCBI WGS metagenome assembly JAAUYK01 (sample SAMN14350223, study PRJNA611818) | marine sediment metagenome | isolation source: surface marine sediment (1.8m) | place: French Polynesia: Moorea | collected 2018-08
CAATTCGGTCACGTGAGGTTGAGGAGAGGACAGAGGTCGTGGCAGGTAGTATAATCCGTATGGTAGCCTTTTTGCTACTCTCGTCCGGCGTCCGGGTTTGTGTCTCAGTTGTCTTCAGCTTGGCAGACAGGGGGACGTCGACCGCGTACGTATAGAGGACAGCAGGGTGGCACCATATACCCCTGACAATGCCCTCTTCAACGACTCCGTCCAGCTCGGCATTGCATTGGGGCTATTTAGGAATTGCTTCTTCTTCGGCGATTGGACATGCTGTGCGTGAGAGAGGGAAGGAGCTAGTAGGGAGACGGTCAAGTGAGTAGTGGGCAATCACGAGGAGACGTCGAAAAGTCAGTCCTCTCAACAGCATTTCGTAAGCATGAACATTTCGTGGATAGTGTACCGAGCATTTTTCGTCTAATTTATTGCGGGGCGGTGACGGACCGACGCTCATAATGACGAAGGTGGCCGCGCCCGAAAAAATGCTAATGCTTGTTCTTTCGTTCTCCGAGCTATGCATGGAGAGGCAACACGAGCCCTCGAGCGATCCGCAGTTTTAGCAGAAAAGTATGTATGGGCATGCCGCATGCCGCAAAGACGACTTCTTCAACAAGTGACTGAATCCGTTGTCTATCTGGCTGCCTAGTATTCCGCAGATGGTGGGAAAGATATGCAAATCGAGGAATGCCGAAATTCTTCTTCCTCCGAGGAGCCGAGTCGAGTCGGACGGACGTGTCAGCATCCAAAGTAGGTGTGTCACGAGAATCCATCATCCGAGCTGGATGAAGGAGGAGCAGAGTTAAAGCGGACGGCGGACGGCAACCTGGGAGGCCTCACTCGTGTTTTGCATCTGGAAGAGGGGGCGAAGGATGTCATTTTCACGGAATTCATGCCGATCGATCGCATGGGAAAATCAAGGGACGCGGTGGGTGGGCGGGAGTTCATATGCAGTTGCATCGCGTGCGTGGAAAGACAGAGAGAGGGTTGACCAACTGATGTCACGATCTTAATTCCCGCCCTTGTCCGTGCCCAGGTGGTCTCCAGCTAGATCTGGCATGCATGTGGCGCTGACTCAGCCATTTCCTGGATGCAGCCAGTTAAAAAGTCATTTCATCTCCGTCTCTCTCGCGGCCTTGTAGCAGTCAGCCGGCGTGGTAAACCAGCATGTGGCCACGCAAGAACAAAGGAATCTCCAAATTGAAGACCAGCCTCTAATTGCCACCGCAGAGCGATCTCACATACGAGCCCTGCGCCGGCCTGAGAAACTTGTATTCGGTTGGATTCCACAGCGCCAGAGAGGAGGAGGAGGAGGAGCTAGCTCGGAGGGCGAAAGAAAATATATCGATGATATCTGCCCGACGTACCTGGTCCCGCCGACCGCGACCGCCTCAGCTAGATAATGGCCGCCATAGACGCACAATACTACGTAGGCTGAATTCGACGCCTTGTTATATTAAAGTTGAACGACGGGGGAAATCCTTGGGGGTTTTCTCTTGCCAAAAATTGCAAGGCATGAAATAGAAACCGCCTGAATTTGATTTCCATGCTGTCTATGCCCAGACCGAGGCGAGTACGTCTTTCGGTCGCGCGCAGGCAGGGGGTCGATAGAGCAGAGGGCGAGAGAGCGCAGACGGTCGGACGGACGGACGAAACGAGCGTGCTTTCATGATGGGATATAGCTCAAAGCTCGTGCTTCTTCTTCTCCGCAGCCGTGCAGCGTTCCTCCCTCTTGCTAAATCAGCAAAGTGTATAGCTACGTAGAAATCGTGTCCGTCTTTTGAAGTACATATGTATATCTTTGGCCAAGGCCTCAACGTATAAACCCTTTCCTACCGCCACACTACCTGCTGCTGCCGCCGCCGCCGCATTCCATATAATACGGCGGCTGGTGCGCGAGGTATATGATTAGGGAATCTGTTCCCACGGTCAGAAAAGTTGGCACGCACTCACGTGATGGTAGGAAGGAAGGAGCGGGCCAACCCAGGCGGACGTGTCGGGTCGGTCGGTCGAGAGTGCGCCGAGGGCAGCTAGCTAGGCGGGCGGAACTTAACATGTGACCTGTACGCTCGCTCGCTCCAACGGTTGGCCTGACGGCGGATCCGCCATTAAGTGCTTGATAGGAACAATATGAGATTTGGCCGGATTAAGAGACAGAATGTTCTATTTTGAGCTTGCCGAACAAGACTTTATACGAAACATCAAAATACCCGCACATGAAATGAGATATGAACCGTATATCAAGCCACCGGCGTTTTGCCTCACCATTGGCCGTTGGTTGGATCTGCGGCGCACAGAGAGAGTGCGCGATGCGGCGGTGGCGTCGTCGTCGACCCACCGCATTACGCGTAAATGTGATGCTACGGCCGGACCGCGCCAAGTATTAACGGCAGAACGGATCGAATCACGGCCGCTCTAATATCTCATTTGTTTAGAAGATGCACCACGTATACGTGTATATATATGCAGTATGGTGTTTGGGAATCTAATCTCAGTGAATGTGCTCAGGTATGTGGATGATTTACAGTTGCCGTCGGGGACGATAATAGCTTTCTTTCCTCTCAATTTTCTTTCTTCTCTATACGCATCCGCCCTAGCGACGGAGAGAAAATCACGGACAAAAATGCGCGGCCGGGCCGACAAAAACTCCTTTCCACCCCGCTTTCTTTCTCGGAAGGGAATAATCAACATCGATTAAGCAATGAGATATGGACGCACGGCAATGTCCAATTTGTGCTGCCCCCGGCCAACCCCGGAATTAGCCTCCGCTGCTGTCCGCATTCCGACGTTTACTCGGAAATTAAAGCTGTTGATATCGGGGAGAATTAGATCCGTGGAATTATTATTGTCCGCTTCGTTGGGAGGGGATCGAGGCATTCCAGCCAACCCCTAAACGATGTTGGCGTCCGTCCGTCCGCGTCCGCCTTTGTCGGCGTCCGGAGCGTGAAGGAGTTAATATCATAATCAGGGGGTGATACTGATCACGACCGCTCTCTCGACCAGAAAGAAAACTTTTACGGAGGGGACTGAAAAGGCCAGACAATATGTTCGCTTTGTCTAACACGTATGACCGCAGGTCGGAGATTTCACCGCAGAGGGCTCGCGTCTTTCTTGCTACGAACATCAGTACATCACCTCATCGCTCAGCGTCTGTCTGTCTGTCTGAACGAAACATTCTTGGTTTTCCATGGCTTTTTGACCTCAGCTGGCGACCGATACCGGTGGTCCCTCTCCCCGCACCGCAGTGGTAATATTCCGCCATCGAAGCCGCCCGTCGCCACTGACGGTGGGCGTCGACAGCAGAGGAAGATTTCGCTCGGTTCTCAGCAAAGCCGACATCGATATCTGCGAGCAGGATTGCCACTATTGACCCCAAAAATTGGGAATGTTTTCCTCGCTTTCTACAAAGCGACATATTTAAATTTCAAGTCTTCACTTTCCGGATGGGACCTCCGCCGATGATCCCGTCGCCGAACTCACACCTCGCCGCCACGATCGTTCTTCGGTCGGCCATCAGCAGGCATCGCCCCGTCGCGTCGGTTGGTGGCTCTGCTCCTTTCGGCAGATCACTCAAGATCATTAACCCGGCCAAGCAAAGCATTTTTCTTCGCCGCATGCAGTGAAATTCCGTGGCAGCTAGGCGCGTGCCGATGCCGTCAGGCCCCCTAACGTCCCAAAAAATGGTCGGACAATGATGAGATCATAACACGAACGCACGACAAACCACAGTCGTAAATGTCACTAGAGTTTTCTTCGGCATCAATTAAGCCCTCGGAAAAAAAGTTTTACCGCCCGAGAGAAAACGGCTTATTATAATGATTGTAATAATGTGTGTGTTTCTCCCTCCCTCCCTCTTCTGCCCACGGCCATATCGCCCGTTCGCTCTCGCCGGTCACTTCCCAGGCTTCTCCTCCAATGCACATATTCCTTCTCCAGGAGCTGGCTGACTCTCGCCCATAACCATAATGCCTCGGGTTGCAACTTCGAGCAATTTCTTGATGGAGCTAAATGACAAGGTCAATTCACACCAAAATGAGGCCAGAGACACGGTTACGTTCAAGAAACCCGCCGGAGATGTCCGTCCGCCTCCTCTCCCTTGCCCGCCCTGACCCCGGGGGATTTTCGCCCTCAAACTTCAAAGTCCAGTAGTACGAACGAACGTGGTTGTTGCGCCGATCGTGAGAAACCAGGAAGGAGCCGTGTGCGTATACGTAGTTCTAACTGCCGGGCGGGCGCGGGCGGGCGAAAAGAAAAACGTCGTTTGACTTCTTGACTTTGACGGCGTCAGAGCGGCGGCGGCGGCGGCGACCGTTACTGCCCACTTCTTCCCATGCTCCGTGCAACCGACACGATTACTGTATTAACCTCGTTTAGCCCCACCGCCGACCGAGACTGCTCGGTTCAGCTCACGCCTTCTCTTTCGTGTGTTGGTTGGTTGGGTTTCAGGCGCCGTGGATGGCGCATAAAGGCGCCACGCCAGAGTTGCAAGGAATAACTCAAGTTAGATCTCCATCCGAAAATGCTCCGTACACATAAACATATACACGTACTAGTACCCTATTATACCTATTATTGTACACTTTTTGCTTAATGTCCCAGTGCCTACGTTATGGTTCGATATCCGGTTACCGCGCCCATAAAGTCTTCGCGTCATGTCGTTATGGCGTCAAAAAGATTTGTAAATGAGTTGTGCGCCATGCCCCAAGTGTCCGTGGGAAAGTCAGGACTGAAACTATTTGCCGCGGTCGAAAATATCAGCCAGCGAGCGAGCGTACGTGCTGCTGGCGAGGGAAAGGTTCGTTCCGGCCGGCGTAGCGCGGCGGCAGATCGAGCCAGGTTGGGCTGGACAGGTAATTGTCCTGCTAATGCCCTTGGCTCAGACTATAAAGCGAGCGTGTGTGTGTGCAGAGCCGGCGCGGCATGGGTGGAGGAGGGAGCATTTACCGTATCAAATTCTGAAGACAGAGCGATTAACTCGAGGTGAGCGGGAGAGCGAGCGAGCGGCCGCCCCGAAATCATCTTCTCAACCTACTCGTCTCTAAATTGAGATTGCACAGATTGGCCGGCCGGCCGGACCAGCGTGAACTTATGTGCAATTAGGGTGCCGTTTAAGTTAACGTTGAGGTGAAATTCAATTTATGATTTTCACCTTAAGACATGCGTATGCGAATGTTGGGCTCAATGGTGCGACATTGCACCCCCGTCGCGACCAGCGAGCCTTTCTCAACCACCTACGGCTTCGTTCTGGTATGCCGCCGCCAAACGCCGCCCGACCATCTCCGCCAAGGAGGCGCGGTATTGTGTCATGGGAAAGGCTGGCTGCCTCTTCCGCCTTTGTGAAAAGTGAATTGTAAAGAGCTGCTGCGGCCGGCCGGAGGATCGTCGTCGACGCCGCGCCGCGCCCGGCTCGCTCGCTGCCTGACAGGTTGACAAGACATCAAGGCGGCGTTCCCGCGTCTAGCTGCGGCGCGGCCTCTACGTAGAGAGAAAAGTCGGCACGCAGCGATGAGGAAGGGATCATGCGCGAGGAATTCTTGCCGGCGAAAAAAATTCATGTGCCTTGCTGTTTAACTCTACCAAATGTCATCAATTTCATGCATAATACGCAAAAATTACATATTCGCGCCAGGTATAAACATCGTGCTTCATGCCCAGACGCGACAGGTGAAATCAAAGAGAAATTGTTAGACTGGCCATGCCGTGCCATGTCCGCGCCATTGAATGGCTCGTGTGGTGCGCGATGTCGTCGTCGTCGAATGGCGGCTCCTTGGTGTTTGTCGCACAAGGGAGGAGATGTTATCGGCGCCGACTGTTGATTGGAAATGAATGGAGTGAGTGAAGAGTCTGCTGAGGTTGGACGGACGGACGGACGGACGGGCTGAGAGATACCGACTAGGGAGCCATGCAGCCATTCATGTCAGGCGGTAACTCTCTCGATCCTCCTCTCGGGCGGCAAAAATATTTTTATGGGGCCTTCTCTCGCTTTGGCGGCTGCCAGACCCGAGTTGATGATGAGTAATATATGAAGATACTGCGGCGGCCGTGATAACAACGGTCGGTCGGCCAGGAATTCAAGAGAGCGTGCCTCACATCTCTCGGAGCGTTGCTATTTAATTAGGGTCTTGGAATCAATTCAATGCTATGCGTACTTGTCTTGTCTAAACGCGATTGGCAGCCTCGGGCGATCCTCGAACTCTATTCCGTTCTTTTCTTTATTCATAGCCAAGCCGACGCTTCGATCTGATGCGGCGGGGAAGGAAGGGAGTGAAATTCCTGATTTCGATCGGACGGACGGACGGATCGAGCCGAGCCGAGCCGAGAGATGCATCCATTACGATCGTCGGCCTGACCGCCGTCCGCGCGCGCCATACCGGCCAGATGGCGCGTGTTAATTCCAATCTCTATGCATCAAGAGGTGAAAATATTTTCGACAAACTTTATACGATGGTATCTATATATAGTATCCAAATTGTAAAAGTTGTTGGTCGTCCGATTATAGTTAAGATGTGTTTCCGTGATAACCCTACCTTTTTCGAGGCTGTCCGAAGATTGATCGAGAGAACTGGCGAGCGAGCGAGCGAAGGAAGGAATTCGCCAATGTTTACCTGACCTCTCAACAGTCATGCAGGGTAACCATTTTAGTTACATATCTGAAGAGTCCAACATTTGCTAAAATGTATGTCTAGCTTTAGAAAAAATTATTTAAGACGCTTCTAAGTCCCCCTACCTGACCAATCGCGTTCGTTGGTGAAGTCTAATCAGACCACGTTTTAAGCATGCGCATCGAAAAGCGAGCGAGCGAACGGACAGGATTCCAATTTCTAGAAAGCGTTCATTCGGCTGACCGTTTCTCTGGACGATGCCACCTGCTGCGCGGACCTGAAGACCTTTTTTTGCCTCAAGACCGTCAATGGCTCTGTTGTGGCGATTGAGGCGGTGGCGGCGGCGGCTAAAGAAGAATGCCACTGCACATGTAGTACTCAACGTCTGCACGAAAGCGTTGATGATTGCTTAAAATACGTAGGTGCACATAAAAACCTATATAAGCACTAGAATTACATGCATCAATATTACGTACTTACTGGTATTCCAGATACCACAAGTCCATTTTCGGATATTGTACTCCCTGTACGTACTATGTCCATTGCCACTGGCGGAGAAGCCCTCTACCTCGGTTGCACCTTGTCTCTCTCTCTTTCTTTCTTTCTCTCTGTCCGCCCGTGCATACCGAACTGTCAATGGGGTCGGCCGCAGCATAACAAACGATCGGAAGGAAGAGCCGAAGTCGGGCAGCCCGACGCTAATAGAATAATTGTTGCCTTCCCTCCTCTCCCTCTCCCTCTCTCTCTTTCTCTTTCCCCGGTTTCCAACAATCCTGCTTAGTTAGTTACTTGTTGGTTGTGCATGGAAGTAGTGGGTAGGGGCGGACGCGGACCACTCCTCTCCCCTCCCCTCCCCCTACCCTAGTCAACGCTCGAATGGCCGGCCAACCGTCCATACATTACCGGGAGGCAGCCGACGTTTTTACGCAGATGAAATAATTACAATTCGAATGACCAGTACGTACAACTGGTCGCTCGCTCGAGCAACGTGCCCCAAATTCCTCGAGCTATAAGCAATTGGGAGAGGAATTTCAAGGGTAGCACCCGAGGCAAGTTATGCATAACTGGTTTCTTAGTATGACGGCATGTACAATTAATGCATTAAACGTACACGTGTGGAACGCCGACAAATTTAATGTAATTAGTCCGATTGATTATAAACCCGGCCCGCATGCCACACTGATGAGGATTGCCGTAAAAGTAGAGAAGTAGGTGGTGCCATGCCGCCATGTGCTCCCTCCCTCCCTCCTCGCAATCGTATGTAAAAACTTTTATATGGAACCGTCCTGCTGCCCGCTCGGTCCCTTTCTTTCCCCCCGATGTCTGAGAATCGTGCTCCGAGCAAATCTCTCCGCCGACGTACCGTCTGCCCTCCTCCCGCAGTTACACTGTCATAACTTAGGATTCATGTAAATTAGGCAACACTGGGAGCGACCGGACGGGCGCGGGCGGCCGAGGGCGAGGAGGCGTATCGCGTTGAATTTTGAGGTTCCTCTCGGGGTCAAGTCGGGGTCCGTGAGAAAATTCCTCTTTCTCTTTTTTCCACCGTCTGCAAAGAAGCCCGGAGCGAAGGAGTGAGCAAGAAAAGGAGCCCGGCCGGCTGTGGTGAACCGTTGGCCGGCCGGCCGATCGGGAGATATAAATATTCATCTCCTCCAGCTCCTCCTCTTTGTTGCTTCGTCGTGCCTGCCCATTACTCTATCAGGGGTGCCTTCTCCTAGGAGTCAGATTTCAAGAGTTTCTACAAGTTTTTGGTAACGTTTTAATTTCCAAAAGACTGGCTCTTATAAGCGTTAGGCCAAGAGTTTCCTGAATGTTTAACCTTTCGGAAGAGAAGCCGTTCAAGTCGATCACAGCGCGGAAGAAAAAAAGCGGCCGCCGCCGCACCGTTGTCGCCTTAGCTCTCCTCCCATTTTCGCTCCGGGCGCAGTGACCCCTCACGCGAGGCGATCCCAAACAGGAACGGCGATAAATATTCGAGACATCGCCCGTCCAACAATGTCAGACAGCATGGAAACTAAAGCGCATCCGATCGACACTCGGATTTCTCAACAACTTCGAAATTTGCTTGGAAAATGACCGACGACGATTGAACGAACGAATCTGGACATATATCCTCGTACGTACTATGTAGTATGATAATCAGCAAAATTCTTGTACTATAGATACGACAATGCCTAGTATAAATTAGAATGGGCTTTCAAGAATATGTAGGTTCTTTCTTTCGAAGGAGAAAGAAGCCTAGTACGCACCTATACCGCATTCCTCAGTCTGGTGATGATGGAATCAGCAGCCCTAATTGCCGCGGGCGGTTTCACCCAAAGAAGCTTCTCTAAGAGAATGAGACTGGCGCGGCCGGCCAAGATATAACCAGGAGAAAGAAGGAAGCTTCCCTATGCGTGCCATACGCGTTTAGCCGGTACGTCGGCTTTAGATCGAGCCGGAGCGGAGCGGAGTGGAATGCGGCAGGACAAATTGATGCGCCACCCATGGAGAGTATTTCTCTACATTTATCTCTTTTGTGCTTCAATTAAGATAGAGCTCAGCTCACTACGGCACGCCTATATACGTGCGATCCCTTCATCTCCGGTAAATGGAATGTAATCTTAAATAGAGTCCGACTTGAGCCTCACGCGAGATAGGATGGAGCCGAAAAGAAGTTGGTCCCCACAGGGGTAAGATTTAATGCCAGCTGCGGACTTTGTTTGCTAATGCCATTGCTTCCCGCCAGTATTCTCCGCGGGGTAGACGCGGCCGAAGCTACTCGTGTGGCGCGCGGATTCGATCTCATAAGACGGCTGACCACGTGGTGTCGATCGTCGCCGCGGCCGGGGCGCTTGTCATTACGGAGCCCTAATAGCGTTCGATCCCAGTCAGGTCCGGTCCGGCCGGCGACTCAAAGCCAACGAAAAACACCTGGAATCCAATCTGAGCCGAGCGAGCGAGCGAGGGGAAGGAAGAGAATCGATCTCGTGAAGAAATCAAATTCCCAGCGGGCGACCTTCTCCTTCCCCTTCTTCCGAGCCGAGCTATCCCGTGTCAACGATTGCATTTGAACGTCGGTCAGATGGCCGCTGACTGACTGACTGACTGCTGGCTTGCGCTCCTCATTACACGAAAACCAATTACTCGCGCAAAAGAAAAACGTTTCATTTAAATTCTGATTGTTGGAGCCCATAGATCAGTGTGTGCGAGTGAGCACGGTTGGTTCTTGGGAACGCAGACTTCGTTCCTGACTTGGATCGATTGCGGCGGCCGTGGGGGAGGAGGGAGGAGGCGGAGCGTCAGACGAAGTACAGTAGGGAGGCAGAAATAAATCAGAACTCACGGGTGCCTAAACGCAGAGCTTTCTTGTCATGGCGAAACAGCGGGAGGCTAGCGAGCGAGCGAGCGACAGAAGCGCTTTCGAAATTGACTACGTACTACCGGCCGTAGCTAGCCTGGGAAATCCTAATCGCTCGCCTGGCTTTTTACGTCCAAATTGAGCGCCATAAAACTCCACCTTGCGCGGGCTTGTGAACAACATGTGATAGCTTGTTGGTCATTTGAATTTGAAGGGAGCGGGGAAAAGCGCTCGCTCGCTCGCTCGAGTCGAAGGCACAAAAAGAGGCATGCACACTCGATCGCCGCTTTCTTTCCCACACTCGCTCTGTTCTGTGTAGCAGCTCCTCCTCTTCAATTTTCGTCCGCGGTCGGTCAGCAGCCGCCGTCCGGACTACATGGAAAAATTCCATCTTTGGGCTGGTCATGAGCAGAAGCCACTTGTTATACGCGTTGTCAGTACGCAAGTCCACATGGCTAAACGAACCGCCCAAAATGAGCACCGATTCTAGTATGGTTTTAGGATCTGATTTAAAGATTATACATGTAAGTTCGTGTTTAACTGCGGAGCTGTTTTACTGGAATTTGAAGCTAGAAGAATATTTTTGGCCACCCTGCGAGGATAGCTACCGTTGCTGCCCTCTCCGACCCGCCTCCTTCCCCTCGCACGCAAGTAAGGTGCGCTGCGCGCCCAGTTTTAATTCGGGATGGGCTTACGTGAAAAATGAGGCAGCGAATGCAAAGTAAGTAAGGAGCTGGCCAGTTCCCATGCCCTGGACGGAAAATGATGTTCGCCGTCATTACTTAACGTTCAGTTTGAGAAATGGCCCCGAACACGGTCAGGCGGAGCTAGGATATAGTATATGAAATTGGAAGAAGCCTCTGTGAGAAACAACTATTCTATGCATCTCATGCAATAATAAGGTTCACACAGAAACTCATTCTCGTTTAAGGCCACATTCCGGCCGTTTCTGCAGCTCCATAGTACGTACACACTCGTTCGGCCAATTTGCATTCAACGCCGCAGAAACTTCTCAGATTCCTCGCTAGAGCGAAACCGTTAATGAGTCACTCGGCCGGAGCTGGCAGGCAGGCTGGGGGAAAATACGACCGACTTTGGAAACAAATATCCTCGAGAAGTCGAAAAGGGCAATGAGCAAGGGAAGGAAAAAAGGAGACGACGCCAAGCCGAGCGAGCGAGCGAGCAGACGCTTGGCGCATGCAACAACAATCATAATTTTCAGTCGTCGTCTGGTGGCCGTCCGCCGAAAATAGTCCACATTCCTCAAAAACAGTCTTCCACTCCTTTTTTTCTCCCTCCCTCTCTGGCTTGGAGCGAGCGAGCGAGATTTGGGAGAAAAACAAGACGACGAAGACGACGACGATGATGCTTTTGTTCGCCACCATCAAGAAGGGCGGACGGACGCGGATGCCGCGGTTGAAGGAGGAGGAGGAGAGAGCGGCGGCGGCGGCGGCGGCGGTTGAGATCAAAAGGTCATGGAAAGGAAAGAGAAGTAAAGATCATGGCGGCGGCGGCGGTCGGGCCGGGGGAATTAAGCATCCCCGAAAAAGACCGGCAATCTTTTCCTTGGCATCTGGCTTCCCGCTCGCTCGCTCGCTCGCTCGCTCG
>JAAUYK010160992.1_pt1 | contig 11538 bp, 10 predicted proteins | sample 7278021 | NCBI WGS metagenome assembly JAAUYK01 (sample SAMN14350223, study PRJNA611818) | marine sediment metagenome | isolation source: surface marine sediment (1.8m) | place: French Polynesia: Moorea | collected 2018-08
ATAGATTGAGACATTTTTAGAAGATTTACTATTGGTAAATCCTCCAATCCATCCCCTTATAACTTGTCCTTTGCGACTGCTTTCTACATAGTCCCCAGACCGAAATCCAAAGCGATAGCGGGTCGAGGTAGTTGACAATCTACGAGATTACTTGGATTTTAACAAAAGATTTAGTAAAGTTACCTTAAAGCTCAAAATTTTCTTCAAACCATCCACGAGTCATGGGTTGTTCTACCATTAACCCTTCTCCTCCCAATAATTTTAAGGGTTCCCCTTCAACAGATAACCAAACTTGACCCTTCCCATGTAAACTGGTCGCAGTGTACAACAATTGCGCTAAACGTCCCTTCATAGAAGCACTACCACCCCCTGTAGTGAATTCAGAAGAAAGATCAATCAACACCCCATTATCCTCCAATTTCAGGCTTAATAACCTAGTATTTGGGGGTATAGTGGTGTTATGTTCAGAACTCTGGGGCCCTGATAATAAATCTTTAACCGCAGTTTCTAGAATTTCTTGTTCTGTTAAAGACTTTGAGAAGGTTAAAGGACTCTCTTGCAGTTGTAAGAGATCGTCTCTACTGTCTAACCAATATACTTGTGCTTGTCCTTTCTTTGCAGAAGGTTGACTAATGGGACTTTCTCTAGGGGTTGGGGCAGGAATATCAGTATAATTACTTAAACTACGGATAGCCCACCAAGTGGAGACAGTTCCAGCAGTTACCATTGCTGCAAAAATTCCCGCAATAAAACCAGTAGAGGAACGATGTTGACGTTCATGATCTTGCATATTATTTTCCTCTTATCTTTCTTTATCCTAATATGACGATTCTAGCCTAGATAACAGTTCCTCCGTTGATGTTTAAATAATAGTTTATCGAATGAATTTACTCCCCCTCTTCCCAGACTTGTCACATTCCCAGTCAAACTTCAAGGATGATTTTTCTAAAGAAATGGAATAGTCCCAATTTTTGCTCAGTAAAAACACTTAAACATCAGTAATTGAAACAGTTTAAATCTTTATATTTCATATCAGTATACCCCCCGTTATCAATAATACTTAAAACACTTATAATGCACTTATTGTGATCGCCCAAAAGCTTTAAATAGTCTTTGAGTTTCTAAATATTTCAATGTTTATTATGAAGAAATTTTTAAACAGATAATCTTCATGAAAACTAGCTGTTTGATTATTTTTAAAGCTTGCATTCAAACTGAGTAAATATTTAGTTCTGATGACAAATACATAAGCAAGATATCTAAGAGATTACGGAGGTAATTGTAACGATGGTTTTTAATAACCAGGGACAGCGTATGGATGGCAATGGTCAGGCTATTGTGATTATAGATACAGGAATTGACTTAAATCATCCTTTTTTTGGTCCAGACCTAGATAATAATGGAGTAGCAGATAGTATTGTTTACCACTACGATTATGCAGCAACTCCACTACAAAATACTAATGATCCCACTAGCAATGATGATAACAATGCCAGCGATTCTGACAGTCATGGGAGTCATGTAGCCAGTATTGCAGCTTCAAGTGATGCCAATTATGAAGGAATAGCTCCTGGTGCTGATATTATTGTCCTCAAAGTTTTTGATCCGAACAATAGCGGCAATTTTTATGATATAGAACAAGCTTTACAATGGGTGGTTGCCAATGAGGACGTATATAATATTGCCAGTGTCAATATGTCTCTCAGCAATGGAGGTAACTATGTCAACCCGATAGATTTTGGCATTATCGCAGATGAAATACAGCAATTAGCTCAAGAAGATGTAATTGTAGTTTCTGCTGCCGGTAATACAGGACAGTTCGGTGTATCCTATCCCGCTGCTAACCGTTACTCTTTAGCAGTTTCCTCCGTCGATGATTACACCAATAGACAAATTTCTTCCTTTTCTCAACATCATCCCGATTTAACCGATGTCTTTGCCGACGGGCACAATATTAGAGCCGCCAATCAAAACGGCGGAACAACCGTTAAATCAGGAACCAGTATGGCTGCTCCTGCGGTTAGTGGAGCGATCGCCGTAGCGCAACAGTTAGCTGAACAAGAATTAGGCAGAAGATTAACTTTTGATGAAATTAAAACCTTACTCTCACAAGGGGATGACGTTGTAGGTCAGTATGCAGATCAGTATCAAGGAAAAGTATTAAACATCGACAAATTAGGCAATGCTATCCTAGATATGGTAGAACCTGTTGAACCTGTTCAACCTCCCAGTGAGATGGTCATTGCTCAAGTAAGTGAAATCACTGATTTAGACCATAATAGTCAAACCATTCTTTTTGACCAGAACTTTATTAATCCTGTTATCTTTGCTCAACCCCTATCTTATAATGGTGGCGATGCTTCCACCGTCAGAATTACTGATATTCAAGGCGATCGCTTCTCAGTGCAACTTCAAGAACCTGATACACTCGATGTCATTCATACAAAAGAAAGTTCTGGTTTCTTAGTATTTGAGAAAGGGATCTGGGAACTGTCTGATGGCACTATTATCGAAGTCGGGACTGTCACTACCGATGCCACTACTGTATCTGGTTGGGAAAGCATAACCTTTACTAATAATTTTGACAATGCACCCATAGTTTTAACCCAAGTTCAAACCGATAACGATGAAACATTTGTGCAAACTCGTCAAAGGAATATCACTGAAAATGGATTTGAGCTTGCCTTACAAGAAGAAGAAGCTTATCTTGATACTGGACACGGTGCAGAAACCATCGCTTGGTTAGCCATTTCTCCAGGGACAGGTAACTGGGATGGCAACGCTTTTATGGCAGGGAATACGGGGGATCAAGTTACCGACAACTGGCATACTATTAACTTTGGTAACATCTTCAACAACGCCCCTAAATTGTTCGGTAATATTGCCACTTATGATGGAGCTGACCCTGGTGGATTAAGAACTCAAAATCTCAATAATGGGTCTGTTCAAATCAAGATTGACGAAGATATCAGTAATGATAGCGAAGTCGTTCACATGACAGAAAATATTAATTACTTTGCCATTGAAGCAACAGGTACCTTGAAAGGATCAGAATTTTCTGATCCTATAACTGGTTTAGTTGTTAACCAAGTAGGAACAACTAATAACGATACTTTTGTAGTTGGAAATGCCCAAGAATCATTGTACGACACTTACGGACAACAAGATTATTTGGAAATCTCTGGGTTTAATAGCTCCCAAGATGTCATTCAATTATACGGAACAGCCTCTAATTATGCCCTGGGTGTTTCTCCTTCTGGAAGTAATGATCAAGGAATCTTTTTGAAAGTTGCTGGTATGAAAGATGAGTTAGTAGCAATTGTTAAAAATAGCAATAACTTGGATTTAAACAGTAATGACTTTGCCTTTGTTTAACTCTAAACTACTCATCATCTTCCACTGGAGAGAGACGAAAAAAAGCAGCAATATTTAAGCTTTCCTCGTTCATATTCGCCTGTAAAACCCGGACTAAAAATCCTTGGTCAGCAAAAATGTCTAGACTTAATTGATCGCTAATTCCTGCCAGTAAGATATTAGTAAATCTTGGGGAGAGCTTTCTATCATTAATAATGGCACTTAGATCCATTAATTTAATCATTTTACCTTCTTCTATTGAAAACCCAACTTCTGCGGTGATCGCTAGTTGGGTAGGAAACTCTCCTTCTTCTCCGTTTTGTTCTAATTCTATTTCTAATGCCAGACGATTTTCTGCCATAAAATTAAGTTGTAATTTTAAAATATTAAAACTTGGTGCTTCTGGAGGTAGAACTGTATCAATTAGTGCTTGTAATTGTTCTCTAATTCCAGAAGATTCCAAGGCTAAATTGAGATCATCTTCTTTAATAACTAGGCGAATAGCACCTTGAAAAGGTTTATTTAAAGAAGACTGAATGCTTTTAATACCGCTTAAAGATTGAATTTTATTAATATTTATATCAAGAGGATCGGTTTCCAGTTCCAGGGTATCTATCCTTAAATCATCAATAATTTCTACTCCACGACTAGCGATGCGAATGCGATCGATCTTTCCGGCCACAGGTTGATAACTAGGGGTATTATCAACCCTGACAGCCAATGTTTCCACACTTTTGACCTGGGAACGTAACTGCTCAGCAACCACACTATCCACTACCAACCCTAAAGGAGAAATTATAGTGATTAAACTTGATAAAAAAATAGTAAAAACTTCCATAAAAATAGCTAATTTAATTCAATTTTCTTGAGGGTAACACAGAATTACTAATCTAAAATCCATTCAGAACTTTTGTCTCCCAAGTCCAAAGGAATACTCACCGCTTTTCCTAGACGGGGACGTTCTTTGGTGGTTTCCAAATAGTTAATAATTTGTTGTTGACTACCCCAAGCTGTTAAATAATTAGCGATCGCATTCAAATGTTCAAAATATTCCTGTTCAGTCATGGGAAAAGAAGCTTGTTCAAGGTATTTCCACATAACTTGACAAAAAATCTTTCCTTTGACCTTTCTTAACTGTATATCGTAGGATCTACCCCATTTACTGTAGAGTAGTTGGTGTAAGTCTTGTCCAGTCATAGTTGTTTTCTCTCTTGATCATTAAAATCCCTTCTATAGGGTTATAACAAAAAGTTAAACTAAACCGCATCCATGTTCAAACCATTAGTTTTAAAACTTATTAAGGAAAAAGATGTGAGCTTACCGAAAAGGTCCTAAAACATCTGTTACGGTAATAGTCTGTTGATCGGTATAACCAGCAAAAGTTCGAGTTGCCACTATCTTAATTTCCACCCCTAAACCTGATCGTAAATATTGAGATTCAATAGGTAACTGACCAATATTAAGGGTAAACTTATCCCCATCTAAAACAACTAAATCTTCTGGAATTTCCCCTTCATATTTAGTTGTATAATCGGACACAGGACGAAAGCGAGGATCGGAACGAGTAACACTATAAGTAATATCGAATTTTGTCGCAATTAAATTAGATTGATCAGCCTCATCAATAATGGTTAATTTTAGGCTTCTCTCTCTTCCGTCAAGTCCTTGACTTTTTAAACGAGTGGCATCGTTTTTATAAATGGCATTATAAACAATAAATTGAGTAATATTATTTCGTTTTTGTGTAGTTCCTTCCAGCCAAATACTATCAGGAATATCTACCTGAATACCCTGATCATTTTCGTATTTTAATGTCATTTTTTCTTGAGAAAATTGATTAAAAGATTGAGGAGCATTCCAAATCAATAAAAAGGAACGTTCTAACCGTTGCACCAAGGCTAAATATTGATCATTAATCACTGACCCTGGAGCAAATAAGTTCGTTGCCCCATTACGAGTTTCCCAAATATTTTTAGACAATAAATAACCCTTATCTCTCAAGGCCGCCATACTAACAGTAGCGGCTGGTTTATCTGGTTGTAGAGGCTTATCTAAGTTGATTAAGGTTAGTTGACCAGGTAAACCCTCTCTACCGAAAGCCCCACTCACACCATTAGCCCCATTTTTACCATCTTGACAGCGAAATTCTAAGGTTGTACAACGATAGTCAGTATTGCCCGGGTTCCCACTACAGGTTTCGAGAGCCCAATAGGGTTCGGTACAGCGACAACCTTGACCCCCTTGACCCCCTTGTCCTGATTGTCCCCCTTTCCCTCCTGAGGCATTGACAAATATTGGTTGTAGCTGAGATAGGTCTGTTGCATAAACGGTTAAATACCCCCCATTACCGCCATCTCCACCGTTGCCACCATTGCCACCATTACCACCACTGGGAGCGAGTAGGTTATGTTTTACCCCAGTGGGTTGATTTGGACAATCAGCGTCTTCTCCTGGTTGCCCTTGCTGGCCTGCTTGACCGTCTTCTCCGGCTAAATTAAGGGTCAACGGAGACCCATCAGCAAAAATAGTCAAGTTATCACTATCTTTTCCATCTTTTCCAGAAAGTCCGACACTGGCGTTAGAACCAGTTTGACCAAAAGCTCTCACCTCTGTGGCCCGGGCAACCCCTAGACACATTTTGGAGGAAGAGAGGCTCGGAACTATTAGGGAACTGGCTAACAAGAGGAAAAATAGGGTAGATTTAGGTAATGGCATTGATGGGTTAGGAGTTTAACTATCGCCACATTTTCAGACTAGGGTTAGTTAATTTTTGTTTCTTGCAAAACTTGGTAGATGTCTTTTTGCATGATTCTCTCCCAAAGTATTATAGTTCGTGAACATATGGTGAAATATGATATATACTTAGTTTTATAACGAGGTTTTTTATGAAGTTTGATGTTGTTATAATTGGTAGTGGAATCGGTGGTTTAACCGCAGGGGCTTTATTAGCAAAATACGGCAAAAAAGTTGCTATTTTTGAAAGCCATTCTATCCCTGGCGGTGCTGCTCATACTTTTACTCGTCAAGGTTTTACTTTTGACTCTGGCCCTTCTTTTTACTGTGGTTTAGGTAATGATAAACCTTCTCTTAATCCCTTAAAGCAAGTATTAGATATTATTGGAGAATCTTTGGATGTTATTCCTTATGATCCCCTCGGTCATTATCATTTTCCAGAAGGTAAATTTCCTGTTTACAGTGACTTAGAAAAATATCGTCAAACTGTGGCTAAAATAACTCCAGAAGGAGCTAAAGAATTAGCTGCATTTGAGACAAAGATGTTAGAATTATATGACTGTTTAAAAGATATTCCTACCATTGCTTTGCGCTCAGATTGGCAATTATTTCCTGTTCTAGCAACCCGTTATTTACCATCTTTAGTTAAGAGTTTATTTCAAGTAGGAATGATTAGCGGTTCCGCTGGAGATATAATGGATAAAACTGTAAAAAATTCCTGGGTACGTCGTTTAATTGATCTTGAATGCTTTTTACTATCAGGATTAAAAGCAAAGGGAACAGTTGCCCCAGAAATTGCTTTTATGCTTGGGGAAAGAACTCGGGCAGGGGTAGAATATCCCGTGGGAGGAAGTGCAGCAATTATTGATGGTTTGATCAATGGAATAAAACGACATGGAGGAGAACTATATCTCAATTCTCATGTTGATAAAATACTTGTAAAATCAGGGAAAGCAACAGGAATTAAACTTAAAAAAGGGAAGATTATAGACGCTTCTATTGTTATTTCTAATGCCACAGTTTGGGACACTTATCAACATCTTTTAGAAAAAGAAGATTTACCCGAAAGTCATCGAAAAGAACAATTAGAAACTCCTGCTGTTGAAAGTTTTATGCACCTGCATCTAGGAATAAAAGCAGAAGGATTAGAAAATTTAACAGGTCATCATGTGGTGGTTCATGACAGTAATAAAGATATTACTGTTCCTGGTAATACCTGTATGATTTCTATTCCTTCGGTTTGGGATAAAAATTTAGCTCCAGAAGGTCATTATGTGGTTCATGCTTACACTTTAGAACCCTATAAAGGATGGGAAAAAAATACAGACTATGAGAATAAGAAAAAACAGCGATCGCAAACTTTGTATAAAGCATTAGAAAAGGTTATCCCTGATATTCGTCAACGGGTGGTTCTAGAATTAATTGGAACCCCATTAACCCATAGTCGTTTTCTTCGTCGTTATCAGGGAACCTATGGACCAGCGATCGCAGCAGGAAATGGTTTATTTCCTAGCTGTTATACACCCATCTCAGGACTTTATCGAGTGGGAGATAGTACGTTACCTGGTATTGGTGTTCCTGCTGTTGCTGCTTCTGGTGTTTTGTGCGCTAATACCTTAGTTTCTCCTCGGAAAGTAGAGGAAATAATTAATCAATTACCTAGTTAATTTGGTTGAGATCGACCCTTGGACGTTGTTCATCTTGCCTAGCACTAACTCCTGGCTGGAATTGATCCCAAGTCTTACGTACTTGCTCGTAGTATTGAGGTGGTGTAATAGGTAGGTTTTTCAAGTAAAAGAACGTTGCTTGATCGAAAGACTCCAACAACAAGATAACCTCTGTTGTTGGAGCATAATTATCGACAACTTCCAAAATGTGAGTAATCATAAAGTGATGGGGCAAAATGTTTTTTTGACCTTTAGCTAATTAACACTCCACCTCGGCCAAGTAATAGCAGTAGCCCGTCTTTCTGAACTGATGCTAAAATGGCAGGAAATGGCGATTAATCAACTTAATTCAGGGGAGAAGGTCATTTTGAATAATCGATCTAAGACAATACAGACTCTTCAGAAAAAATTGTACCCTTTTTGTCTTGCTACTGAAATGGAAGCCATTGAAACCGAACTCGCCGCAATTATCCCGGATGGAGCTGGTCTAGCTTATGCTCTAGATGAAAATGGAGAACTGGTTGGCTTAAAGCTTGGACTAAGAAAAATTAAGGAAGGAGTACTGACAGACAAATTTTTTGAGTGGCTTTATGGTCAAGCTTCTTTACAGCGTCTTGTCATTGTTGCTCATGACTGGGAATTGCCAGAGGGAATTTCCAATATCAGTGGTCTCCAATATCTATGTATTCCTTTATGCTCTTCTCTTCCCAAAGACATTATTGACCTTCAACTTCCATTCTCGACTGATCAAGCAGGTCCTTTAAGTCCTTTTTATTTTAGAAGACTTATCAATCGTGGAAAAACCACCTTATCCACAGATAAAGAAGGTGAGCATTCGGAAGATGGAAAAAATGAAAGCCGACGGCAAGCAGCAGAGGGAAAGGAAAAGAATCTTGTGTTACAGCTTAACAAGGATCCAAGTTTAAAGAAATCGATTCTTGCGATTACTGGAATATTTGTTAATGAAAGCTTAAAAGACCCGCCCCTCGAAATCGTGAATCGTGGTCGTGAGGCGGTGGGATTTTAACCCTCGATCAATTCTCAGAATGCCTTCAACAAGAAGACGCTGAGGTCTACCCTCGCGAGTGTCATAATTATATTCTCAGCGTCATGCAAAAGTTTGAGCTGTGTTATCTCATTGATGAAAGAGAGGTCTTGGTTCCAGACTTACTCCCAGTAGCTGAGCCAGAGTTTGAATTTGAACACACAAATGTAGCCGTACTCAGGTACGAATATCGTAAATTTGTTCCTCGGTCTGTTATTCCAAGAATGATTGTGCGACTTCATGATCAAATTGAAAATAGCTTATGCTGGCGTACGGGTCTTGTTCTTGCTGAGCAGGAACTTGGTGTTCGCGCTGTTGTACGTGCAGATTATGAGGCAAGATCGATTGAAATTACTGTATCTGGGCAAGCACGGCGTGATTATTTAGCTGTGATTCGATCTGAAATCCGTCACATACATCGACGGTTTGAGAATTTGGTATTTACTGAGCGTATTCCTTTGCCAGATCAACCTGAGTTAGGAGTTAGTTACGATCACCTCATAAGACTGGAAAGTGAGGGAGAGACGCAGATTTTCCCAGAGGGAGCGACTCATCGTTACCTAATTTCAGAATTACTTGGTTCTGTAATGGTTACCCGTAAGTGGAGTGAGGAAGAGTTTTTGAATTTGCTACGAGTCGCCATTTCGGATGCTGATGACAGTACGACAGCAGCTCAAGTTGCGAATGAAGTTTTTATGTTGCAGCCTAACTTTATGGGAATGGGTGTTAATCTAAATGAGCTGTTAGAGCGATTCTTCGCGAGCAGGAAAAAGCCATAGTTGGCAAGGGTTGCTTCAATTAGAAAAGAGATTTGTTGCTGATGGTGACTCGCATTTTTTCCATTAACGCTAGAAGAGGAAGTGCCTCTAAATCCCCGGGCGCGATCGCTCACTCAGGGTTTGCTGGTCAACTAACAGGCTTTATTCAAGATTACGCGATCGCCATCAATAATATTTTGCTTCAAGCGTCGGTCGATGGGCAGATATGTTGATGTTGATCTTGCCTAGCACTAACTCCTGGCTGGAATTCATCCCAAGTCTTACGTACTTGTTCGTAGCATTGAGGTGGTGTAATGGGTAGGTTTTTCAAGTAAAAGAACGTTGCTTGATCGAAAGACTCCATCAATAAGACAACCTCTGTTGTTGGATCATAATTATCCACCACTTCCAAAATGTGAGTAATCATAAAGTGATGGGGCAAAATTCCAGTGTCAGGAGCCGCTAACCAGGTATTCAGGAACGGCGCAAGGCGAGAACGTCCGATAAAATGGGTTTTGAATGATTCTCCTGCAACACCCACCATCGGGGAATTCAGGCTACAAACTATCGCACCACGCTTTTGGCGCAGATGACCTGCCCAAGCATTATAGCCAATGACCAGTAAATTACTGGCAATAAAATCTTGATGCCAATTCGATCTATCGTTTGTTTTACTCAAGAGAGACCTCTATTTTGAAACCAAATCCAGTTAAAATTTAGAGGTCGCGCTGAAATCCAGGCGACCCCATTGCCGATCAATCTAAGCACTAAAGTATCTAGCGACAGGATGATAGGTGACAAAAGCAGTGGTGGATTGCTCTGGATAAAGCTGTTCGCTCTCATCGATGGATAACCCAATGCGATCGCATCCCAATAATTGCAACTGTGGCACTTGATCCATCACCGTCGGACAAGCTGGATAGCCAAAACTATACCGAGAACCCTGATACCTTTGGGCTAATACATCGCGAATGTTATCTGGCTCTAAATCTCCATAGCCTAATTCTCGCCGAATCTTAGCATGACTCCATTCTGCCAAAGCTTCCGCCATCTGCACCGCCATCCCGTGGAAGTACAGATAATCGGTGTACTTGTTATCTTTATAGAGTTCCTGTGCTTTCTCGGTAGCAATTTCACCCATAGTGACTGCCTGCATAGGCAAGACATCAAATTTATCCTGTTCGAGGGGACGGATGAAATCAGCAATGCACAGCCGACGCCCGGATTTCTGACGGGGGAATGTCCAAGTGACAAACGGGGTTGCTGTTTTCGGTGTTAATCCCTGCTCAATGACACTTGGATCGTAAACATGAACGGAATTGTCGATAGCTGCACAGGGGAAATAACCATAAACTAGAGTTGGCTCCAACCATTTTTCCGTGCGAATTTTTTCCTTCCATTCTTCCAAAATCGGATGAACCTTCGATGCCAGGAACCAATCATATTCCTCACGAGATTGACCTTTTGGTTTACGGAATTGCCATTGCCCAGCAAACAGTGCCTGCAAATCCATGTACCAGAACAGTTCTTCTAATTCTAGATCGGCACTCCGAATAATTTTCGTCCCCCAGAAAGGCGGCGTAGGACGTTCGATATCAATGTCTACCGCTGTCGAACGTTCGGTATCAATGACAGTGGGTTCATCTGATTTCTTCCCATTACCATTGACTTCTCCATCGGATTTCTGCCCATTACCATTGACTTCTCGATCTAAATCTTCAATCGCCTTGCGTCCCTTTTGGTTAAACTGAGCATATTCCCCTGTAAAGCCTTCGGTATCCACCCAGGATTGCTGCTCTTTGGCGGGCATCAGCCGATCCATAAAGGTCAAATCGGCAAAAGCATCTTTACCGTAAATGACTTGCCCGTTGTAAGTATCTTGACAATCCCCATAAACAAATTTTGGGGTGAGTGCCGCACCGCCTAAAATCACTGGAACTGTAATGCCTTTCGCATTAAAAGCTGAGAGATTATCTTTCAT
>JAAUYK010187658.1_pt1 | contig 11537 bp, 8 predicted proteins | sample 7278021 | NCBI WGS metagenome assembly JAAUYK01 (sample SAMN14350223, study PRJNA611818) | marine sediment metagenome | isolation source: surface marine sediment (1.8m) | place: French Polynesia: Moorea | collected 2018-08
CTATGTTCTTTTTGTGGTGCACAATGAAGCTTGTGGTACACAATGAAGCACAGGAAGATTTGCTGTGATTTGGGCTGAACACCTTTATCATATTATCATAAATATGACAAGAGAGCGCTTTGTGCTCAAAGATTGTCAATAAACCTGCTTGAATGAGAGGAGAACACTACCATGTCTACAACTCAGGGTTTACGGCGCTCCTTTGGCGAGGTTGAGGAAAATCCAATTTTGCTGGAAAAAAGTGTTACAGCGCCGATTTGTGAAGGTTTAAATGTCGCTTTGGCAAGCTTCCAAGCCTTGTACCTGCAATATCAAAAGCACCACTTTACAGTAGAAGGGTCTGAATTTTACTCTTTGCATCAGTTCTTCCAAGAAAGTTATGAAGAGGTGCAAGAGCACGTCCACGATTTCGGAGAGCGATTGAATGGACTTGGGGGCGTTCCCGCTGCTAGTTTCGTCAAGTTGGCCCAACTGTGCTGCTTTACACCAGAATTGGAGGGAGTCTATGACTGTCGCCAGATGGTAGAACACGACTTAGCTGCCGAGCAAGCAATTATCCAACTACTGCGCCGCCAGGCAGCTCAGGCAGAAAGTTTAGGCGATCGCGCCACCCGCTATCTGTACGAACAAATCTTGCTCAAGACCGAGGAGCGAGCATACCATCTCAATCACTTCTTGGCTCCCGATAGTCTAACCCTTGCTTTTGTCAACAACGGTGACAAAGCCTAATGAGTAAAAGCAAAATTAGTTTTGGGACGAGGGGACAAGGGGACAAGGGAGACAAGGGAGACAAGGGAGACAAGGGAGATAGGGGAGATAGGGAAGCAACTTCTCACCTTCCCCATCTTCCCCATCTTCCCCACCTTCCCCACCTTCACCCCTCTCTCCCTCTCCCCTCTAGCGGCTGCGAGACTGAGCAATTCTCAGGCTCAAGATAATGACTGGGATAATCCCCACCAGAACAATGGCAAGGGCTGGTGCTGAAGCCTCAATTAGTCTTTCATCGGAAGCATATTGGTAGACTCGCACTGCTAGGGTGTCAAAGTTAAAAGGACGAATCACCAGAGTAGCTGGCAGTTCTTTCATCACATCAACAAAAACCAGCATTGCAGCAGTCATTATTCCCCCCCACATCAGCGGCGTGTGGACTTTGAGCAAAGTGCTGGTAGGGTCTTGACCGAGGCTGCGGGCGGCATCATCCAGGCTAGGCGTGATTTTGTTAAGGCTTGATTCAACCGTACCAAAGGAAACAGCAAGGAAGCGAACGAGATAGGCAAATATCAAGGCAGCGATCGTGCCACTGAGAAGTAAACCTGTGGATATGCCAAAAGTGGAACCCATCCAGCTATCGAGAGCGTTATCAAACCTACCCATAGGAATCAGTACGCCTACAGCAATCACTGAACCGGGTATTGCGTAGCCCATTGAGGCAATGCGGACTGCTAAACGCATTCCTAGATTGGGACTGAGACGCTGCCCGTAGGCCATCACTAGAGAAATGACCGCAGCGATGGCAGCAGTCGTCGTTGCCAGGATAAAACTGTGGGAGGCAAGCTGCCAAAATTTTTCGTTTAGGGTTGCTTCGGCATTCTGAACAGTCATCTGCACTAAGAATCCTGCTGGCACCAAGAAGCCAAGGACAAGTGGAAGAAAACAGGCGATCCAGGCGAGTGCCCCTCGGATTAAGCCCAGTTGATATCTTGGCAGTTGCTGGTGGCGGCTGGAAGTCTGATAATAGCGGGCTTGGCGGCGGGACAAACTTTCCAGCACGATTAGGCAGAAAATAAATAACATGAGAAAGGCAGCTAGTTGAGCAGCGGCTACCCGCTCATCCATCCCAAACCAGGTGCGATAGATGCCTGTAGTGAAGGTACTGATGCCAAAATACTCCACTGTGCCGAAGTCATTGAGGGTTTCCATCAGTGCTAGGGTTAAGCCCGCCATAATCGCAGGGCGAGCCAAGGGCAGCGCCACAGTGAAGAAACTGAGCCAAGGACCGCAGCCTAGAGAACGACTCGCTTCTAAGGTACAAACTGATTGCTCCAGAAAAGCCACCCGCGCCAGTAAATAAACGTAGGGATACAGCACTAGGGTGAGCATGGCGATCGCACCCCAAAGCGAGCGGATATTCGGGAACCAGTAATCCCCTATGCTACTCCAGCCAAACAGTTCGCGCAGCCATGTCTGCACTGGACCATAAAAGTCCAGCACGTCAGTGTAGGTATAGGCGAGGAGATAAGCTGGTGCAGCCAGAGGAAGTAACAGTGTCCATTCAAATAAACCACTGCCTGGAAAGCGGCACATGGTCACCAGCCATGCAGTGCCTACGCCGATCGCCAGCACCCCACAGCCAACCCCAAGCATTAACCAGAAGGAGTTGACAATGTAGTCCCCTAGGACTGTAGAGGCTAAATGACTCCAGACATCCCCAGAATCAGAGAAGACACTGCTCAGAACAATCAGGACGGGAGTTGATAGAAGTGCAGCGATCGCAATTACTAGTACTGTCCAGCCATTGACTGGCAGGCGGATCAATCCTGTGCGCTCTTTAAATTCTGCCAAGTTGGGGTTTGTCATTCAATTTTAGATTTTTGTGACCCGGTTCATCAGTACAGGAAAAACGGTATCTAAAGCATCCGCTTGAATCCCCGTCACTTTAGTGTATCAATTACTTTAGAACGGAGTATCGTTAACATCGAGGTTGATCCATTAAATCGAGAATCTCAAACCCCAAACAACTAGAAAAAGTTGTCAATCAGTTTTTAAATGAAGGAGAATTAATTATTGAATGGAGTAAAAAAATGAAAATCAAAGCCAATAATGTTAATGTAACTTAGAAAAATTTTTTGCTTTTTATCGAGTTTTTTACTTTTTGTCCTTAGGCTTAAAAAGCAGTATCAGCGCCAGGATTAGAGGAAAAACCAGATTTTAATCCTCACAGCTGTGAATTTAGCCAGATATTGGGGAATGCTATTAATAGAAATCCAGTTCCTGAGATTTGTCAGTCAATCGGTAAAATGACTGCTAAACACTTAATCGAGTTCACTGATCAAAACCAGGCTAAGCTGTTTGACCACTTAAAGCAGCGTCGATTTAGCGGTCAACTTCTGCTGGCTGATTCAAAGGGACAAAAATGGACTTTTGATTTATCCCTGGGTCGCATCATCTATGCCACTGGAGGGACTCATCCAGTAAGGCGATGGAAAAGGAATTTGGCAGTAGCAGCGGTTGACTTGCCTGAGATCCCTTCTCAAATCTTACTCCAGCTAAGTTCTCTGACTGGTACTGCTGCTGAAAGCTTCAATATTGGTTGGGAGTATCAGCTATTGCGCTTGTGGGTAGACCAGAAAGAAATCAACCGCGAACAAGTAGCCAAAATGGTTGGGTTGACCCTTGTTGAGGTTCTGTTCGATCTAAGTCAGGCGATGGAGGTCACTTATGAACTGCGGGAAAGTCAGTCCCTGTCCGCAGGAGTAGTTTCGATTGATGGGGAGCAAGCGATCGCAATAGCCCAGAGGCAGTGGCAAGCTTGGCAAGCAGCTAAATTGACTGACTTTTCCCCCAATATGGCACTGGCGATCGCTCAACCAGAGCAACTGCAACAGCGCCTCTCGACTCAGCATTACCAGAAGCTGATAGAACTAGGGAATGGTCAGCAAACCCTGCATGACATAGCCGTGCAACTGAAGCGGAATGTGGTGAGTGTTACCCGCCCACTACTGCCTTACATCCAATTGGGATTGCTGGAATTAGTGAACATTCGAGATCTATCCCCTCCAGTGTCACTGCCTGTTTCTGAAACTTTATCAAATAAGGCAGAGGGCAGAGAGCAGGAGGCAGAAGGAATGCCTGCAAGCCCCAAAGCCGTTGACCGAAAGGAACAAGGGTCTAATACCCCAACTTCTTCAACAACTGAAACAGATGTCGATCAACCGCTGATTGCCTGCGTAGATGACAGCCGTTTGATTTGCTACGTTATGGAAACGATTATTAAGAAAGCCAGCTATCGGTTTGTAGGGGTCAGCGATTCGTTGCAGGCGGTCAGCACTTTGTCAGCTTGTAAACCTGATTTGATCTTTTTAGATCTGGTGATGCCCAATGCCAGTGGGTATGAAATTTGTCGCCAATTACGCCAACTTTCCTGTTTCCTTCAAACCCCGATCGTAATTTTGACTGGGAATGACGGTATCATCGATCGCGTCAGAGCTAAGATAGTCGGTTCCTCAGATTTTCTCAGTAAGCCAGTCAATGCTGAATCAGTCTTAGGCGTAATTCGCAAGCACATCAAACGGGCTACTAATGAATTACCTCCTAACACCGAGAGCGAAATTAGATATAGGGGTCGTCCGATTCAATTGAACGCTAATGTATCTTCTAAAATCGAAAATGAGGTCAGATATAGGGGTCGCCCAACTAAGCTCGACTTTACTCCTTGACCCAGCCCAGCTAAGATTAATTAATAAAACTGTTGTTAAGGCTAGCGAATATAATTCGCGCCTAAATAAGCGCCACCAACAAACAACAAAAAACAAACAACAAAAAACAATCAACAATCAACAATCAACAATCAACTTGCTCCCCAAAATGAATTCTCCGACTGAGGATTCGGTGTAGTAATCTGTACCCGCCGCCGCTGCAAATAAGTCAGAATTGCCTACTCCGAGTGCGCAAGGGGCAAGATCCATAGCAGTTGCTACTAGATACATCGTCTGGTACAAGACCCCTACATGCTTCAAAATTAGGCTGTAGGCGATGGATTCATAACCCCAGCTCACCCTTGAAAACCGGGCAGCAAAGATGATTAAAATCTGGGGTAGACACTGTTCGCCGTTAGCTTTTTTAGCACTTTCTAAAAGCGCTTCTACATATTTGTTTCTCTCGGAAATTCTCTCAATTTGATGGTCTTGGGGACAATAATGATAAAGTCCAGAGGGAATATTTTCACAGGTATTTACGGCAATATAGAGTTCCAGTTCGTAACAAGCTCCTCCAGATGGATAAGGTCGATTACTCACTTCCATCTGCTCCCTGGGGACAATTTGTCTCACTCTGGCTGAACGATAGAGAAATTCACCCAACTGTTGATCAGCGATCGCCTTATCCCCATAAATTCTCACAGACTCTCTTTGTTCTAGAACGAAAGTAAAGGGACGATCCCCTGCTTTTAGTGTTTCGAGATCGGGTTTGTATAGGGCGATCGCATCATTGGAAACTTTGGGTTTAATGGCAGGAAGGGGCTTAATTTTGCCCAAAAACCGATAGGACTTGCCAGCGGTATTGGCGTGTCTGCCGTTTCGACTTCTAGCATGAAAAAGCAGGTCGTGAAATTCCCATTGGGCAAGGACATCCCTTTCTTCTTCCTCTACCTTCCCATTTTCGCTGACTTCAGAAAGCATTTTGGCACTCAACAGGAGGTTTAGGAACATCTGTACACCATCTGCTGATAGACTGGGGATTTGAGTCAAAGTGCCACAATCTTGAGGCTTGGCAAGTTCGGCGATCAGGGCTGCGCCTCGCCAATCCCCTAGGATAATTTTTCCAGGGTACAATGGTGATTCGACAACGAGCTGCAAGTTGTCTTTGTGGCAATAGGCAAAGCGCGACATCGCGTATTTTGTATCTGGTTCCACCTGAGAGAACTGAAACTTGTAAGGAGTGGAGATGGGAACCAGAGTTGCTAAGGGTAACCCATCCGCGTGAACGGTATGACAGATCAAGCCGAGATTGATAAATTGTTGGAGATAATAGTAAAACTTAGGCAGTGCAGAGTTCCCATCAGTTTCTAGCACCAGGTCACTGAGAGCTTCCTCCGTAGCTCCCTCGGCACCCAGAATCGCGATCGCACTCAGCAATCCAGGAGAGAGTTGCTTGAGATTGAGTTTGATGTTACGGTATTTAAGCACAAAATTCTCTTTTGAGAACTCACTCACAGATGTGTTTTTTTTAAAAAAAAGTAGCAACGAGCTTGGCATCTTATATCAATTGGAAGAAGTAATGAGAGATTTAGTAAAGGGGCAAAAGTCAAACCCCCCCTTTATCCCCCCAAGGGGGGAATAGTCAAAAGTCATCTGCGTGATTCAGCGACGGAGTCTAAAGTCAAAAGTCAAAAATGATAACTTATTTGGCAATTTATTGTAATAAAAAATAAAATCAACATCTGGGCACCTCGATTAATTAAGTTTTCGGTAATATGAGGGAGAAGGAGAAGGGAAAAGAGAGAGAAGGGGTGCTAGAAATTGCTCAACCGAAGCCATTTCTGGTGGTCAACTAGCTCTAGGGAGCTAGTTGAGACAAATTTATCCCAGGGATTGGGCATTTTGACTCTCCCAGAAGACATAACGAAAGAAGTTATAGACTAATCTGAGGGAAAGTTTTTTTCGCCTTGAGGCAGTAGCAAATTAAATAATACCCCCACAATGCTAGATAGTCCGATCCCTTCCAAAGCAAATTCTCCCGCCTTAATGCTCATCCCGCCTACCCCTAGGATCAAAATAGCCCCAACTATTACAAGATTGCGAGGTTGTAATAAATTTTCTCTGGCTTGAATCATACTGTTCATCCCAATCACCACAATCGCACCAAACAAAACAATTAAAATCCCACCCATCACTGGAACCGGAATAGTTTGTAAAATAGCTCCCAATTTCCCGAAAAATGAGAGCAAAATGGCGATGATTGCCGACCAAGTCATGATGCCAGGATTGAAAGCTTTAGTCAGTGCTACTGCTCCTGTCACTTCTGAATAAGTAGTATTGGGTGGTCCCCCTAAAAATGCTGCCAAACTTGTTGCTATGCCATCACCCAATAAAGTCCGATGAATTCCTGGGTCTCTCAGATAGTTGTTTTGAGTCACAGAACCAATTGCTAAGACATCTCCGATATGTTCGATGGCTGGAGCAATTGCCACAGGTAAAATAAACAGAATTGCTGGCAGATGAAAACTTGGAGTAGTAAAACTCGGAATTGCTAACCAGGGGGCTTGACCAACATTAGTAAAATTCACCAGACCCAAAATTAAAGATAGGAGGTAACCAGAAACGAGCCCAATGAGGATGGGAATTAATCTTAAATAACCTCGGGTTAAAATCGCTGTCAGCATAGTTGCCAACAGAGAAACTGTCGCTACTCCAATAGCCATTGCTTCGCTATATCCTTGACCAGCTTCAGAAGCCATGGTCACTGCCGTAGGAGCTAAACTTAAACCGATAACCATAATTACTGGACCAGTCACTATGGTCGGTAAAATTCTAATAACAATTGCGGAACCGCGCCAGAAAATAATCAGGCTCAAAACTAGATAAACGACTCCAGCAGCTGCCAGTCCGGATAAAGTCGCGGGTAATCCGTATTTATCTACGCTAAAAGTGATAGGAGCAATGAAAGCAAAAGAAGATGCCAGATAGACGGGAACTTTCCCCCCTGTAACTAATTGAAAACATAAAGTCCCCAATCCAGAGGTAAAGAGGGCAACATTCGGATTTAATCCCGCTAGAATTGGCACTAATACCAAAGCGCCAAAAGCCACGAAGAGCATCTGTGCGCCAACAAGGAAATCTTGGAGACGAAATTTATAGGCGGTCATTGAACTAGTGTCTTGAACTGTTGCCTCTGATGAGCTGTCTGGAAATTTAGTCATGTTATTGTGAATTGAAGTTCTGAGTCATTGGAAAACACATATACCAGACGGATAATATGAGTCGTCCTTTGTCATTCCTTTTAGGAGAACCCCAAAAGGAATAACAACTGTTCTCGATTAATGAATCGATGCTCTAGGGAACAATCAGTAGGGGTTTCCAACTAGGCAAGGCTTTCATGGCTTGGCTCTCAAATGTAGAAAACTAACCTACCTTGCGTTCGATCACGTGGGTTGCACTGATCCATTCGCCCTTCTCGTTGTAGCTACGAATCAATCGTTGGCGCTCCTTGTCGTCGGGCAGCCAACCTACTTCAACAAAAAACGGTTTCCCTCGTTTGACTTGCATTGGAGCGTTACTCGATGCCCCATCGGGCAACAATAAAATTCGCCTAGGGAGCGCCCCTTCTTCAAAATGTAGCTTGTTGCCCTCTATCCGAGCCGTTGAAGTAATTGTGCGATCGCCAAAAGACAGTTCCTGCTGCAAGCGCCCGCCGCCAATTTCTTTTACCTTTAAGCAGGTAGAATAAGTCTCTGGGGGTCTCCAGTCGGGGTAGGCAGTACAGGCAATTCCTTCCCACTGACCTAACAATTGCTCTAACCTCAGAGAGGGACGTTCGCGGGCATCTGTGCCGCGGCGAAATTCCCGAATCAGAGTGAGGCTGCTCAAATTTCCCTGGCGATCGTAGAGCTGGAGGAAACGCAAGCGGCGATTTTCAGCGACAAAACCGTACTCCGCCCCAAATTCAGCAAAGGGTGCCAGTTGCAGCGAACCTTTAGAAAAAGCACCCGACTCAAAAAAGATAATTTGTCTGCCTAGGGAGCGGTATTCTTGGGAATAATCGGAGACGGGCGGCTCACTGTAGCCACCATTTCCAAAGCGGCGTAGCCTAAATAGCACCAACTTATTATCTTCTCGCCCTTCCAGGGAAAGAATCGAGGGAGTAGAATTGAGCAATTCTCCTTCGAGGGAAACTGAGGTAAACGAACCCTGCCATTCCCCCAAATTTTTCAGAAAATTTTTCCAGTTGTTTTCCATCATCACTTGTTAGCCCGTCTAATGCTCAGAAAGTTGTTTGATCTTGCGTAAAGATGCGAAGGCGCAGGAGTTTTTTAGCTTGAATTTAAAAATTTAAGTCCAGTTGTTGCAATAAAAGTTTACATTACGTTACTTTAAGTTACATAGTCCCTGAGAATAAAAGGAATAAATTCTATAGAAGGTTCAAGCGATCCCTCTGGGCGGCGATCGCCATCCGATTGCCACAAAGCTGATCCTGCGGGATTTTCAGTAAGGAGCGCCTCTTTATTGAAACGACCGACTGATAAGGCTTCCAAGAAACTTTGTGATCTACTGAAGTTATAACGAGTCCTACTTCAGGCAGTTCACACATAATAGAATGGAAAATTGAGAAAATATGGCATCTGTATCTTTTTTCCCTATCGGTTCACAGTTAGATAACGACCTCATCCAAGACCTACAAGTAAATGTTGGCGATCGCTTTAGGGTGACCTTCGAGTTAGATACTTCTGGTCTAAATGCTAATTTGCAATCTATTGATATTCAAGTAGACCAAGATCTTGTCGAACTCGATCTAAGTGCGGTTAGAACCGATTTCGATCAAACAGCCTTTCCCAACTTTAGTTTTAGTGGCAGTCCTCAGGGTGATAATCTATTTTCCGCAGTTTTTGAACGAAGTGGACCTCCTGGAGCAGTCCCAGATAGGATTGAAGTTATAGTCGAGGGAGAGTTGACTGCTCTTTCTGACTTAGAAAACGATGGTCAGCCAGACTTGGGCATTACTGTAGTCAAGGCTATTGATGCTAACGGCGAAGATGTCATCAATCTATTTGAGCCTTTAAATCAAGCCATTGATGTCCAACCATTTCCTGTAGTTAGTATTGGTCTCGAACCTACTTTTATTATTGAGGGGGGACAAGCACAAACCGTCACTTTAAACTTGAGCGAACCTGCTCCCCCTGGCGGTTTAGTAGTTGATGCACTAATTACCGATTCTGACACCGAAACAGATACAAATCCGATTTTCGACCAAGCTCAAAATCTTGTTGATGCTGAAGTAGTTTTAGAAAATGGTCAAGCGATCGCTCGATTTACTATTGCTGAGGGAGCTACACAAGCAAGTCTTGATTTTGCTGCCTTTGAAGATAATCAAGTCGAGGGCTATGAAACTTTTTCCCTAACTGTTCTTCCTAGAGATGGCTACAACCTAGACCCGGACAATAGGAGCGTAACTTCAGCCATTATCGATCTAGACAATGTGATCGATGGTACTCCCAGTGATGATTTACTTAATGGTACTGATGAGGTAGACGCTATTTTTGGCGAGGGGGGTAATGATGCCATCTTCGGTAATGGTGGAGCAGATGCTCTATTTGGTGGTGAGGGTAAGGATTTAGTTGTTGGTTCTGTCAACAATGATTTTTTAGATGGTGGTAATGATTTTTTAGATGGTGGTTTAGATAATGACAAGCTTTTCGGTGATGATGGAGAGGATTTTCTGTTTGGTGATGATGGCAGGGATAGGCTATTGGGAGGAGGGGGGGCAGATCCCCTAAACGGCGGTAATGGAGAAGATACTCTAGTCGGCGGTAAGGAAAGCGATCTTCTCAATGGTGGCAGCGGAGATGACCGATTAATTGGTGTTGATATCAATAGCAAGGAGTTAGGTCGTGGTGAAAACGATATCTTAACTGGTAGTTCGGGTGCTGATACCTTTGTTTTAGGGATTGAAACTGGTTCTTTTTACGATGATGGCAATAGCTTTTCCTCTGGAGATGCTGACTTTGCCCGCATTACTGATTTTAATGCCGAGGAAGATAGGATTCAATTATTTGATTTTGCTGACCGGTATAGTTTAGACTTCCTTGCCAACAGTGCAGGAAATGTCGATGCAAGATTGATTTACGATCCAGGAATTTCTTCAGGCTCAGAATTAATTGCTCTGTTGGAAAATGTTTCTCCTGATTTAAGGATTGAGGAACCTGCATTCACTTTTATCTAAAAAACCGTGTGAGTGCAGGGTCAAAAGTATTGACCCTGATTCAAGTTCTTTTCGACAATACTTTCAATCTGCAACTCTTGGGGAGGAGGTAATTACATTTCCCAATCTGGGAAGAGATGCTCTCCTGGTTGTACTATATCCCACGGCGGAGATGTCTGCATATCCTCACATTGCTTCTAAAGTATTACACTTTTAACCCATACAAAGTTGGGGAATAATTTAACTCACAAGTACTGCGATTGGCGAGAGCGATCGCTCCTTCCGATAGGGTTGATTAGGGTGTAATTCAGCCAAAAATCTGGAAATGACGCCATTTCAAAGAACCAGAATTTCTATTAGAGCTGCCATCACTACACCTAATAAAGCCACTTTCAGGAGACGGCTAGTTTCTTGGCTAGCCCCTGAGTTGTCCCATTTATTCCACCTCTGTAGCTGCACGTAGATGTCCAAGGCTCCGATCATGAAAAACACAAAGGCAATCAGGTTCATTTTCTTGCCTGTCCCTTGAGAAGGAACTGTCCAAAACTGTTGCTTTTCCATAATTGACAACTCCATCCAACTGAGTTTACAGGAGAATTCACGATCTTTGGACTGATTCTCGCTTATCAATGTTAATCAATGTAAATTTTTTTTGCAAGTTCTTGACATCTAGAGCCTCAATTCATTCATCGAGCTAAATCATCATCCGCCCTCAAGGCTCAACAGATTGAGGGCGGGTTATTTTTAAGTAGAGCCTAAAATCAATGTAAAGATTTGGCGCAACATCTCATTGCTCACTGTGTACTAGCTCTTCACTAGCAAAGAGTAAGTTATTTGGACTTTTTCTTGGGTTCATTGGCAAAGTAAGCCCATGTGCCTAGGGTAGAAGCGAGCAACCAGCCTCC
>JAAUYK010031377.1_pt1 | contig 11536 bp, 10 predicted proteins | sample 7278021 | NCBI WGS metagenome assembly JAAUYK01 (sample SAMN14350223, study PRJNA611818) | marine sediment metagenome | isolation source: surface marine sediment (1.8m) | place: French Polynesia: Moorea | collected 2018-08
CCGAAGGGCCCCTGATGTCCGCGCGGCGAGACCAGCGTGATCGGGTCGCCGACGCGAAGCCCGAGCCGCCGCGCCATGCGGCTGCCGATCATCACCGCGTTCTCGCCGCGGAAATCCTCGAGGCTGCCGGACTGGATGTTGTCCGCGATGATCGCCCGCTGTCTGATGTCCTCGAGCGCCAGCCCCCGAACGATCCCGAGCGATGGACGTCCCTCGACCGTCACCATGACGTGGCCCTGCACCTGCGGCAGGACCCCGGTCACGTCGGGCACACCGCGCAGCTTGTCGGCGAAGGCGTCGTAGTCCGTGAGTGGCGCCGCGTCGGCATAGATCGTGAAGTGGCCGTTGACGCCCAGGATCCGGCCCATCAGCTCCTGGCGGAAACCGTTCATCACCGCCATGACGATGATCAGCGTCGCGACGCCGAGCGCGATGCCGAGAAGCGAGAAGATCGCGATCACCGAGATGAAGCCTTCCTGGCGGCGTGCGCCCAGATAGCGCAGCGCGACCAGGCGTTCGAAGGCACCAAAAATCATGCTGTGGAGCTTTCCGCTCTAGGACGCGAGCTTTGCGAGGGCCGCCTCGGGCGACAGTTCCTGCCGCTCGCCGCTGCGCCGCTCTTTCAATTCGACCACGCCGTTCTTCAGCCCGCGCGGTCCGACGACGAGCTGCCAGGGCAGGCCGATCAGGTCCATCTCGGCAAACTTCGCGCCGCCCCGCTCCTCGGTATCGTCGTAGAGCACCTCGACGCCCGCGTTCATCAGCTTGCCGTAGAGATCCTCCGCCGCGCCCGAGCAGGCCGCATCGTCGACCTTTAAGTTGATCAGGCCGACCCTGAAAGGCGCCACGGCCTCGGGCCAGATGATTCCGTGCTCGTCGTGACTGGCCTCGATGATGCCGCCGACCAGGCGCGAGACGCCGACCCCGTAGGAGCCGCTGTGCACCGCCACCTGCCGGTCGTCCGCGGTGGTCACTTCGGCGCCGAGCGGCTGGGAGTACTTGTCGCCGAAGTAGAAGATGTGGCCGACCTCGATGCCGCGCCGCCGGACGCGCCGGTCCTCGGGCACCGCCGCCTCGTAGGCCGCCTGATCGTGCATGTCGTCGGTACGGGCGTAGTACTTGGTCCAGTAATCGACGATGGGCGAGAGATCGCCGTCGAAGTCGATGGATTCAGCCAGCACGTCGTAGTCCAGCAGGTCGGCGTGGCAGAAGACCTCGGTCTCACCCGTGTCGGCGAGGATGATGAACTCGTGGCTGAGGTCACCGCCGATCGGACCGGTCTCCGCCTCCATGGGGATCGCCTTCAGCCCCATGCGCGCGAAAGTCCTCAAGTAGGCTACAAACATCTTATTGTAAGACTTTTTGGCGCCTTCGAAATCAAGGTCGAAGGAATAGCCGTCCTTCATCAGGAACTCGCGCCCGCGCATGACGCCGAATCGGGGCCGCACCTCGTCGCGGAACTTCCACTGGATGTGGTAGAGCATCTTGGGCAGATCGCGGTAGCTCTTCGCCGCGTGGCGGAAGATGTCGGTGATCAGTTCCTCGTTGGTCGGCCCGTAGAGCATCTCGCGGCCGTGGCGGTCCTCGATGCGCAGCATCTCCTTGCCGTAGTCATCGTAGCGGCCCGACTGCTTCCACAGGTCGGCCGCCTGGATGGTCGGCATCAGTACTTCCTGGGCCCCGGCCGCGTCCTGCTCCTCGCGTACGATTCGCTCGATGTTCTTGAGCACCCGGAAGCCGAGGGGCAGCCAGGAGTAGATCCCGGCGCTGGCCTGTCGGACCATGCCGGCGCGCAGCATGAGAACGTGGGAAACGATCTCCGCCTCCGCGGGCTTTTCCTTGAGCGTCGGCATGAAGAAGGCGGAGCGGCGCATTGCGTTTCCTGATTGTCGGTCGTCGAACGGCGGCCCGAATGGGCGCGCAGAGACTATGAGAAGGGACAGGCGATGTCCATGGCGCGAGCACGGCGAGACGACGGTGAAACAATGGCGGGTTGGTTCGAAGCCGGGCCGGCTTCAAATCCGACTCTATTTTAGGGCGTCAAGCTGTCTAGCAGGATCGAGAGCGGCGCATTCTCCCGCATCGCCGAGACGGCGGAGCGCAGCGCCTCCGCCCGGTCCTGGTTGAAGCGCTTGGTGACGCAGGCCATGAACTTGGCGTCGAGCGCCTCGTCGCTCATGGGATTGACTGTCGACCCGAGCGGGTGGCCCATCTCGGCGGAGATCTCGCGGCCGTCGCGCAGGGTGACCGTAACCCTGTCGGGATCGTCGGGATCGAGATTGAGAGCGGGATCTCGCGGCACCCGGCCCTCGACGGTGACCAGGGCCGCGAGGTCGCGGACCGCCTGCCGGGCCACTGCCGTGTCGGTGAAATCGTCGAGCCCGAGGTGCCCCTGCAACAGGGCGGCCGCCGCGCAATAGGCGGGACTGAACATCGCCTCGTGCACCGTTTGCGGCACGCCGTAGGGCAGGATCGCGAGATGGAAGTCGGGCACGGAAACAGTCATCGACACCACGTCTTCCGGTGCGACGCCGCGGTCCCGCTTCAACGACAGGGCGGCCCCGATCGTCCGGTGCAGGTAGCCGCAGCAGGGATAAGCCTTCTCGGCCAGGCCGTGCTCGACGATCCCCCAGGGCTTGCCGAGCCTGCCCAGCGTCCGGTCGAAATCGGCCGCGCCCGGATCGACCATCAGGGTGGCGAACCCGGCGGGACCGTCGAGCACGGTGGTCGAGCCGGTGGCGCCCGAGGCGGCCAGATGGGCGGCCAATAAACCGTTCTGCGCGGCCAGCCCGGCGTGCAGCGGCTTGGCCATGGTGCCGAACTGGCTGACATAGCCCGTGCCCATGGAGGTGGCGAAGGAGAGCGCGTGCGCCGTCCGGGCGGCGTCGTGGCCGAGCACGCGCGCGCAGGCGGCGGCGGCGCCGAGGCTGCCCAGGGTCGCAGTGGTGTGCCAGCCGCGGGTGTAGTGGCTCATGTTGACCGCTTCGCCCAGACGCATGATGACCTCCAGGCCGACAACGTAGGCGTCGAGCAGGTCGAGCCCGGCCCCCTCGCCGTCCGGGATCGCGGCCAGGACCGATGGAAAGACCACGGCGCTCGGATGGCTGTTGCCGGGCAGGTCGTAGTCGTCCAGGTCGAAGGCGTGCGCCGCCGTGCCATTGACCAGCGCCGCGCCTGGCGGGGTGAGACGGTCCCGCGTGCCGAAGGCGAGCGCCTTCCCCCTGCCCCAGGGTCTGACGGTGCGCAGCGCCGCCTGGGCCGGCGGCGAAGAGATGCCGTAGATGATGCAGCCGAGCGTATCGAACAGCGCCCGCTCGGCGCGCTTGAGTATCTTGCGATTGCGGACCTGGGGCACCGTCGCGACGAAGGCGGCGATCCGCTCGACCGCCGAGGCCTCGGACTTGGCCACCCCTAGCAGTCCAATGTGTGGTCCCGTTCCCACTGGGTAATGGACCGGCAGTAGGAGTTCCACTCCTCGATCTTCAGCTTGAAGTAGGAGTCGACCAGTTCCTCGCCCAGTCCGGCGCGAAGCACCTTGTCCTTGTGGAACAGGCGCAGGGCGTCGAGCAGGTTGAGCGGCAGCTTCTTGGCGGCCTTGGCCTTGTGGGGCTCCGCGTACATGTCGATGTCGTGACGCTTGCCGGGATCGCGAAGGTTCGTCGTGCCGTCCAGCCCGGCCATGAGAACGCCGGCCTGGAGCAGGTAGGGGTTGGCGGAGCCGTCCATGAGGCGCAGCTCGAAACGGCCAGGATCGGGGATGCGGATCATATGGGTGCGGTTGTTGCCGGCGTAGGTGACGGTGTTCGGCGACCAGGTCGCCCCCGACACGGTGCGCGGCGCGTTGATCCGCTTGTAGGAGTTCACCGTCGGATTGAACAGCGCGGTCAGCGGCTGAGCCGAGTGCATGATGCCGCCGAGGAAGGAATAGGCCAGGTTCGACAGCCCGACCTCGTCGCTCTCGTCATGGAACAGGTTGTTCCTGCCTTCCAGGTCCCAGATCGAGACGTGGGCGTGGCAGCCGTTCCCGGTCAGGTGCGCGAAGGGCTTAGGCATGAAGGTCGCGCGCAGCCCGTGCTGCTCGGCGATGTTCTTGACCATGAACTTGAAAAAGACGTGACGGTCGGCCGTCAAGAGGCAGTCGTCGTACTCCCAGTTCATCTCGAACTGGCCGTTGGCGTCCTCGTGATCGTTCTGATAGGGCCCCCAGCCGAGTTCAATCATGCAGTCGCAGATCTGGCTGATCACGTCGTAGCGCCGCATCAGGGAGGACTGGTCGTAGCAGGGCTTGTCCTGAATGTCGCGCGGATCCGATATCGCCAGGCCGTCGGGCGTGGTCAGAAAGTACTCGCACTCGACGCCGCTCTTCATGCGGTAGCCCTGCTCGGCCGCCTTGGCGATCTGCCGCTTCAGGGCGATGCGCGGCGAGGCCTCGACCTCTCTGCCATCCATCCAGAGATCGCCGGCCAGCCAGCCGACCTCGGGCTTCCAGGGCAGCTGGATCAGGCTGTCGGAGTCGGGAATCGCGAACATGTCCGGGTGGGCCGGCGTCATGTCGAGCCAGGCAGCGAAACCGGCGAAGCCGGCGCCGTCGCGCTGCATGTCGCCGATCGCGCGCGCCGGCACCAGCTTGGAGCGCAGTACGCCGAAGAGATCGACGAAGCTGATCAAAAAGTATTTGATGCCGCGGTCCTTGGCGGCCTGCGCGAGATCCTGGGGCATCCTCCCCTCCTTCCCTGATTCTTACTCCGGGCCTGAGGCCCCCCTCGAACACCCTCGCCGCCCCTAAGCGGCGGTGCCATGACAACGCAGTTTCGATGCCTTGCCAAGCAGCCTAGTAACCGCGCCCCGGTATCCAGTCGGTACCCGCGAGCGGCACCTGCGCCATGGCGGCGGCCTCGACGGTGACCGCGACCAGGTCTTCCGGCTCCAGGTTGTGCAGATGAGTCTTGCCGCAGGCGCGTGCGATGGTCTGCGCCTCCAGGGTCATGACGCCAAGATAGTTGGCCAGTCGCCGCCCGGCGCGCACCGGGTCGAGCCGCTTCGCGAGCTCGGGATCCTGGGTACTGATGCCGGCCGGATCGCGGCCTTCGTGCCAGTCGTCGTAAGCCCCGGCGGTGGTGCCGAGCTGCCGATACTCATCCTCCCAATGCGGGTCGTTGTCGCCCAGCGCGACCAGCGCCGCCGTGCCGATCGAGACCGCATCGGCGCCGAGCGCCAGCGCCTTGGCGACATCGGCACCGTTGCGGATACCGCCCGAGACGATGAGCTGCACCCTGCGGTGCATGTCGAGATCCTGCAGCGCCTGCACGGCCGGGCGGACGCAAGCCAGGGTCGGCTGACCGACGTGCTCGATGAAGACCTCCTGCGTGGCCGCCGTGCCGCCCTGCATGCCGTCGACCACCACCACGTCGGCGCCCGCCTTGACCGAGAGCGCGGTGTCGTAATAGGGCCGCGCGCCGCCGATCTTGATGTAGATCGGCTTCTCCCAGTTGGTGATCTCGCGCAGTTCCTGGATCTTGATCTCCAGATCGTCGGGCCCGGTCCAGTCCGGGTGGCGGCAGGCCGAACGCTGGTCGATGCCCTTAGGCAAGGTGCGCATCTCCGCCACCCGGTCCGAGATCTTCTGGCCCAGCAGCATGCCGCCGCCGCCGGGCTTGGCGCCCTGTCCCACCACCACCTCGATGGCATCGGCCTTGCGCAGGTCGTCCGGGTTCATGCCGTAGCGCGACGGCAGGTACTGATAAACCAGCTGCTTGGAATGGCCGCGCTCCTCCGGCGTCATGCCGCCGTCGCCGGTGGTGGTCGAGGTGCCGGCGGCGTTGGCGCCGCGGCCCAGCGCTTCCTTCGCCTGGCCCGAGAGCGAACCGAAGCTCATGCCGGCAATGGTGATGGGGATCTTCAGCTCCAGCGGAGTCTTGGCGAAACGCGTACCGAGCACGACACCGGTGTCGCAGCGCTCGCGGTAGCCCTCGAGCGGATAGCGCGACATGGAGGCGCCGAGGAACAGGAGATCGTCGAAGTGCGGCAGCCGGCGCTTCGATCCGCCGCCGCGGATGTCATAGATTCCGGTGCTGGCCGCGCGTCGGATCTCGGACAGGGTGTAGTCGTCGAAGAGAGCCGACTTGCGCGGTGTCGTGCGGGGCGTGTCAGGATCCAAGGTGCACCTCAATAGGCATCTGCGTGGTCGACGTCGAAATTATAGAGCTTGCGGGCCGAGCCGTAGCGGCGGAAGTCCTTGGGATCGGCATCGATCCCGGCGCGCTCCAGCAGCGAGCCCAGGGTCTCCAGGTGCTCCGGCGTCATCTCCTTCTCGATGCAGTCGGCGCCCAGGCTCTCCACCTTGCCGCGCACGAAGAGCTTGGCTTCGTAGATCGAGTCGCCGAGCGCTTCGCCGGCATCGCCGCAGATCACCAGAGTGCCGAGCTGCGCCATGAAAGCCGACATGTGGCCGACCGAACCGCCAACCACGATGTCGATCCCTTTCATGGAGATGCCGCAGCGCGAGGAGGCATCGCCTTCGATCACCAAGAGACCGCCGTGGCCGGTCGCACCGGCCGACTGGCTGGCGTTGCCTTTCACGCGCACCGTGCCGGACATCATGTTCTCGGCGACGCCGGGGCCGGCATGACCCTCAATGATTATTTCGGCCTGCTTGTTCATGCCGCCGCAGTAGAAGCCGGCGTGGCCCTCGACCGTCACCTTGGCCGGTGCGTCGAGCCCGACGGCGATGGAATGGCGGCCGAGCGGATTGAGCAGGCGCCAATCCAGATCGTTCGATTCACGGCTAAGCGCATGAAGCTGCTGGTTGACCGCGCGCAGGCCGACCTCGGCAAGATCGAGCTCCGCCATCAGGCCCGCCCCCAGCTGTAGATCCGCGCCGGGGCCGGTTCCCAGATCCGCGCCTTGTCAGCTCCCGGCAAGGTCGCGATCGAACGGTACTCGGTAGCCATCGCCACCCAGTCGTCGGTCTCGGCCAGGACCGCGTGCTTGCAGGCGATCGGGTCGCGCAGCACCGCAAAACCGTTCTTGGTGCCGATGGCAAAAGTATAGAAGCCGTCGAGGTCTCTGATCGCCGCCTCGAGCGCTTCGTCCAGGCTGGCCCCCTGGCGCAGGCGCCAGGTCAGGTAGCCCGCCGCCACCTCGGTGTCGTTGTCGGTCTGGAACTCCACTCCGTCCCGCTCCAGGCGCCGCCGCAGGCGGTTATGGTTGCTGAGCGAGCCGTTGTGCACGAGGCAGAGGTCTAGGCCGGTCGAGAAGGGGTGGGAGTGCTGCGTCGTAACGGCGCTCTCGGTCGCCATGCGGGTGTGGCCGAGGGCGTGGGTGCCGGTGATCTCGCGCAGCGCGAAGCGGCGCACAACGTCCTTCGGCAGGCCCTTCTCCTTGTAGATCTCGATCGTGCTCCCGGCGCTCATGACCCGGAGCTCCGGGTGGTGCTCCCCGAGCCAGGCCCTAACGCCGTCGAGATCACCGTGAACCACGATGATTGCGTGGCTCGCGCGCACCTCGACATCGGCCTTGTGCCCCAGGCTCTTGGTCATTTCCTTGGCGAGAGGCTTCCAGGGGAAGGCGTCGTCCGCGCTGAACAGCGCGAGCTTGACGCTCTCCTTCGGCGCGGGATCGCGGTAGATCGCCACGCCGGCACTGTCCGGCCCCCGGTCGGACATCTCGATCAGCATGGACGAGAGATGCTCGCCGAGTCTCGATTCGAATTCCGGGTTCTTGGTGAAGAACCCAACGATACCGCACATGCCCCTCTCCTTCCCGTTCCAAGGACCCTAGCGTCTCGTCCTGGGCAAATCAATTTGAGGAAAATAATTTTCTTCCGAGGAACATCAAGGACCGCAGAACGCCTCACAGATAGCGTGGCAGAACATCCTCGGGCCGCCGCGGCGCGATTCCAAGGTCGGCGAAGCCGGCGGCCGCCGCCTGGACCACATTGTCGGCCCTCATCAGCGCGACCTGATCCCGTGTCAGCGGCGGGCTCGGCAGGAACGACGCTGCAACGGCCGCCAGGTCCCACAGCAGAAAGGGAACGGGCAGCAGGAGGCGTCGCAGACCGAGCCGCCGGCAGGTCAGGCGCAGCAGGTCGCGGTAGGGGATGACCTCCGGCCCACCAAGCTCGAACAGGCCGCCGTGATGCGCCGGGTTCTCGATGGCGCGCACCACGGCCTCCGCGACATCCCCGACATAGACCGGCTGAAGGCGCGTCGCGCCGCTCCCGAAGAGGGGCAGAACCGGGCTCGCTCGGACCATCTCGGCGAAGAGGTTGAAGAAGCGGTCGCCCGGCCCGAAGATCGCGCTGGGCCTCAGGATCACCGCGTCCGGGAAGGCCGCGCGCACCGCTTCGTCACCGCGGCCGCGCATACGCGCGTAGCCCGAAAGCGACTGCGGGCCGGCGTTGATACCGGAGACGTGGACCAGGGTCCGCAAGCCCTCGTCCCTAGCGCGGCGCGCCAGGGCCTCGGCGCTGTGCAGATGCACTGACTCGAAGGTGTCCTGCCCCTTCTCGACATAGAGGGAGACGCAGTTGACCGCCGAGGCCGCGCCTTCGAGCGCCGCCCCGACGAACGCCGGGTCGCGCAGGTCGCCGCTGAGGCAGGCTATGCGCTTGCCGCATTCCGCGAAAATGGCGCCGGCAGGCCGGCGCGAAGCAACCCTGACGCCGTATCCCCGCTCGGCGAGACGGCGGACGATGCGGCGCCCGAGGAAACCGGTGCCTCCAAACACCGTGATTACATCGTCCATCCTTCAGGACCGTCGCCGGCCTGGCTACTCCCAGACGTTGGCTTCCTCCTCGAAGCGGGCGCGCTGCGGCCGCACGATGCAGAACCGCTGTCCGGTCGGGGCTTCCATCACGATCCAAGTGCGGATCGCGGCGACGCGCATGGCGCCCAGCCTCTCCAGCCGGGCCGCCTCCGCCTCCAGGTCGTCCGCCTCGATGTCGAGGTGGACCCGGCTCTCATGGTCGACCTGCTGGACCTCGATGTGCGGCGCGTTCGCCTCATCGACCAGTTCGACGTACTTGGCGTCGGCCGGGTCGCCGGTACGCCGCTCCGGAAGCCCCAGGGCCTCGCTCCAGAACTTGGCCGCGGCATCGAGATCCTCGGTGCGACAGTCGATGATCAGGCCGCCCAGCCGGCTCTTATGCATGTGACGTCTTCCTTCCCTTACCTGCCGATGCTTCTTCGGTCTCGGCCTCGGCGATCTTCTTTGCGGCGTCGATGCCGCTCATGTATGCGCCATGGGCCGTGGAGAAGAACTCGCGCGAGGTCGCCTCACCGGCGAAGTAGACCTTCTCATCGAGTGGCTTCGCGAGCTCGACCCTCTGGTGGGCTTGGCCCGGCTGGGCGCAGGAATAGGCGCCCTTGACCCAGGGGTCGCCGCGCCACGCGGTGACATTGTGCCCCGTCACCTGCTTTTTGATACCGCTGCCGAAGGCGGCGGCGAGCTTCTCCGTGGCGAGGTCGACCGAGGCGGCGATGCCAGCGCGCTCGAGCCAGTCGGCAAAGCGCCCCCCGGTCAGGCCGACGACGTGATTGAAGCCGAAGGGGCGCACGCGAAAGGCCATCGGCTCGTCATCGCCGGTCTTCACGGCGAAGCCGGGCCGAACGTCGCTGCCGAAGACGTCCCGGTCGAAGACCAGGCAGATGCGGTTGTGTACACCGACCGGCAAGCCGGCAATGGCCTCCTGCTTCCAAGCGGGCAGCGCCGGCGTAAAGAGGATGTCGCCCGCCGCCAGCACGCCGGTCGACACGGTGACGATGACTCTCTCCGCCTTCAGTCTGCCCCGTGCCGTCTCGACGACGACGCCGGGCCCCGACCAGTCGATCCGGGTCACCGCCGTATTGAGGCTGACCGGCACGTCGGCGCCGTACCGGGCGACCAGCGTGCCGTAGCCGTCCTTGACCGGCCAGTTCTCCTCGGTGTCGCGGTAGGCCATGACGTCGCGTGTGGAGATCTCGTCGACGTCGTGCGAGGTGTAGAGCGACATGAAATAGTCGTGCAGCTCGGTCCAGCGGTCTTCGCGCGCCGTCGCCTCCCAAACCGAGCAGTCCCGCCTGCTTTGCACGACCTGCGCCATCGCTTCCTCGTTCCGCGCCAAGAAGGCGAACCAATCCTCGAGGTTCGAATCGTCGGACCAGCGGCCGTTCTCGAAGTAGCCGCGCGCGAAACCCTCCTTGGTGTAGGCGACGCCCAATTCGTCGGCGATCCTGGCGAAGGGGTTCAGGCTTCCCGAGTGCAGCCAGTGGCAGCCCAGATCGAAGGGCTCGCCGTCGCCGACCGTTTCGGTGTAGGCGCGGCCGCCGATGCGGTGCGAGGCTTCGAGCACCTGGAACGACAGGCCCAGGCGGCGCAGCTCCTTGGCCGCGGCGAGCCCGGCCGCGCCGGCGCCGATCACCACAACATCGACGTCTGCGTCAGCTCTCGTCATGAGATTGCACGATGACCGAGAGGAAGCGAATGGGCAGCGAGATCAGCTCCTCCGGCCCGTGGGGCGCGTCGGAATCGAAGAACAGAGAGTCGCCCGGCTGGAGCCGGTAGGTTTTGTCGGCGTGGCGGTAGAGGACCTCGCCCTCCAACACGTAGACGAACTCCGCGCCCGGGTGCTGGAACAGCGGGAAGACCTCGGATTTCTCGGTCAGGGTGATCAGGTAGGGCTCCATCGAGACCGGCTTGCCGACCGTGTGGCCGAGCAGCTGATACTGGTGCCCGGCGCGAGTGCCGCGCCGCTCGATGGTAAGCCCGTGCCCCGCCTTCACGAAGGTGGCGTCGCGCTGCTCCTCGTACTTCCGGAACAGCGCCGTGACCGGCACGTTGAGCGCCTGGGCCAGGGCGCTAAGCGTCGCCAGCGAGGGCGAGGTCATGCCGTTCTCGATTTTCGACATCATGCCGGGCGAGAGGCCGGTCAGCTTGGCCAGCTCGACCAGGGTCATATCGAGCTGCTGGCGGTACTGGCGCACCTGCCGGCCGATCGCCGCTTCCAGGTGATTGTCTTTCGGCTCGGCCGGCTCCGACGAGGCCAGGTCTGTCGCGGGCTTCGCCATGCCGTCAGGAGGCCGCGGCGAGGGCCTCGCGGGCGGCGCCAAGGGCCGGGACCGGCTCGGCGAAGCGCCGGGCGTGCGCCAGGGCGGGGATCCGCTGCCGTGCCTCGGCGACTTTGGCCGGATCGATCTCGGCGGCGATGAAGCCCGGCCCGTGATCGTCGCCCTCCGCCAGGACCTCGCCCCAGGGATCGACGATCAGGGAGTGGCCGTAGCTGTAGCTGCCGACGCCGTGGTCGCCGTACTGGCAGGGCGCGAAGACGTAGCTGCCGGTCTCGATCGCGCGGGCGCGCTGAAGCACGTGCCAGTGGGCCTGGCCGCTGGTGCGCGTGAACGCGGCCGGGGTTGCCAGGTAGAGCGCGCCGGCCTGCGCCAGGCTGTGATAGAGCTGCGGAAAGCGCACGTCGTAGCAGACCGACAGGCCGAGCGGGCCCCAGGGCGTCTCGGCCAGCACGGCCTGCTCGCCCGGCGCCACCGTGGCCGACTCGCGGTAG
>JAAUYK010015139.1_pt1 | contig 11534 bp, 6 predicted proteins | sample 7278021 | NCBI WGS metagenome assembly JAAUYK01 (sample SAMN14350223, study PRJNA611818) | marine sediment metagenome | isolation source: surface marine sediment (1.8m) | place: French Polynesia: Moorea | collected 2018-08
CGCAGCTAGGCAGCAGTAAAAGTGTCACGAATAAAGAGCCGGGAACAAGCCTGGGAAAAGCAAGGCACACACGGATAGTTTTGCATAAAACAAACTCAGAAGATATACGTAGTCTACGCTATTCGCCTTAAGTGTTAATTTATGCGGACTCGGAAAACGATCGAGGGTCTAGTAGGTAATTTTCCAAAGTTATGCGCTCATGAATGTTATGAAAAGAATTATCTCGTGGTCATTTCCAGAAAAGGCCTAAGACTCCAAAAACGGATGTAAAAATGCTTTCGTGGTTGCATTGCACGTACAGGACACAGTGTCTCCGTCGCTCCCGATTCCACCTAACTCGCCAAAGTACTTTTGTGGGAGCAGGCAGAGCAGAGATGGGGCCGAGGAAAGCAAGGGGAGGAAAAGAAGATAACTGTGAAGTGAGTCATACTCATTTGCCCCGTGCGCTCGCTCGCTCGCTTGCGACCGGCAACTTTGTCGCCCGGTCGGTCCATCCAGATACAGCGAGCGAGCGAGCGAGCTCTGCCAGTGACACGCTTATGAATGCGGACGGAATGGACTTCATTAATGGGAAAAGGAGAGAAAGAGGGAGAGAGAGATGGGGAGGTCTGGTGCAAAATAGATTCTGCAAGGGAGGACTGACAAAGGGTGCATTGAGAAAGAAAACGGATCTAGTCTTTTTTCGCAATATAACCTCACCGACCTCCACTTCTGTGGATTCAAAGTGAGGCCGACGGTACCACTAGAAATGGGTCCGATACGCCGTATGCAGGCGCCCGCACTTTCTGCAATCAAGACCTTGCTGGCTGTCGGAATCTGTCCTAAATCGCGTTAAAGTAGACTGTATAAATATCAAGGAAATCTATTTTTCAAATGAATAGTACATTTAATTAATTGCCAACGAACAACATTATTACGTACATGTGATATCACAGGAATGGAAAAAAACTGAGATTCGCAAATCGATAGATCATTTGAACAAGCAATTAATTGTGTGCGCGAGTAGTCGTTCTAAGTCCAGCATGTACTTCGATGAAATCTAAGCCCGTTTGACGGGCGACATTTAATTGGCAGAGAGATCGAGACAGTTCCGTCTTGGTTTTCCCACTTTCTCGGTTGCACGTGCAGCCAGCGGCCGAACCAAGTGGGGAGACGTACTGCGCACAACACGATTGAGCTTGGGCAGCTGCCCGGTTACGAGTTGGGCATTCAGTTAGATAATGTCTCCGCCGCGATAATAATCTTGATGCGAAGGACGAGAGAGTACTGTACGTACGCGTACGGGGAAGGAGAAGGAAGAGGCGGGAAATAATGTCGCGCCGGGCTCCATGAATGTCAGATTACCGAGCTTGCGTTATCTTGATCGGAGGGCGACGTATGCGCGACACACATTTGTAGCAGCAGTCTTTTCAGACCGATTTCCCACGTAGGCCACGTAGGCGCCGAATATCCCACTTTTCTGCCTCGTCTCGCCCGATCGATTCCCTCTCGCTTCGGCAGCTTCCCCTCCCAGCCTCCCTTAGCTTAAGAACTTTGTCGAAGCGGTCGGTTGGTCGGTCGGTCGGCACCTGGTCCATCTATCGGCTGAGCAATTTGCCCCCATGGGCCGGCCGATCGGCTCAGGCGATAAGATCGAATCCCTTTGTGCCATCACCAACCAACCAACATTGTTTGGCGCTGTCTCAGCACTCAATCACACTCTCCTCGCTGCTGCTTCGCCTTGTGCTCTTCGAATGCCTCCGTGGTGGAAAACTCGCGTCCGCACCGATCGCACTTGTGTAAATCAGGCTGCTTCTTCTGCTGTTCGTCGGCCTCCTGCTCGCTGAGCACGTCGGACGCGATCAGGGCCGACGTCACGATGTCCCGCGTCGTCTCTTGGACAGGCTTTAGCGGCTCCGTCGGGCCAGGCTGCGGATGAATGGCATCTAAGTTCTGCAGCTCGTTACACTCTGGCGACAAGATCGACGTTGGGGAGAGTATCGAAGAGGAGGCGGCGGAAGGGGACACGCTGCTCGGAGGCGTCGGCCAAGGTGTCGCCGCCGCCGCCGACAGGATTATGGTCTGGGGCTGCGGCTGCGGTTGTGGCTGAATCGCGGCCGCCTGCTGGCTTGGCACCAGATAGACCTGTCCGTCGACGCCGGCCACCAACGTCATCAGCATCGGCTGCAGGGTCGTCACGGCGGGAACGACCAACGGTTGGAGAATAGGACGCTGCTGCACAAATTGCGGCTGTTGCACAGTCACCATTTTGTTGTTGCATTTCCTCTCCTCGATGATCTCAACTTCGGCGTCCGACCTGCTCGCCATCTTCTCACCGTCGATCGCTATCGGCGTCGCGTTCTCGTCCGTCAGGATGACGTCGGAGCAACCCTCCAGCATTAGGTCGGCCACCAGAACCCGGCTCTCTTCGTCTAGTGGATTGTGTCTCTGCTGTCGTAGCCGCTTCTGTTCCTGCTCCTTTTTCTCCAGCAGTAAGTTGTCCACAGCCGACGGTGCGGACCTATTCTTTCCGCTGTGGCATCGCACAATGTGCTCCTTGAGCCTGTGGGGCGCGATGAAGGCGGCGTCGCACGCATCGCACGCGTACGGCCTCTCGCCTGTGTGCTGACACATGTGCCGGATCAGGCTGTTCTTGTGCCGGAAGCGCATCGGGCAGTCGGAGCAGACAAACTTCTTCTCCGTGTTGTGCACCTGCATGATAAAATACGGTTGAGTTATATATGTATGACTATGAGTGGATATGTCGCCTACCTTCATGTGTACGACGATGTCGGTGACCTCGGCGTCGCACAGCCTGCACTCGTAGTCCTTGACCCCCGTGTGGAACTTCCTGTCGTGCTTGAGGACCTTGGCCAGCGAGTAGAACTTCTGTCCGTGGCAGTCTGGGCAAACGTAGTGTCGGGTGCTCTCCTGGTGGAACAGCGCGTGCCTCTGCATCCTCTCCGGCTTCCTCGTCCAGAAGGTGCATCCCGGGTGGGGGCAGTACAGCCAGCGGTCGTCCGTCGCGGAGTCCGTGGAGACGATGGTCGTCTGAGCGCGCAAGCGACGACGCCGGTCCGCGCCGCCGTCACGCTCATTCTTCTCTCCCTCCGCCGTAATTGACTTGTTATTCGCGACCTGCTCTTCCCTTGCTGCATGCTGGGCAGACACGCTCCCCATTATTTTCTCTATCCTCTCCTTCCTCTCCCTCTCCTCCCTATTTTCTGCTTCTGAGAACGACGTTCGATTTTCGGCCGTAATTCGAGCCTGTTTGTTCGGAGGCGGCTGCCGCCGCCGCTGTCGCATCACCTCCCCGCGGTCGCTCTTCTTCTTGTTCATCCTACGGAGGAGTTTCTTTGATGCAATACGATCCCCGCTGCTGATGTCCAAGCTGGTAGTGGTCGACGTTGCTCCAACTTCGCTGGTAGTGGCCGCATCGGCCGCGTCGCAGTCAGAGGAAATATTTCCATCTTCCTCCTCCTCCCCGTCTCCACCACCGCCGCTGCCGCTCGAGCTGTAATCCGATGAAAAACTTGAGGACGACTTCGAATATTTCCTCTTGATACGCTTCTTTCTGAATTCATCCCTAATCTTCCTGATGCTGCTACCTTTCCTCAGTCGGCTCCGGCTCTGGTCCCTACTCCTCTCAGTCGTAGTTAGTGAATCGCCCTCGCAGGAACTTTTCGTAGCAGAGGAGTCGTCCCTCCTGTGCTGCTGCTGCTGCTGCTGGCGCCGTCGACGCAGAGCCTCTTTGAAATGGTGCGGCAACTTTTCCGTGATACAATACCCATCTGGGACTGCTGACGGCTGCTCCTCAAATTGTTTGAAAAAGTTTGCCTCATTTCCCGCTCTGTTGGAGCAATTGCTCGCCGGGCTCGCAGCAGGGCTCATTTGGGATGGATCGGTGGTAGTAGTCGCTGCTGTTGGAACAGAGGGAACTTTAGTCTCTGCCGCCCCCTTTTGCTCCCGGTTCATTTTGGGCACCACCCGCGGCTCGACGACGCCCACCGTGGGACGCCGGGGCATCGTAGCCGCCACAGTTGGCCTCATGTTGGAGTTGGCCGGCGCAACCGGCCAGTCCGCGTAGTCCGGGGGAGGCTGCTGAGGCTGCTGGGAGGGCGCAAGAAAATTCGAAAAGTTGCTGATTGCGTGCTGCTGCTGCTGCTGCTGCTGCCCCTTTTTGCTGCCCGGCGTGTTTGCGCTCGGATTAGAGCTGCTGTTCCAATATTGACTTTGAGACGTCGCCGCCGCCGCCGCCGGAGAAGGAGAAGGAGGCTCGTTTGGAAGCGCTCTGCTGTGGTTGATGATTCCAACCTGAGTAGTAATAGTAGTACTATACGATGCTGAGGAAGACGGCGGCGACGAAGAAGTAGCTGATGAAGTGACATCGGAGAGGAGCCCAGAGTGGGAGTATTGGCCCGGATACCTGCAACAGACACGACGATGGGAAATCAGTGTGTGGCCGGCACAAGAAAGCAAGATGCTATTACTACAAGACAAACAAAAGACTATTACCGAGCGTGTACCGCACACTTTGTTTTCGAAAACACCGCAGGCGATTGAATGAGAAGGATGTATTATGCGCGCTATCGTCCGTCCGTCGAGATACGTCGGCTGACAGCCAGACAAATTGTACCCCGTCCGCTCGGACGCCTCCAGACTTGATTTGGGTCCGGTCTGGTTATAAGGAAGACTAATGATTCCCCTTATCGGAATACGCCTATAACCTCTTCTAGGGTTTGGCAAATTGAATTAGCCAGGTTTCGGTCCATTTGCGCTTGAATAACATATAACAGCTAGAGGAGAGGAAAGAGGAAGACGAACTTGATTTCACATTCTGCCGGCATCGCCGTCCGAGCGTGTCACGTGGCCAGCCGGCCGCGCCGGGAAAACGTTGCCAAATTGAGTTACCAACTTCTTCGCCTTTCTTCGCCCCCTGCGGAACCTCCGACTCTCTCACTCTAGCTATCTCGGAAAGTGGTCCGCCGTTGGCGCCCTTTCAATATCGGGTTGCTTGCCCTTTAAAACCGGCCGGCTTCTGTTGGCTATTTGCGCGTACGTCGGTCTACCGATGGGCTGGGCGCCTATAACAGAGCCGCTTTCCAATAAATAACTGTCGTCGCTCTGGTCTACGCTGGCAGCTCGCAAAGACCATTAGATCCGGCCCAACTATAATGTTTTCTCTCGGACGGTCAGAGTGGTATAAATTGTATCCGGATTGAGTCACGGGATTATGGTCACCTCGGGCTATTTACAGGGTGTGGCACAAGGAAACGGGGTTCGTACATTATATGAAAGCATAAACAGTACTATTGCATGCTAGTAGGAGCCAGAAAAATAGTTTATTTGTCTAGATACTTGTTTCATGCCACCCTGTTCGTGGTCGATTGGACGGGTCAGCAGCGCCTTGCTAGCTCCACATGTACTCGCTTGCCGGAATGGAAGACGTAACAAGATCAATACAATCCGATGCTTTGTTTCCCGACTGCATGAGCAGGGATAGGCCGCAGAAGAATGCGGCCTTATGTGATTAATTACGCGCTGCAACATAAATCCGGCATCATGATTTCGAATCGTCTAAATGGATCTCGATAACCGGTGGCGATAAAAAGGAGAGAATTCCGTCTAGACACGATCTCTGGTGGAAAAGAAGCCACGTACGGATGAAAAGATGGGAATGACGATAATTTATCTCATCATAAAAAGTGAACACGTGCTCTGCCTGCCGGCAGGTCGATATCGACTAACTGATCGGAAAGGGAGAGGAGGCAAGAAATGGAGATCTAAAACAAGACGAATGAGAAATGAGCCTCGTCACGGCAGTGCTTCAAACGAATAGCATTAATCGAGAAAACGAAATAAGAACGAGCATTATGTTGTGCGTCAGTACATCCGCTAGCCTTTCACGCACTGAATGCGCCGGGGTAAATAATGACATCTTACACACAGTTGTGTACACAAAGGACTGTCTCCAATTTGGCCGCTCGGTTAATTTATTCGCCGGGATAATTAAACGCGTTGGAATGTGGGAGAGCAATTAACATCGGACTAGCGCCTGTTTTTAAAGAGCTCCCGGCACATCGCAATGCCCAATATGAACGCCTAGCTAAATTCCTGTGCCGCACTGTGACTCGGGTATGCGAGCAAGGATCGAGATGAAATCGCATTGTTTAAAGGGACTTGCCTGGGACTTTGGGATGCGTGAAATCGAGTTAATCACGCATCGGCTCGTCTCTTTGGGGCCGACAACGGGAAGCTGTCAGCATCAATATACTGGGATACGAACGAAGAAGGGTTTGGAAGTGACCTAATGTGCAGTTATGCCTTCTATCAAGCTCATATGTACTACGATATATATGGTATAAGCGCAGAATTCGATTTAATCGGAGTTGAAAGTGAACACTCACCTTGAATGTTGGTGATTGGCTGCGTTGGCCGACTCCAACTTTCGCGTCGCTGGCGCTGACAGGTGCTGCTGCCCCGGCTGCTGATTAGCCTGATGGGTTTGGTTCTGTTGGTGGTGAGCCCCTACCCCGTTTGCCGCCGCCGACTGACAGAGCGTGTCTAAGCCGAGGTGATCGTCGAGCGTGGAGGCCAACTCCGTGCCGGCCATGGAGCTCAACACTTGGTCCACGATCTGAGATATGTCCTCGGAAGATGTAGGCTGTTGTTGCTGCTGCTGCGAGTGACTACCGTAGTCGTAATGAGTGCCACCAAAGTCCAGATGCTGCTGCTGCTGCTGCTGCTGGCTCGGATCATAGTAATAATGAGATCTCGCCTCGGTCGCACGCCTGCTCGCTAAATGCTGCTGCTCGTCGGCGTTGCCACCACCACCACCACCTCCTCCTTCGGATGCCATATCCATAGTGCCGCCAAAGTAGCCGGGCTGAAAGGAGGAAGACGACGACGGCGGCGGATGGGCTCTCGAAGAGGGGGAGGAAAAGCAGATCTGCTGCTGGTGGTGATGTTGTTGTTGCGGCGCTTCGCAAATATTAACTCCCGGGTTCTGTTTTCTCAGGCAGGAGGAAAGTTTGCCCGAGGAGGATCTGTGACAATGCTCTCCTGGCGCCGCGGCCGCCGTCCCGTAGCCGTATGAACAGTCCAAGTAGTGCAGCAGCGAATGGAGCTGGTCTCCGTTGCCGGCCGGATCCTGGAATGTGCTGGACGGAAACGGAGGGAGAGGCTGTTGGGACGGCTGAGTCGGCGTCGGCGTCGGCGTCGGCGGCGCTTTTGTTTCCTCTCCCTCTCTCATTCTCCTCCTCGTCCTCCTCCTTCGCTGCTGCTGCTGCTGCTTGCTCTGCATCCGCCGCCGGCGCCACTCGCGCCGATCCTCCAAGCGCCGACGGACGGACAGAGGAGGGACAACCGAATTGGCCTCATCGGTGTCGGCCTCGCGGTGCACAGACTCAGAGTAGTCGCTGGCCGCGTCCTCGTACGAAGATGAGGAACACGTGGAGGAGGATGACGAGGACGATGAGGCCGGGAAGGAGTATGCGGTGGAGGCGGGAGAATACGGAGATGAAGACGACGGCGACCCGTATGAATGCTGCTGCGGGTGGTGGTGGTGGCCGGCGGACGGAAGCGGATGAGGGTCGCACAGGAAGCGGCGCCCGGGAGGCAGAGGATGAATGGAGTTCATCATTTCGAAAAGATCTCGATCTCGGTTATGCCGGCCGCAGCTGAAAGGGAAGGGTGAAAACAAGCTCGTTAATTACGTACGAAAGGTCTGCGGTAAGTTTGGACTTCAAACAGCATGTTCATGTACGTATATGTCTCAGACTTGAGTTTCGATTTTGCAGGCTACACGAACGTTGCCTAAACGTACTCTCTAGCCAGCCAGCCTTTGTTCCTTGTAATTACGGTCTTATAATTCCATTTACACCCATTACACGCACTCCCATTAATCACGGGCCGCAACGAGAGAGGGCGGTCGGACGGTGGACCCATTCCTCCTCTCGCCCATTTCCTTCCTCGCCCGCTCGCTCTAACCGCCGCCACGGCACTGCCCGCTTCGATTCTCCGAGCGAGCAAGATGAATTACGAACGACAATCAAGTCGATTATTTATTGCGGCGGTGGCGGGCCACCGGAAAGTAAGTAGAGGCCGCCGCTACATTCTGCGTACTGTATACGTGGTATAATAACAGTGCCCCTGTATGGTTACAAATTAGACCGGTGAAAGGCGACGCGAAGCGCCGGTGTACTATACGAGCGTGTTCCGGACGGGCGGAAAAAGAGTTGGCGCGGAGTGTAATTTGGAGAGATATCAAATATGAGAGTCATTTCCTCGATCAGTGACGCGCTCCGCCCGTCTATTGTAGCTAGGTAGCCGTAAAGCACTGGTGACAGCAAGTCCGCTATGCAGTGGTATACATGTAGTAGGTGCTATTTGGATAAATATATAGGTAGCTGCACAAATTGCGAGCAAGTCTCAATCTCGGTTCTCACGCGCGCGATCGAGCTCGTTCTAACTTCCATGGTAGCCTTCATTTGAAGAGACAAGGAGCAGGGGCAGATCAAACGATTTTACAGAAGGCAGAGCGGCGATGTCACTACAGCTAGCTCAACGAAGACGGAGTGAGTGACAGTTCAGTCAGAACCGACCGACCGACGTTTTAAATCTCCTGTAAGCACTTCTGTTCGCCCCTACACTAGGGGAAGGAAGAGACAGAGCAAGAAGCGTTCGCGTATGTCGCGTCGGTCGCTCAGGAATTCCCGCAGTCGGATTCGGTTTCGTCCTCGGAACGACCGGCTGCGGCCCGAGTCAGAAGTTCGTCTGAACGTAATAATTTTCCTTACCTTTCCTTTCCTTTACCACATTTGACTTAATGAAGCCACTTACAAGGTGGCAACTACTTAGCCTACTGTTCCGGAGTCTAGCTGCCCTCATGCGATGCGCAGACCTCTACATGCACTAATCCGGCCCGACGCGACGCGACGCGGCCCGGATGATGGCAACGCGGTCGTACAAATGCATGCGTCCCACGAGCGGGGCCGAAATCCGCCGGATTATCGGAAGAAGCCACCAACGCACAACAGGCCCAGGCGAGCAAATGGGCTCCTCGTAATCCCCGGGTAATCTTCATGATTTCATTGACAATCGATGCAACACTTTCAGCTACGCGTTCATATCTAGTAGCGAAATGCGCACACTATACATATATGTAATTACGGCCTATGATTGTGTCGATAAACCCTTCCCCCAGCTTCCCATTCTCTACGTATTTACGACTGGCTGGCTGTCCTTTCCTTCTTACATTTCGGGCAACGCATATCGATTACAAACAAGGAACAGATGGAGAAAAGTGAGCGGGAGGACGGACAGAAAGGGAAGGATGGAGAGAGAGAGAAGCCAGAAACGAGATACGAGCAGAGATAATCATCGGAAGCTGAGATTGTGATACTACTGCCGAACTGTTCGGATAGTGACTTTATAATGTGGTCTGAATCACAGGTACTCGAGGGTGGACTTGTTAAGACTCCAGATCTATCGTCAGGCAAAATTGTTGGTGTCCTGGGTCACGGAACAGAATGTAAGGGCTAGAAAATACGAGACGGGTTGGCTCCCTTTGGGTTTGGTGTTTATTTGCCTTCACCAATTTTTTCACCTCTGAGCCGAGGTGAACATTTTAGCAGCTGGCCGACCGACTGTCAGGCGTAGTGCTTCGAGAGTTGTCAGATCACCAAGTCAAGCCTGCCCCGGCCGGCAGCGTCAGCAGCTGCTCAACAAAAGCGCGCTAATGAATGTGAAAAATAGAATATATGAAGAATTAATTTCCCCCTCCACTTTCCTTCCTTCCTTCCCGCCCGCTGCGTCTGTCGTTCGCTCGCTCGCTCACCTCTCACACGCAACGCTCTAGCTCTATCCTCCTCCTCCTTCTCAGAAAACACACTGATGATTAATGAGTTCGGATGCCACTGGAGAGCAGAGCGGACGGAAAGAAAGACAGGCAGACAGAAAAGTGGGAAAAAAGGAAGAGAAGAGCGGGCCGATTATTTTCTTCTTATCAAATCCGAGGAGAAATTCAATTCCCCGCTACCTGCCTGCCCACCTTTCTCATTTAATTCGACCGACCGCCTACCCGGATTGAAAAATTGGCGTATTTTAATTGCCTGTAACGTCCCGGCCGCCCGCGCCGCGCCGGCGGCCGTCCCATCCGTCCCGGGTCATTAGTGCTGCCGTTGATGATAATGCTTTGGTCTGTCCATCGGACGGACGGGCGCGACGGACGCATGCAGTGATTCTCCTCTCTGCCCGCCCGCCCGGGGCCATGGAAGCGTATCAGAATCGGTATGTGGCACCTGATTCTTCATCCATGTTCGCTCGCTCGCTCGCTCGATCTCGCTGATGATCGACGCATGAACATAGCAGACATGACTCAAGAATGTTGTGGAGACGATTCGTGCAGGGACAGACGACGAAGCGAAACAAGGCAGGTGCAAGCAATGGATTTGTACTCGAAGAAGGGAAGTCAATACTACAATACTATCCCGGCCGGCTCCAAAAAAATGAAATGAGTGTTATATATCATGGCATCACGATTGCTTTGTACACTACCATCGTCCGCGTCCGCCCGCCGGCCAAAGGGAGGCACCGATAATGTTTCGGGGCCACCTTCTTCCAGTCTCCGACTTCCCCCGCGTCCGGTTGTGACGCGACCAAGAGTATAATTTCCGATGATTTAGACTGAGGCGGCGGAGGGAAAAAGCAAGAAGATAAATTCGCATCTTCAAACTTAACCATTGAGAAGGCACGGCGGTGGCGGGAAAAAAGAGAAGGAGGGAGGGAATCGAGCCGGTCTGAGCTAGGTAAGTGTCTGGCCGCTCCGGTCTTGTTTGCGCCATAACTCTTTTCTCCTTGATCGAGGAGCGCTATTATTACAGGCCGGAACATGGATCACGTCTCCTGCCGGCGCGGCGACCTGGAGGGAGGCTTGTAACGACCGTTGGCTGGGTCCTCGCTCGATCGCCCAAACCGCGTCATAATTGCGGCAAAAACGCACCTCGCTCGGATTAAGGAGCTATTGATTTATGGGGCACGACGGACCAACAACCGACACTTTGAAACAATTTGCCCGACGCCCGATACGATCTGATCTCTACAGGCGGACATTTAGTCGGCGAAAAAATGCCGCGGGTTCTACAGATATCGAGGTGAGATACGGTTCGGAACGAAATTTTCAAGCCGCCGGTTTAATTCCTTGTTAGTCAGTCGAGCTGGAAGAACATGGGAAGCTTCGCATATATAAGTGTACATATGTATGGTAATCAGTGGCCCCATTTGAATTTCTAGCTCTCGTAAAAGTGGGCGGGTTTTGCCGGCCGGCCGCGGCCATGCACGTCAGACTGTTTGAAGTGTTGCTCTAGCGGGTGTTCGTTCGTTCATACTACGATTCACGAAATATCGTGCCGACTTTATTTATTTTATTTGCCTTCCGACAGAGGTGGGTGGAATGGAAGCGCGCCACAGGGTGTCGCGTCCGTCGAAGGCAGGGCACTCGATCTGTAGTTCTAGGCAGGTCAAATACCCTCAACGCCCTGTCCTCCACTCAACAA
>JAAUYK010074208.1_pt1 | contig 11526 bp, 13 predicted proteins | sample 7278021 | NCBI WGS metagenome assembly JAAUYK01 (sample SAMN14350223, study PRJNA611818) | marine sediment metagenome | isolation source: surface marine sediment (1.8m) | place: French Polynesia: Moorea | collected 2018-08
ACGAACGAGGGAGCAAGAGCGGAACTGTAACGCCTACCCACCATTTTTGGGAAGAGCACCGCTGCTCGCTCGCCCGCTCGCTCCGACGTACCAGACAGGAAAAGATTAATGGCGGAAAACTTGCGCGATTTATCTACGTTCAGGTGCAAAGTGCAAACGCCCACGACCCAGACTATCTTGCTTTTACTTATCGTATACTATACGTATACTTTCCTCCCATCAACCCTTCCCCCGAAAGAATGATTCGTGGCCGGGATTCGGAGCAGGAACGGAAAGAGCGGAAGGAAGGAAGGAAGAGACGGACGAACTCGTTTGGCAGTTTGATAGAGTCATAAATCGCGCGATACGCAGGCAGGCTGGCAGGTCTGCAGAACGTATCCTGACAGCCAGTAGTGTTCTGTTTCCGATTCCGACTGACGGCGAGAGGTCCAATTGATCTGCATTAGAAAGATGAGATGGATGGGCGAGCGGGCTTCATTAGCGTGACGCAAATGACCGCGTGTTCGGGAGTGTGCAGATTGATAGCCATGCATGCATACCACGCCCTGATAGGAGCTAGCTACCTAAATACGCTCAGGTCCATTTGGCTACAGCTAAATATTACGTAGTAATGCTTTTGTATTGACAAGACTCATCAGAATTTGCGCTGCATATTATGCCACTCAATCTCCTCTGGCCCGGATCGATCGGCCGTCGCCGAGGGCGTTCTACGAATTTATCGCTGGCTGGCCGACCGCCCGACCGCTCCTTTCTTAATTAGGATATCTCCCCTTCCGATCTAGCCTTGCTTCTGTAGTATACGTATACACGTCCTGCACTAAACTATGCACGTGCAGGCCGCAGTCTTTTATGCCAGATCTCTCTGTACGTACACCTTTGTACAGCCTCCTATCCGTCTTGGCTAATCTGACGTGAACATGGAAAAAGTGGCCGAGGTCAGAGATTGTTTTTGCTTCCGCCGCGGATCCGGTCGTGTTGTCAGCTACCTTCGCGAATAAACGACTCCGATGCGATCGAGACATTTTTCTTGACCCTAGCTCGCCACGCGCGAGCGCCGATCGAGCGAGCGAGCGAGCGAGATGCCATCGCGATTTACGCTCCTCCGTAGGCGGACATATTCGTGGACTGACTCACTGATGCCCGGATAGAGCAAAAGTCAATAAAGAATAGGTCCAACGTGTTCCTTTTTTGCCCTCTGTTTTTGGGTCGACCTCGAACCGTCTGTCCATGCAGCCGGACTGTTGACTTTTGTTTGTCACAATCGGGAAGAGATAGCCCGACTGACTGAACAGATGGCCGGACGCTTGCACGCTTGGGACATATACGTACGCAGGTCAATCAGTTTGAGCCATAAACGTCCTTATAGAACGATCTCGTATTCATGTGTTAAAATGCAAAAAAAGTATTTTATGGTCGAACTTTCCTGTACGAACAAAATTCGTACTTCTTTCTGGCAACGCTTGTCTCGCGGTTCTGGCGTCAAACTTGCCTTGTTCCGTCGCCGCCGCATGCACCCAATGTCGCTTGCTGGACCGTCCGACCGACCGAACGATTGTCCCCGGCCCGCTTCGTCCTTACTACGACGACTTCCTTGGAGCAGCTCCCTATCGAGTTGTACCATCAATACACCGCGCCGGGCGTCGTATTGTAAGCCTGACGGAAATGCGTAAACGGACAACGAATACGCACTGCGTACCTCGAAAAGAGAATTCAATTTTACTGCATCCATTGTGCAGTGTAATAAAAGCACCGACTCGGTCGGTCATGTCATGAAAGAAAGATGGAATGCCTCGAATGCCTGCCGCCGCTGTCTTCTAATTGACGGGCGAAATTAGCTACGCCGGAGAGAAAGTGTTTGGTCGGTCTACGCACGAACATTAATTGCCTCTCCTCACGCCTTGGGCTAAGAACGGGAAGTTTATAGCAACAGAGATGACCATTATCAGACAGGGCATTTTATTATTTCCAGGCAGGATCATCTTTTAAAAGTATATTTCATGGTGCCCCTAGCTAGCTGCGATCAACCAACACCCTTCTTCCTTCTGCTTGTGAAGTCAATAGCGCGGGCCCAATTTATGACGGAGATTCTCCTCTCCCGGCGAGCTAGTGAGCGAAATGAGGCTGCTGCTGCCGGCAGCTAGACATCTGGAGGATCTCATTCCGCTCAGCTGCTGCTGCCGCTGTAGCGACGAAGAGTTTCTTGGATATATATTCCAGAAGATATGGCCTGGAAGCAGTCGGCGGCGAATGAGCTAGGGTAAAGCGCGCGCACGTCGCTCGGTTGAAGTCCTCTCTCGCCGTCGTCTCACCTAGGATGGGCCCATTCTACCCCAAATGCCGGTCGTAAAGGCAAGCCGGTCGGTCGGACGTGATTTTCCTCCAAAACCCAAAGTGTGGGCATCGATCGAGGCACAGCACTAAATTGATCGAGCCATTAACCGAATGAACTGAACTTACGGCATTATAATTAAGTCTCTCAAAGTGCTAAGCATCAAACTTAATATCAGGGAACCCTTCTCGCTCCCATTGTCGTTCCGCCGTTTCCAATAAAGTCAATAGGCTTTCTTCTCGGTAGCTCGATCCCACGTGTATGCGCGCTATACTGTACGCACTAGCTACGGACGGCAATATCACCCGATATTAAGAACGGTCTTTATGCCTTGCTCGATCAGGATGGAGAGCGAACGTCCCCATTCCGATCGAGCGAGAAGGGCAATAACTATACCTTGTTGGCTTTTCGCGTGAGTGCGAAGAATTGAGCGGTCTCGCACAATCCCCGCTTTTTTGTCGGCACGCGAGAGGAAGAAGAGGCCAAAGAAAGTTTGTCCGGCCGGCCGCGGCCGACCGTATGGCGGCCTCGATCCGCGCGCAGTGGTGCCACGAATACTTTGGGCAAATTCCCTGCTAGCACCTATAGTCTAGACGCCGTCGACGAAATGAGTTATTCTTCTGCTGCAAATCTGTCGCTCATCTTTTCTGGGTCCCTCGCCCGCAGGTAGACGAAATGAAGGAAAGACGCGAAAAGTTCCTTGACAGACAGACAGTCAAGGAGGCTAGCTAGCTGTCCCGGATAAGAGATATTTGGGCCTAAAGGATTAGGACCTCACCCACTCTCTTCCTTCCTTCCTTCCTTCTCAGAGAGCCGGCTGCAGACACTTTAATCAGAAAGCGCTTTATCTCTCTTTCTTCAAGATCTCTTCTTTTCTTCTTTCTCTCTTTCATCCTTTCTAATCCGTCTCTCCCCTCCCTTAATTTCAGCAGCCGGCGACGTGACGACTACGACGTCGTACGCGTGCGAGGGCAGCACCCTCAGCCTCTCCTGTCCGGCGGGCCTCGCGCTCAAGATCGTCCGCGCCAACTTCGGCCGCTTCTCCATCGCCGTCTGCAACGACGACGTCAGAGCCAACCTGTCGGTGAACTGCATGGCGCCGAGAACGCTGAGGATTATGCAAAACAGGCAAGTTGTAATTGACCTTTTAGGTACGTAATCCCACTGCGCCGAACTAACCAATATCCTTCCTACTTTCATTAGGTGCGAGGATCGAGCCGACTGCAAAATCCCCTCCCTGTCGTCGGTGTTCGGCAGCAGTGATCCCTGTCCCGGAACTCCCAAGTATCTGGAGGTCCACTACGGGTGCTACGGCCGAGGTAAGTAAGCCGTGTCGGATTTAGGGCCGGCCTTGTTTTACGTGCCGGCCGGCCGGAAATTGAATCTGTACGTACTAGAACATATGAGCCTAACTTTGGTCTTTCGACTTTGCAGGCAGCAGCTCCGACGGCGGCGAACGTGAGAGGGCGGACGATATTATCCCTCCTCCGTGGGTGACGACGCCCGCGACGTCGACGCAGTCCGTCTTCGACGTCTTCGGGCTGGACGAGGTGACGACAACCGCTGCGCCGACCACGACGACGACGGAGATCACGACGACGGTCGGGTCCAAGGGGCGTCGGGTCCCTATCACAGCGGCCCCCACAGTCGCCACTACCACTACAACGATTGCGCCCTCGTCTGAGGATTCGGCGGCTCCGTCGCCGACGATCAGCAACATCACGGCGAGGTTCCTAAGCACGTCGCTGACGTCGACCAACATAATGGACACGAGCGAGACGCCCATCAGCACCACGCCGGAGAAGGTGAACCGAGTCAGGGCTAAAACTACTTCTGCGACGAAGGGCTCCAGTGACGGACCCACCGTAAGGACGACAACTACCACCACAACCACGACTACAACAACTACAACCACAACAACGACGACGGTGGCTAGTACGTACCCGCCTCCGGCTCCGCAATACCTTCCCTCCTCCCGCAGTCCCAACGACATCCTCATCACTACACACATAATCGACGACGAGGACTCGTCGGAGGCGATGGGCAACAAGACTCCGTGTCCGCCGCGCACCTCGCGCACTCTCTCCTTTCCTCGCTCCCGCGCCGGCAGTCTGATCACCCTCTCCTGTCCGCTAGGGACCCGCGGCGAGGCGCGCTGGAAGTGCTCCGGCGACGGCTCCGGCATGTGGGCGACGGACTCGCCCGACCTCTCTCAGTGCCGCTCCATCTGGCTGCTCAAGATCCACGACCAGCTGAAGCGGAAGTCGGTGTCGATCGTCCACCTGGCCAAGGAGATGAGCCACTACACGGCGTCGAACCCGCTCTACGGTGGCGACATCCTCGCCCTTATCGACGCCATCGGCGTCATCACCGAGAAGATGCTCTACGAGCTGTCCGACATCCCCTCGGTGGAGCAGAGGGAGGCCGTCGTCATGGAGATCGTGCAGTGCGTGATCAAGACGGCCAGCTTCATGGTCTCTGAGGCGAACAGGGACGCTTGGTTGGACTTGCAGGAGCAGGACCAGGACAGCATCGGCGGCGGTGGACGAGGAAGAAAGAGGACGCTGACGCATTTCACGAGGGCGCTGAAAAACGCCGGCCTCCTCTTGCCTCTCGCGGTTAGGGAGAACCAGGAGGTCACGGTGTCCAGTCCCAATATCTGTAAGTCTGCTTAAAAATTACACGTCTAAAGGTTTGCTTTAATTTCCTCTTTTATTCACCCTAGTGATGTCTGTAAAGAAGCTGAACTTCCACCACATGAGCCACCTGCGTTTCCCTAGTCTGGCGTCCAAGTCCACCAAGGACTGGACCGGCTACTTCGACCGGGTGGACATCCCCAGCCTGGTCCTGATGGAGAACATGGAGAGGGAGGGGGCCGAGAACATCTTCGTCGCCTTCAAAGACCTCAACGACATCTTCAGCGACAACAGCTCGGCCGTCGCGATGGTTAACAGGAAGTCGGGTGAGAGGCGTAGCGCGCTGCTCATCAACTCCAAGATCGCGCTGGTGTCCATGCGCACGGAGCACAGGCCGATGCTTCCCGAGCCCATCCGGATCAGCTTCGAGCACGTGCACAGGGAGAACGCCAGCGAGAGTCCCAAGTGCGTGCACTGGGACTCATCGCGCCACGACTGGTCGGACGCAAAGTGCCGGCTGGACTGGACCAACGCGACCCACTCCGAGTGCCACTGCTTCACCTTCGGGCTGCTCGCGCTCCTTGAGGAGATTGACGCTGATGCACTCGAGGCGGGGTCCTCACCTGGGGTCCACGTCACCATCGTCGTCGGAATCATCGTAGCCACAATCGTGGTCTTCTGCCTCGCGGTCGGCTTCGGCGTCGGGTTCGACTACTGCCGTCGCGTCCGGGAGCAGAGCCGCTACAAATGGGGCTGCGGCAACGGCTTCTCCATTGGGGGACGTCACGCGGGGGCGGCGTGCAGGCGACGATTGCCTTGCTTCCAGAACAAGTCGTCCTCCTCGGCGGCTGAGGCGGCTACGGCCAACAACAGGAACATCTACGTGACGCAGCAGCAGCGCGGCGCCAACAGGTACAGCGTTCACGGCGGAAACTTACCGACGACGGGAGCCGACCACTACATGGAGGTAACATAATGTAAAAAAACCCCTCAATAGATCAGAGTAATTAACGAGAAAATTTCCCTACAGATTTCTCCGACGGCGACCATGTCTCACAACCCCCGCCCGATGGCCGGCCCGCAGAGCGCCTGCAACTCCATCCGACGCAAGTCGACGGCCACGGTGATGGAGTACCTCGCGCACATGGACGACCCGGCGGCCTTCAACGGCGGCGGCAGCCCCTCCCTGATGACGACGCCGGGCAGGCAGTCGTACCCGCAGCGACACCCGCTGCAGCAGCATCAGCAGCGGCCTCCGTCGTCGTCCGTCCTGTCGACGCCGGAGCGCCCACTCCTCACGGACTTTGGCGGGAGCGCGCAGCACATCTACATGGAGGTGGACCATCAGCAGCCGCCTCCCCCGCCGCCGCCAGCCAACCCACACTACCAGCCCATCCAGATCCCCATTCTGATGGAGGCCGCCGCCGCCACAGTCCCCACCGCGGTCGTTCCTGGCAGCTCCAACAGCTCCCAGAGCAGTGGCTACTACAGCGAGTTCCACAACCAGCACCAGCAGCAGCGTAGTCGGGACACGCCCCCCGTCGTCCGGGGCGTTCCTCCCCCAATTCCTTCTTCAACTAGTCGAGGCCTCCTCACGCCAAAGAATGGATCTCCGGCGCCGAGAATAAGTGGCGGCGTGGTGAACGCCGGCTGTACAGCGCAGCAGCTGGAGATCCAGGATAGTCAGATCATTTGAGCACGGAGAATAGCACACGCACAGAATTTAGTGATTTCCCTACGGGAGGCCGATCGAATATACGTACACTATTACGTGTGATTAATATACTAGGGTTGCACAAAAGAGATTACTTACTGTGGATCCTCTCTCAGAACGAGATTGCAATAAACTAGAGTAATACGCTTGCTTATAACGTTCGTCCGATCATTCGATTATTAAAATTAAGGTTTTCGCTCTTTACACACGTACGGTACGTCTCACTTATTCTGCTGCCGCCTCTTTGCGAACTCCACTCTGACCTTCAGCTTCTGCAGCTCGTCCTCCTCGATGGCGCCCCTCGACTCTGCCTCGCCCAGCATCGCCCCCAAATGCTTGATCTCCGCCCGCCGGCTGTCCTCCCGCTTTGCGCTCTTCTCCTTCATCGCCATCTATTAAGAGAGGACTTAACATCGGAAAGTTTCTGCGTACCATTTCTCATTGCCTTGTTTGTCAGCGCCGAGCTCCTCCTCGCCAGCTCGGCCTCCAGCTCGGCGACCCTCTTCTCCGCCTTGTCGGCCCTGTCCGAGGCCCTCTCGAGCATCGAGCCGAGCTTGTCGAGTTTGTACGTGGTCTCGTCGTGCTTCCTCGTCGCCTCCTCCGTCAGCTGCCGCGCCTCCTTCAGCTTCGACTCGAGCGACTCGATGTTGTCCTCCGTGGAGAGCACGCGGTGCTCGACCTCTTTGCGGCTGCGCTCCGCGACGTCCGCCCTGAATGAAAGGACAAGCAATCTAAATGGTGAGATGGAAATGGCTTTTCCGCCTCTCAAGACTGCATGAAGAGAGAAAGAGAGAGCTAGGACAGGGCAGTAAAACCCTTTGGAAGACTATCCGCGAACGGGCCGGCCGGCCGCCAGCTTCAATTTTCTGCCCAATTGCCCAATTTTCCCCGAGCGGAATGGCTGCAGCAGCTATCCGGTCGGCGGCTCTCTAGCTTGCTAGGCCGGTTTGCAGATTGTCCCATTCCACTGAAATGTACGCGTACGCGTATGTGCGACGTGCGTAGTCCGAGAAACCTACTCTGGAATTAAATTCACTGTATGCGTACGCACTTTGACGTGACTGACGTGGTGGCGTTCGTGTTCCTCTCCAGGTCCTCCTTGGTCTTCGCCAGCTTCTCCTCCGTCTTTGAGATGGCCCTGCTCAAAAGCGCCCTGTCCTCGGCGGCCGCCTCCAGTCCCCGAAGCACCTCCTTTGTCTTCTTCTCAGCCTTCTCCAGCTGGTCCTGCATCTTGTCCAGGTCGTTCTCCTTCTTCGAGATGGACTTCATGAGGTCGCGTTGAAGCAGCTCCAACTTCTTTGCCTCTGTGTAACAGTGATGTAAATGTTATATACGTACATGTGGGCCTATAATTTTATCCTCACCTGTGGTTGCATCGTCGACCGACGTCTCGGCGCTGTTCTGCTTGAATAGCGCCTCCGACAGCTCATGGTGGAGAAGATAGATTTTGTTCCGGATCGTGTCCATGTTGCACGAGATTAAAACAAACGCGTTAACTTCCGATCCGCGGTGCGGAAAACATCGGCTTTCGACTTTGGGCGTCGGCGCCGCGTCGTAGCTACATAGGTACGTACCTAGGCTGCTTTGCCCGTCCGGTTCGGACCCCCTACACTCGCGCGCCCAATCTTGCGGACGGCTTTCCACATTACTACGTGGAGAGGTCCTAATTTTAACAGAGAACATAAAATTAAATTTTCGTTTGTCGTACTGCTTATTTATTTTACCACGTACGCCACCGTAAAAAATAATTGAAAAATAAAACGCTGCCATTGTCCATCGATTGTACGTACTAGAGTCCTGAGTGAATAGAGTATTATTGCTGTGACGTGTATCATTTTACATTTTGCAGTTTTAAAGAATGACTTCTAATCTGAATATGAGGACCCCAGGTAGTCGATGTACATCGCCGGCGGTGTATGTTTCTCAGGTTGAACGCAGATTCGGAAGGCGGAGTATGTACGACAGTCTAGAATCTAGAGAGAAAGCACGTTGGCTTTATACGCACGGTCTAGCTGCCAGCACGCCGCACACTCCTACCCACTTACACACCTAGCTACGAAGTTTGTTATGTCTGATGCACCTGTCTCGGCCAGGGGAAATTTCCCGGATGGCTAAATGGCTATGCCGTTATGCAAGTGAGAAGGCCTAGCTTAACATCATTAACTGTAGAATCGCAGTCATGCTCCATGAGTCATTATGACTTTCCCCGGGCCGAAAGCTCTATTTGGGCAAGTAATACTTCCTCCGGTCCGAGCGCTCGCAGCGGATCGGGGCCGAAAGCTCTCTCCTTGGCGGTGCGCCAATTTAATTCACACAGGCTGTCCGAGAAAGAAAGTGACTTGAACGTCGTCCTGCACAGCTAGAGGAATAGTAACATGCGCAGTTGGGGGTTACCATAAAATTCGCAACATTTATATTAGCTCAGAAAATGTATGTACATATGCGAGAACGAAATAACTAACAAAGGTACATCACGTTAATGCTATGGAAAATGTTGGTCCCAGTTGCCTGCCTTCAACAGCAAGGGAAACGGGGCTTGGCTAGCTGGGCATGTACGTAAGCATGCTAAGTGGGTAGCTTAGCACAGATTTTTTTGTGGCAATGTCATGACTACCTGCAGAACTTGATAGAAGCTGCTATTAACTCTTTCCTCTGACTTCCATCCACGATGGCCTCCTCGTCCGAGGACGTGATCGACCTGCCCAACCTGGCGGACGAGGAGATCCCGCCGGAGTTGCTGGAGGAACTAGACAGAGAGATCGCGAGGAACGCCGAGGCCAACAGACTGGCCAAGGAGAGCGAGAGAGAGGCGAAGGCGGCGAAGGAAAGGTAATTGCGTACGTCTAGTACATTGTTCTTTGTTTGACAAAGGTCCGGAGTTTGAGGGTTAGGCAGGTGAATGCCATCCTAGAAGAGCAAAACCTCCCAGTCATACTACGAGTAGGAGCAACGACCTATGAAATGGTTCTACCTATATCCTAATTAAGGGCTGAGCAATCTCAGAAGGCCATGGAGAAGATGATGGAGCGCTACGAGAAGATCCGCTCGAAGGTGGAGCTGACTCGCCGGACGCTTCAGGAGGCTAGTCACCGAATGCAGCGCCACGAGGAGCTGAAGCAGACGATCGAGGCGCTGAAGGAGAAGGCGCAGAAGGCGGAGCAGGAGAGGCTGAGGCAGGTGCTGATCAGGGAGCAGGCGGAGGCCGAGCAGAGCGCGAGGGCGCAGAAGGCAAGGGACAAGAAGGATAAGAAGAAGAACAATGACTACGCGAAGACCGTCCAGTCGCTACAGGTATAAAATTGCCGTCCTAGTAGTAAATCGGGCCTTAAAAAAGTCATTAATTTTTCAGAGCAAGTTGGCCCAACCGCAAGATGCGAAGCCCACCGTGGAGTCCGTGGAGGCGGCCAAGGCCGAGCTGACGGCGACCGCGGAGAGGATCCAGGAGAAGTGCAAGCGCGTCCAGTCCAAGTTGGACGAGATCGCGCTCAACGACGAAGAGCTCAAGACCAAGGAGGCGCTCATGCTGGCCGCAAACAAGGAGAAGGAGGCCATGGAGGCCGAGGTGAACGCAAAGAAACGGGAGGAAGAGGCTAAGGTACGTGCATTATTTTATGGTGACACGTACGCACGCACACTAGGCAATATTGTAACATATATATGCTTACGAATATCTTCAGATTATGCGCCAAAAAGTGATGGACATGCAACGCCTGCTCTTGGAGCGCAAGAACAAGCTTAAGGTGACTGAGAACTCGATCGCGAAGAAGGGCAGCGTGGTGGACAAGGTGGAGAAAATCCTGCACGGCAAGGAGCGGCGATGCAAATACGTAGAGAAGAAGAAGATGCAGAAAATCATGTTTGCGCCGGTGGTGCGACTCAGGGAGAGAATCCCGGAGGACGCCGAGGCAGAGGAGGAGGCGGAGAAGGAGGCGAGCGAGGAGGAGGCCAAGGTGGAGGAGGAGAAGAAGGAGGCGCCGGACCAGGAGGAGCAGAGGGGAGAGCCAGAGAAGGAAAAGCAGCAATAGGGGCCGGGGCTGTTTCACATTGAAATAATAAGAATAAAATATATATCGTACTGTCAGATATTCGTAAGCAAATGCCCGTCCGCGTCCGTCCGTTACGCCAATAAACAAAAGCGGAGGAAATTGAGGCGCGGCTTCGATTTCAGACGTCACTTCGGGCGGTCGGACATGTTTTACTACGTAACACGCGAGCAAGTTGTCGGCTTTCCGATGAACGTAGTACATTTTGTTGCCGCCTCTCCTCGTCTCTCGGTTGGCGCCAAATCCGGCGTCGTCGTTCGTTCGCCGAAAACCAAAGTCACATTGCATGACGGAATCTATAGCGGCCGGCGCGGCAGGTGCGTTGCGCAACGAGCCGACTTACGCTGGTCAAAAGCGCGAAACGGGCATTCGACGTAAAAGGCCTCTTAATTGCCGTCGCGTCTATAAAACTCGGGACGGAAAGATCCTCCTAGGAAATAAGGTATTTTGGTTCCGGGGGCCTGCCTCGGAAAACTACACCTCTACGCGTCTAATCAGCGTCTCCCGGCCATGGTGGAGCACTGAATATACCAATTTATTTTCGCTTCAAGTGGGTGCGTTGTGAACATTTGCGGGTTGAGTTGGGGCACGGGAGCGTCTTACGTACCTCTATCCCAAATTTACAGGCACACAGACACAAAATAATGTTACTTAAGGGCCAGTGGCATGGCACCTAAATGTTCGAACGGGACGTGCTCTAATTGTCGAAGCTGTGCACCGGCCGCAATTAGCGCGCTTGTCCAATTGTCAACGCCGACGTGCGTGCGCCGCGCCGGGACTACCACCGATTGGTTGCTAGTCCCG
>JAAUYK010216207.1_pt1 | contig 11523 bp, 17 predicted proteins | sample 7278021 | NCBI WGS metagenome assembly JAAUYK01 (sample SAMN14350223, study PRJNA611818) | marine sediment metagenome | isolation source: surface marine sediment (1.8m) | place: French Polynesia: Moorea | collected 2018-08
CAATTGAACATTAATTTTCAATTTCAGATTTCATTCTTTCTAATGTCATATTCATTTGATCAAACATTTGTTGAGGAGTCATTCCAAACTGGCCTAACTGAGTTTTTAATTGTTCTACAGTCATTTGTGCCATAAAATCTTCTGATAGTTCAAACCGTTTCATAAAGATTTTATAACGTTCCATCAATGCTTCCATTTGAGCGATGAAAATCTTTTTACCTTCACGGTCAAACTTACCATATTCTCCGCCCAATTGTATCAAAGATTGATAATCTTCAAACAATTTTTTTGCTTCCTCTTGAACCACTTCAGAATCAAAAAATCCCATGATTGTTTTCCCTATGTTATTAATGATGATCGACTATAAGCTAGACATTTTCAATTATAAAAGAGTTGAAACCGATTGAAAACTACGGTTTACCGTATCATCCACTCAGTTTAACCGGAAATCCTGGGGAACTCTCCCTGCTGAAAACCGTCTTTTGCAGTACACTGGTTTTATTCACCTTTACGCTTAACCCCAATGCAACAGTTGGAAAAGCTATTCAGTCATCCAAAAAGCCGTAAAGTGGGCATTATCCTCGCTTTACTATCTACTATTGTACCTTGGCCAATCGCTGGCGTGCATAAATTTTATTTAGGCCAACCTGTTTGGGGTGTGATTTATTTATTATTATGGAATACCCCCATACCCAGTATTGCTTGTGCGATCGATGCAGTCTGGTATTTTGTCCAAGGAGAAGAACAATTTAATGTTCAATTTAATGGTTTAACTCCTACTAATCCTCATACATTATATAACAAACAAATAGAACCTCTACAAGTAAATGTTATTTCTGAGGGTTTACGAGAATTAGATAAACTACGAGAAGAAGGGTTACTTTCTGAGTATGAATTTGAACAAAAACGCCGTCAACTTTTAGATAGAATAAATTAGTTTCAGTTATCAGTTATCGGTTATTAGTTATTAAGCAAAGTTTGGCTTATAGATTCAATAAAACCTATATTAATTTACTAAAATTTTTTAAAATTGATTTCTAACTACTAAAAAATGGTATTTTCTTCTTGGTCAAAGCAACTAAATCCTCGGAAAAGAAAGCTGAAGCAACAAATAGAAAATGATCCTTATTATCGTTTTCAGTCTTTAGAAGAAATTGCGATCGCAACAGAATTAGGAATCAAAATTGATGTAACTCATGCCACTGTAGACGACTTATTGAGAGTACCTGGAATATCAATTCATCAAGCGAGAAATTTAGTAGAATTAATACAAATAGGTGTAGAAATTTTATCCATAGAAGATATGGCAGCAGCTTTAAATATGCCCTTATCTCGCCTCAAACCTTTCACAGCTATTTTAGCTTTTTCTTATTATGATCCTGATAGTTTAATTAATCCTCAAAAAATCAATATTAATACAGCAACCTTAGAAGATTTAGTAATTATTCCTAATTTTTCTGAATATCTTAAACAAGAAATAATTAGCGATCGCCAACAAAATGGAAAATATAAAAATTTAGTTGATTTACAAAAAAGATTACAATTAAATGCTATAATAATATCAGAATTAATGCACTATATTAGCTTTTAATTTTTAACTCCGAACCCCGAACTCCTAACTCCTAACTCAAAAATGTTGACCTTTAAGAAAACGACCTTAATTGATGCACCGGTAGAAAAAGTTTGGGAATTTCACGAACGTCCTGATATTTTAGATATATTAACTCCACCTTGGCAACCGGTTAAAGTTATGAAACGAGAAGGGGGTTTAGATATTGGCGCAATCACAGAATTTCAATTAATGTTAGGGTTTATTCCTATTCGTTGGTTGGCCCGTCATACTGAATGTAATAAACCCTATTTATTCGTAGATATCCAAGAAATTGGTCCCTTAGAATCTTGGGAACACCGTCATAAATTTACACCAAAAAACGGCAAGACAGAACTAACAGATGAGATTAAATACGAAATTCCTGGGGGTAGAATTGTAGAAATTTTAATCGGTTGGTGGGTTGATTTTCGTTTACAAGATATGTTTAGTTATCGTCACGAAATAACCCAAAAATGGATAATGGATAATTATAAATAATAAAATTATAACGTGGGCAATGCCCACCCTAAGTTAAAGTTAGAACTGACTTAAAAAGCGCATATCGCTATTATAAAGACGACGAATATCATCAATTTGGTGTAATACCATAGCAAAGCGTTCGATCCCTAAACCAGCAGCAAACCCTGTATAAACTTCAGGATCATAACCCACTGCTTTTAAAACATTAGGATCAACCATACCGCAACCCATCACCTCTAACCATTTCCCTTTCCATTGCACATCAACCTCAGCAGAGGGTTCAGTAAACGGGAAATAACTAGCGCGAAACTTAACTGGTAACTCTTCCCCGAACATTTGCGTTAAAAATTCCTTAATGGTTCCCTTGAGATCAGCGAAGGTTAAACCCTTATCCACCGCCAAAATTTCCACTTGATGGAAAACTGCCGAATGGGTAGCATCCACAGTATCCCGACGATAAACCCTACCTGGGGCTACAATACGGATAGGAGGTTCATGGGTTTCCATGTAGCGTATTTGTACAGGAGAGGTATGGGTTCTCATTAAGATATTATCGCTCAAAAAGAAAGTATCCTGCATATCCCTAGCCGGATGATCCGGGGGAATATTCAACGCCTCAAAGTTATAATAATCCGTTTCCACGTGGGGACCGGTAGACACTTGATATCCTAACCCTACAAAGATGTCTAAGACCCGATCTATGGTACTGTTGAGGGGGTGTAAACGTCCCAAAGAACGGGCAACCCCTGGCATAGTCACATCAAGAGTTTCGGCTGCTAATTGTGCCTTTAATTTAGCGGTTTCTAGGGTATTTCGTTGCTGTTCTAAATTACTTTGTAAAGCTTCTTTAACCTCATTGGCCAAAGAACCCACACGGGGACGTTCTTCTGCGCTTAATTTCCCCATTCCTCGTAAGATTTGGGAAAGTTTGCCTTTTTTCCCTAAATAGTTAATTCTCAGTTGTTCCAATGCTTCTAAACTATCAACGGCAGTGATTTCCTTCTCTGCCTCTTGTTGTAGGGTTTGTAAATCTGTTTCTAGGGTATTAGACATTGTGGCCATTGAGTTGGAATAGGACAAAATTTAGACACAAATTCTAGTGTAGCGAAGTTTGGGACTATGGGATACTATAAAATGACAGTAGCCTTATTACCATTTTATAGGAGTTTGACTAATGAACGAACCCGTTACAGTAACTTACTCCTTAGAGGATGTTTTTAAAAGAGTTGAAGATAAACTAGACACTCTACAAAAGGATGTAACCGACTTAAAAGTAGAAATGACAGAAGTTAAAACAGAAGTCAAAGGAATTAACAAAAGATTAGACTCTCAAGAATTTATCAATCGTTCCGTTGCTATTGGGGTCATCGTTACCTTACTAAGTGGGGTAATCAAGTTATTTTTCCCTAACTTCCTTAACATCCCCCATTAAATAATATTGGGTCAAACCTTTGGTAACATCGACAAAATAAAGATATGTCATATTTGACTATATTTTTCTTAGAAATTAGAGGGTAAAATAATGACTTTGACCACAGATAAAACACTTTATGCTCAAGATTTTGCTTTATGGATAGAAGAAACTATCAAACAATTAAAATCTGGTAATTTCTCACAAGTTGATTTAGATAATTTAATCGAAGAGGTAGAGTCCTTGGGTAAAAGTCAACGGAAGGCAGTTAGAGGTTATTTAATCCGTTTATTAGAACATTTATTAAAACGGCGTTATGTGATGATGTTTGATTGTTATCGCGGTTGGGAAATAGAAATAAGAAATTTTCGTCAACGGTTAAAATTAGAGTTAGAAGATTCACCCAGTTTAAAAAATTATATTAAAGATATTCTGCCAAAAAGTTATCAAACTGCCCTAGAAAATATGATCGATAGTTATCCTGATACAGATTTTCCTATTGTTTATCCCTTTTCAGATAATATTGATGAATTATTAAACAATAAGTTTTGGGAAAATTAGAAAGGGTTTAATTGTTTGGTAAACTAGGATCTGGCCACCGATCGCACCATACAAAAATACTATGAAAATTTCCGTTAACTGGCTGCGGGAACTCGTTAACGTCACCCTCACCCCCGAAGCATTAGCCGATCTTTTGACCATCGCAGGGTTAGAAGTAGATGAGATCGAAGATCGTCGTCAATGGGCCGATGGGGTTGTGATCGGTAAAATTATCGACCGTCAACCTCACCCTAACGCCGATAAATTAAGCGTCTGTCAAGTGGATATTGGCGCAGAAACCCCCTCTACTATTGTTTGTGGAGCCCCCAACGCTAAAGCAGATATTTACGTTCCTGTCGCCACATTGGGAACATATTTACCGAAAATTGACCTAAAAATTAAATCGGCAAAACTCAGAGGGGTTAAGTCCGAGGGGATGATCTGTTCTTTAGCAGAAGTGGGTTTAAGCAAAGAATCTGCTGGTATTCACATTTTTGAGGAAGATAACCTACAATTAGGGGCAGATGCTAGGCCATTTTTGGGATTAGATGATGTTATTTTAGATATCACCCCCACTGCCAACCGGGCCGATGCTATGAGTATGATTGGTGTGGCCAGGGAAGTTGCAGCATTAACGGGAGGAGAGTTAAACCTTCCCCAACCTCCCGAAACCTCTTTAAGCGATCAACAAACTTATCCTTTAACTGTAGAAGTTGGCGACGGAAATGCTTGTCCTACCTACATTGGAACCATTATAGAAGGAGTAAAAATTGCACCTTCTCCTGACTGGTTACAGCAACGGTTAGAAGCTGCTGGAGTTCGTCCCATTAACAACGTTGTCGATATTACTAACTTAGTCTTATTAGAATGGGGTCAACCTCTTCATGCTTTCGATCGCCAGAAGTTAGAAACCGTTGCAGGAAATAAAGATCATTTAACTGTTGGGGTACGTTTTGCCAAGGAGACAGAAACCCTGAAAACCCTTGATGGCCAAGAAAGACAGTTAAACCCAGTTAACTTACTTATTACAGCTAATGATACCCCTGTGGCCCTCGCTGGTGTCATGGGAGGAGAAGAAACAGAAGTTGCTGATGAGACGGAAAATATCCTTTTAGAAGCAGCATTATTTGAACAAGTTACCATCCGTCGTTCTTCTCGTAGTCAAAGTTTACGCAGCGAAGCGTCTGCAAGGTATGAACGGGGAATTAATCAATCTGAGTTAGAATTAGCTTGTAGAAGGGCGATCGCTTTAATTACGGAGTTAGCAGGAGGAACCCCGGTAACTCAAAAAATGAGTGATCATCGTCCGGATCGATCTGCTGAATCTATAGAATTACGTTTAGATCGCATCCATCATGTTTTAGGACCGGTGGAAAAAGACGGACAACGGACTAAAATTGCAGCAGAAGACGTAGAACGCATTTTAAGCGACTTAGGTTGTACTTTAACCCCAGTTTCAGGAGAAAATACAGTTTGGTCTGTAACTATTCCTTCTTATCGTTATCGTGACTTAGAAAGAGAAATTGATCTAATCGAAGAAGTGGCCCGTCTCTATGGTTACGATCGCTTCTGTGACGAACTTCCGGATAAAACAGAAGCTGGTGGACTTTCTGTTGAATATCAAACCCAACGTAAGGTAAGAGAGGTGTTTAGGGGAGTTGGTTTAACGGAATTAGTACAATATTCTTTGGTTAAACCAGAAAAAGCAGAAGTTTTCTTAAGTAACCCTTTATTTGCTGAATATTCCGCCCTGAGAACCAATCTTTTAGATGGAATAATCGACGCTTTTGCCTATAACCAGTCCCAAGGAAACGGCGCATTAAATGGCTTTGAAATAGGACGAATTTTCCGCAAGATTGACGGAGAGATCGCCGAATGGGATAATATAGCTGGTATAATTGGGGGCGATTTATTACCTCAAGGTCGTTGGACGAGAAGCGGTAAAGCTAACCCTATGACCTGGTTTGAAGCTAAAGGTATCTTGGAAAGGGTTTTTCAACGTTTAGGGGTATCGGTAGAGTATCGACAAGATAGCGAAGATGAAAGATTACACCCCGGAAGAACGGCCTCTTTATGGTTACAAGGGCAAAAATTGGGTATTTTTGGACAAGTTCATCCGCAACTGCGACAAGAAAAAGACTTGATGGATGAAGTTTATGCTTTTGAGTTAGATTTTCGTTGTTTATCGAAAGTTCTGAACCGAGATAGCTTACTAACCCCTCATTTCCAAGCTTATTCTAGTTATCCGGCAGTAGAAAGAGATTTAGCCTTTTTTGCTTCTCTTGATGTTCCTGTTGCTAACTTAACCAAAACCATGAATAAAGCAGGAGGGAAACTGTTAGCAGGAGTGGAATTGTTCGACGATTATCAAGGGAAAAATGTTCCCGAAGGACAAAGAAGTTTAGCCTTTAGTTTAGCTTATCGTTCCGGCGATCGCACATTAACGGATGAAGATGTAGAACCGGTTCATGACAAGATTCGCAAAGCTTTAGTTAAACAGTTTGCTGTTACTTTACGGAGTTAAAAAAGCTTCCTGTAGGGTGGGTTAGACGGCGATAATTTAGGTTATAACTAGAATATAAATATCCGTCGTAACCCACCATTTTAGTTGAAAAGATAAATTTTATTATTTTTATGATCGGGTGAACAAATATTAACTAAAAAGTTTGCTATAATAACAGACTATATATATCTATCTTACAACTTAAAGTTAATTAGAAAAGGGACTATTTATGATGACTTTTAAAGAGATAAAAGATAATATACGTTATGTTACTAATGAGAAAGGAGAAAAAACTGATGTTTTAATTCCTTTAGAACTTTGGAAAACTATCGTAGTTAAGTTATCTGAACCTGAAGAAATAAAAGATAGTCGAGAAGAAATTTTAAATGATTTAAAGCAAAGTCTTTTAGATGGTAAAAACCATAGAACTTTTCCTTTAGAAGAACTTTGGCAAGAAACAGACTAAAATAACAGATATGGTAGAAATTAGATTTACCGAACCCTTTAGAAAACGCATTAAAAAACTAGCTAAACGCTATCGAAGCATACAGAAAGATATTGCTCCTATAATTAAACAATTAGAAGAAGGTTTATTGATTGGGGAACAAATTACTGATATTAAAGCTACAGTTTTTAAAGTAAGAGCTAAAAATAGTGATATTCCTAGTGGCAAAAGTGGTGGTTATCGTCTGATTTATCAAGTTATCTCACCAAGCTTAATTTTACTTTTAGTTATTTATGCAAAATCAGATCAAATCACAATTAGTTCCACTGAAATAAAAAGATTAATTCAAGAGACTTTTAACCAATAAATCATCACTTTTATCTTCCATTAACCTGTGTTATTAATGTATTAAAATAACGAGTAGTAGTAGTAGGGTGGGTTAGACGGCGATAATTTAGGTTATAACTAGAACATAAATATCCGTCGTAACCCACCATTTTAGTACCTTAAAAGTTATCCATAATTCTCATTTTTACTTTTAATATCTCAATTATTGATATCTGTTTTATTTTCCATCCAACCTTTGATAGAACTTATTGCAGTTGCAACTAAAGGATTATCTGTCAATTCTAATAATGATTCATGACCTCCAGCTTTTAAAGCACCAATAACTCTTTGTTTTAAAGGTTGATCTTGTTCCATTCGTTCAATAGTTTTAGCGACAATAGACAAGTCTTTAGCTGTTAAATCTTTAGTTATTTCTGGTTCATTATGTTTAATTTTTTCAATTAATTCTGCCTCAATAATTTGCATTTCTTCAACATCTAAATCTGTTATATTTTGGGAAACTGTTTCAATAATTTCTTTAATTTCTGTGGCAACTTTTTGGAGATTTTCTTTTGAAGAATAATAAGTATTTACTGTATTGTGATATACATTTTCTCCGTTGTAATTGTAGTAATAATTATTCTCTATTGTTGGATAAGGTACTTGAAGATTAGAACTTGTATAATTTGAAGCTTTCTTAAAAAAGTCAATAGCTACAATCAATAATAAACCAATAATTACTACTAAAAATCCTTGTATGTCTTGAGAAATCTCAGGACGAGTTAATATATTAATTAAGTAAATAGCAAAAATAAGTAAACCAAAGCCAATAAATACGTTTTTGTCAAATTTTAATACGTCTTGCAAAGAAAAATTACTCTTAGTTTTTCCCAATATATGGAAATCATTTACATCTTGTAAATCATATTCATCTATATCTTGTAAGGAAATTTTTTTATTTTTTTTAGATTCATCCATTGTAATATTCCTCTTATTAACTTTGATTTTCTTCAGAATTAGATGGTGGTAAATTTTTGTTAGTTTTTGTCATATAATTGCCAAAACTTTCTAATAAACTTGAAACATCTGAGGGTGAGTATTCGAGAAGCGTAACCAAACCAAGTAAAATAAAAAATATCCCAACATATCCAGTAGAATATAGTTTAACAAAAATCTGAAGTCCAATGAATACAAAACCTATTACTATACTTGATACACTACCTAATTTTAGTGTAACTTCGTTAGCTTGTTGTAAGTCACGTTGATATTGATTATTTTTTGAGGTTTCTATTTGATATTCTAACTCAGCCCTCATCTTTAATAATTCTCTCTTTTCTTCTAGATTTTTAGCTGATACAATACTCTGGGCAATATCTTGCTTAATTATATCAATATCCGACAATGATTGAGAGTAAGGAACAAGAGAACCACTATCCTCAGATTGATTAGTATTAGGTGGAGGAGTTTCAGTCATTACATTGATTTTATATTAGCTAAACCTTAACTCAAGATTTTGTAAGATTATTATAATATGGTATAGTCAACAAAACACTTAGACAATTGAATGTTAGTTGTCTTATCTTATTTCTGATAGTTTAAAATTATGGCTAAATACATTTTGTTTGGTAGTTACTGCGAAAATGCTTTAGAAAAAAGAACCCCTTACCGTCAAGATCATTTAGAGGGTTTAAAACAGCAAAAAGAAGCAGGAATTTTAGTTACCCTCGGACCCACTAAAGATAATACTAAAGTTTTCGGGATTTATGACGCAGAAAACCACGAAAAAGTCAGGGCATTAATTGAAAATGATCCATATTGGAAAAATGGAATTTGGACAGATTATGAAATAAAAGAATGGATACAAGCTTTTTAAGAAATTCAAAAATTAGTCGTGATAGTTTATATTTCTGACTTATTTTTATTTTGTAATTTTTCTAACTTTTGCTGACGTAAATCAGCTTCTATCATGGCAATTAATTCATCAAACTTCAAGGTCACTAAATCTAGTTTTCTGCAAGCTTCTCTCCATTGAGTAACATTTTTACTTCTTGTTTCTAGATCGGGAACACAAGATTTATTAGTCATGATAAACCCTAGTTTTTTTTAGTTTCAGAAAGACTGGCTTCTACCACATCCACTGAGATTTCAGCTTGTTCAATGGTTTCATCCAATAATTCCAGGATAGCAGAAGGAGCGATGGGATAGTATTCAGCAATTCTTAAAGTTAAGGTATAGAGGCGAGAGTAAGGATTTGTTAATCTTTCGAGACAATTCTGTATTTGTTCTAATTCTGGTAGTGTCTCCTCTGTTTCACCATATTGTTCAAACAGATTAAATTCTGTTATTTTTATTTCAGCAATCAATTCTATTAATCGTCTTTGTCAACTAAAAATTTTGGTTAATGATTCGGGAGACAGTTTAGCCAAAAGTCACAAGTACCTTTAATTATTTGACTATTTTTTATTGTACAGTATTGTTTTACATATTGAAAGTAAATATCAAAAAGTGTGTTAAACTTTACGAATAATAATGAAAGCCAAGAGTTTTCCTGGGTTATGACTATGCCAACATTAGTAAAATGGACAATAGAAGATTATCATAACATGATTACTGCTGGTATTCTAGCAGAAAAAAAGGTGGAATTAATTGCAGGAGAAATAATGAAAATGACTCCAGAAAAACCCTTTCACAGAAGAGTAACTTTTAAGACTGCTGACTATTTTAGAGAAAAATTAAGAGGAAAAGCAATCATTTTTGAGGCACATCCGATTACACTTTTTGATTCTGAACCTGAACCAGATATTATCATAGCAAAACTTCCCCTAGAACGTTATGATAATCGTCATCCTTATCCAGAAGATATTGAGTTACTGATTGAAGTTTCAGACACCACATTAAAATATGATCTTGATACCAAACAAAAAATTTATGCTCTTGCTAAGATTAAGGAGTATTGGATTGTTGATCTTAAAAACAGTCAATTAATAGTCTTTCAAAAACCAGAAAATAATTGTTATTTAAAACAATTTAACTTGACTCAAGGGGTTATTTCTCCCTTAGCTTTTCGAGATATTCAGATAGACAGTCAAACAATCTTAAATTGATAACTGATAACTGGTCATTTCATTTATCATTTATCATTTATCATTCGTTTGGAAGTAGGCTTGAAACCTCTACCAAACTTTTTTCTCCCTAAAGGGAGAGGCTTGAAACCAAAATGTTCAATGTTCAATGTTTGGTAACTGGTAACTGATAACTGTTAAAAACTAGAATTATTCAACGCATATTGAACCAACTGACTCAACTTATGACGTAACGTTTCTAAACCTAATCTTTGACTGGCAGAAATAAACACAGCTAAAGGATACTCTTCTTGTGCAACCTTTAAAGTTTCTCCATCTACCGTATCAATCTTATTAAACACTAATAAAATAGGACCAGGAACTAAAGGCATTTCCTGTAAAATATTCATCACTGATTGTATATGATGTTGCCAAGCAGGGTGAGATAAATCAACCAAATGTAACAACGCATCCGCTTCTGTTACCTCTTCTAAAGTAGCGCGAAAAGCATCAACTAAAGATGGGGGTAACTCATGAATAAATCCTACCGTATCTGTTAACAAAAAAGTGTAAGGTTGTCCTGTGTTATCATCAATACCAGATAAACGGCGAGTTGTCGGATCAAGAGTCGCAAATAGTTGATCTGCGGTATAGACTTCTGCATTGGTTAACGCATTGATCAAAGTAGACTTACCCGCATTGGTATAACCAACGATCGCAATGCTGGGAACCTCTTGTTTTTGACGCTGTTGACGTAAACGAGAACGATGAGACTGTAACTTATTAACCTCTTGTTGCAGCCGAGAAATACGCCGTTGAATAGCCCGACGTTCCGTTTCTAAGTTGGTGTCCCCAGGTCCACGAGTACCTATACCACCCCCTAAACGAGACATAGCTTGACCTCGACCAACCAACCGAGGCAACATATATTCTAACTGGGCCAACTCTACTTGTAACTTACCGGCCCGTGACTGGGCCCGTTGAGCAAAAATATCTAAAATAACCTCAGTTCGGTCAACCACTTTCACCCCTAACTGCGTTTCCAGGTTGCGAACTTGGGCCGGGGATAGATCCAAACTAAACACCACTAGATTAGCCCCTAACGTTTGCACCCGTAAAGCAATATCTTCTACTTTACCCTTTCCCACAACGGTTTGAGGATGG